>Ga0196901_1001797_pt1 | contig 10634 bp, 12 predicted proteins | sample CB_VirMetaG_FD_169099 | JGI IMG/M metagenome (GOLD analysis project Ga0196901, IMG submission 169099) | Freshwater to marine saline gradient viral communities from Chesapeake Bay - CB_1504_1 Viral MetaG (v3) (version 3) | ecosystem: Environmental > Aquatic > Marine > Coastal | place: USA... | reverse complement strand
GATGCTCTGATTACCGGCATATTGGACGGTGACACCCATGTTGAAGATTGTATTATTGATAACCTGACCTTTGTTAGTGGAGTGATTGAGCGTTGTATATTGAATCAGGGGACTACAGTTCTAGGAGGGGGGTCAACAGCCCACTTCGTCGACTGCAGAAGCGGGGTTCCCGGAGCGGGAACACACATCATAGATTGCGGGGGGTCAGGGCAACCACTAGCCATGCGGAACTACAACGGCGGGATAAAGATAATCAACAAGACAGGGGCCGAGGCGATCAGCATCGACCTGAACAGCGGCCAAGTGGTTCTGTCTAATACTACGGTCACCAATGGGACTATTGTTGTTCGTGGTGTTGGCAAGCTGATAGATGAAAATGGCGATAGGATTAGAAGCGGAAACTTCAATGGCGCAACGATTGTCAATGAGCTAATCGATAGCGCCTCACTACAGGAATTGTGGCAGTTGGCCGGTCTGGATATAGACAACCCTCTCAGCATCACCGACAGCCTGAGACAAGTCGCCAATGTACAGCAGACCATCGCTGACAATGGCACAACAACCACAGTCACCCGACAATGACAGTGGGGGCAAGGTTGGCGATTGCCTCTGATGGGTTCAGAGGTGGTGCTGGTGGTGGGTCCATAACTTATGTGGTCGCCACAGAAGCCATCACGTCTGAGCTTGCGGCTATCGAGGGGGTCGCGCCTATCGCTGCAATAGTGGCGGGGTCTGAGCTGTCTACCTTATCAAAATCAGGAAGCATTAAAAGTCTGTCTTCCACCAAAGAACTAGGATAAAAAATGTCTCTGATAACCATCAAGCAGGGGATGTCTGTCGCGCTCAAATATGGCACAGACCCCACTCAAGACATGACGACCTGGGTTTGTAAGGTTGTTGTGAAGGCTCGATCCGCTGGCAAGTCTGGCGCTTCTTTAATCAGCAAGACGCTTGCAGCCAGGACGGTTGACGACCTTTATTGGGTCGGCGCATTAACGCCAGCAGAAACGGTCGCCCTTGCGCCTGGTCGCTATTGGGTGATGGCCGAGCTGGACAATACCGGCACGAGTGAAAATCTAGAAATCCATGACCAGATGGAAGTTGACCTCCAGGGGGTTGTTTAATGTCTACGGTAACAGTATCAACGCCCACCGTTTATCCCGTCACCCTGGCTGAAGCTAAAGCGCATTTAGTGATCGATCACGACCTGGATGACTCCCTGGTGGATGGGCTTGTCGCAGCGGCTACGGAATACGCCGAACAATACACCAATCGCGCACTGGTTCAGAGAACGCTTGATTATTCGGTGGACTCTTTCCCAGCTCGCTTCTTTGTGTTGCCAAAAGCTCCCGCCTTGAGCGTGACATCGATTGATTACACCGACACCAACGGCGACCCACAGACAGTGCCGACCACGGTTTATGGTTTGGATGTGGGGGTCAACCCGCCAGTGATATATTTAAAATATGGTCAGGTTTGGCCCACAGCCAGGTCAGAACGAAACGCCGTCACTGTTCGATTCGTGGCGGGTTATGTTGGCCTGGGAAGCCCCGAAGATGTCAGGGCCGGAGTGCCTGAAGCAATCAAGGCGGCCATCAAGTTAATCGTCGGCGACTTGTATTTAAACCGCGAGCGGAAAATGGATGTCCAGGTGTATAACAACGACACAGCAGATTTAATTCTTCACGCTTTCAGGTTGTATGAGCTATGAGGTCGGGCAGACTCAAGGACCAGGTATTGATTCAAACGCAGGACACAACCCCTGACGCTTTTGGCGGCTTGCCTGATACCTGGACAACGCAGAACACTCGACGCTGTTCTATTGAGCCAGTGAACGGCAAGGAATACTTTTCTGCACAAGGTGAAAACACTCAATCCAGTGTCAGGATTCGCTTTCGGTATGAATCGGGACTGCTTACAGAAGCAATGAGATTGGTCGATACCCAAAGCGCGATTGAATACGACATCGAGTCAATTATTGACCCCGGCAATGAACATCGCGAGCTTATCTGCATGGGGGTGATTCGTAGTGCCTAAAGTCGATCTAAGTCTAAGTGCAGATAAAGGGAATCGGCTGCAAGTCTCTGGGATGAAAGAGCTATCCAAAAAACTCTCAGAGCTTGGGGAAAAGCTGGGGGGTCGTCAGTTGCGATCCGCTGTCGTCTTTTCCCTGACCCCTTTAGTGGCCGCAGCAAAACAACGCGCCCCCGTGGGAACAAAAGATCACACAGCCTACAACGGGATTGATTTGTCAGCGGGCTATCTGTCCAGGCATATCATCAAAAAAGCGTTTATGTCGAAAGACAAGACTTTTGTCTCTGGATCGGTAGGGCCATCAAGGGAAGCATTCTATGGGTCGCAGTTTGTGGAGCTTGGCACAGAAAATATGACCGCCGACCCGTGGCTAGAGCCAGCATACAGGGCGACAAAAGATGCTGTTTTTGATCGGTTCAAAGCAAAATTGAAAGCTAACATCGACAAGGTGTCAAAATGATTGAGGACTTGATTTCCTATATCAAAGCCAGTCTATCGGTGACCCGAATTTATCCGCAGAAAGCGCCACTTGATACGGTGCTGCCTTGCCTGGTGTGGTATTTGGACGGGGTCCAACGGTTTCAATCACACAGCGGAACCTCTGACCTAAAGGATTCAGACTTCCAGCTTGATGTATGGGCTAAGGACCAGCAGTCTGCAACGGTATTGATGCGTGAGCTTATCACCTTGTTAGAAGATTTCACCGGGACGATGGGGACAACCCGCGTCGACTGGACGACCATCACGGGAGAGGATACAGCCTTCGATGGCGCGACTAAACTTTATAATCACAGCGTGTTTATTACTTTTTCACATCATTAAACTTTAACTAAATCACCATCACTGACCCGCCTTTTGGCGGGTTTTCTCGTTCTATGCCCGCCATTTGTGCGGGTTTTTTTTGGAGTATTAAAAATGACAGCAGCATTTAAGGGCGGCTTTACATTCAACGTGGGCGATGGAGCCTCACCGGAAGTATTTAGCCTATTAGAAGAAGTGACCGGCGTTTCAGGTTTCGGCAAGACTAACGAAACCATCGATGCCACATCCTTTGACTCAGGCAACACTCGCGAGAATATCGCTGGTCTGGCCGATGGCGCAGAATTCACAGTGGATTGTCGCCGGATTCACACAGTCAGCAACAAGCAGGACGCTGTGATCGCCTTCGTGGATGCTGGGTCGAACTTTAATGTCCAGATTCTTTGGACGGATGGCACAACGCTCAAAACCTATGGCTTCACTGTCACGGCTGTTGGTTATGACTACGCGCCTTCCTATGAAGACACTGCTGGTATCAGCTTTACGCTGAAAATTTCCGGTGACATTGTTGTCAGCTAATAGGCTTCTCTATGGATAAGAACGAACTATTTTCCATGGCTGGGCGCAAGTCTGCGATGGTTAAAGTTGGTGATGGGGAGCTTGAGGTCAGGGCGCTTGATTTAGATGGGCGCTTTGGTTTCAACGGCACAGATGGTCAGCTTTTGGGGGAGCGGTTTGCTTATATCGCCATCCATAGCTGTCCATCCTTGTCGGGCTGTACTGTCACGGAAGTGACGACAAATCTAGACCCTGAAATTCTGGCAGAGATTGCAACCACTGCGATGTCGCTGTCAGGTATGGGCGCAGATGCTGAGGCCCAAGCTGAAAAAAACTCCGTGAGCGACCAGAGTTAAAGTTTCTTTTTGATCTCTCGGTCGCGTACGGGATTCCGCCTTTTGAGCTAAAGGAACGGCTGTCCTCTACTGAATTTACCTATTTGAAGCACTACTACGCTTTAGAACCTTTCGGCAGTGCCAGGGACAACCTTCACGCAGCTCAGATTGCGGCTATTATCGCCAACGTGAACCGCAACCCCAAGAAAACTAAGCCCTTCAAAGTCTCTGACTTCATGTGGGTCGATCCGCAGTCTAGAAAAGAACAAGAGACTGCCGAATTTATTAAAAATTTACAGATGAGAGCGAAACCAAAAGATGGCTGATTTAGCGAAGCTCGTTGTCAAGCTGGAAGCGCAGACGGCACAGTATCAGAAAAAGTTAAAACAAGCTGATGCCAAAACCAAACGGTTTGCGAAGAACACCAAGAAAAGCCTGGCGGGTATCTCCAAAAGTTTTAAAGCCCTTGCTGCGGGTGCGGCCATTGGTTTATTTGTTCGCAAAATCGTCACAGCCACAAAGAAACAAGAGCAAGCGGTCAAACAGCTTGAGCAAGGCTTGGCTTCTACGGGTGGGGTGGTTGGTCAGTCACTTGATGAGCTAACGAAGAAGGCGGCAGAGCTTCAGAAAGTCACCACGTTTGGCGACGAAGAAATCATTGACGCCCAGGCAAAACTCGTCACCTTCACCGGGATAGTTGAGGATCAATTTGATCGGACTATTGAAGCCGCACTAGACCTGTCTGAGAGAATGGGGCAGGAATTAACGTCCTCTGTCGTCCAGCTTGGCAAGGCTATCAACGACCCCATCAAAAATCTGAGTGCGTTAACCAAGGTGGGTATTCAGTTCACCGACTCACAGACGGACATGATTAAAGCCCTGGTGAATTCCAATCGGTTGATGGAAGCCCAGGATATTATTCTTGGGGAGCTTGAGCGACAGTTCGGCGGCTCGGCTAAAGCGGCTCGCGATACCTTCAGTGGTGCGCTTGACTCTCTTGGCAATGCGTTTGATGACCTGTTTGAGTCATCCTCGCAGATGAAAGAGGCAACAGCACAGGTTGAGGAACTGATCGCCCTCCTGCGAGACCCTAGCACAGTTGAAAATATAAACAAATTGACGGCTGCAACCCTTCGCTCCATCGGGGCCATTGCCAAGTTTGTCACCACCACGACGGGCCTCTTTGGGTTTATGGGTGACGAAATTGCGGCGCTGGCAAACGGCGCAGCAATAGGCGACCTGGTACGTCTAGAGGAACAACTGGCGCGACTAAACAAACAGCTTGAGATAAACCTTGCTTCAGCGGGGAGAGCTGGACGCAGCACCACCGATCCGACCAAATCGGTCATCCCCGGATTGAGAGAAGAAATTCGCCTCACCGAGGAAAAAATAAAAGTAACAAACGCCGCCATGCAAGCTCAGGTTAATGCTGAGATCGCGGCAAAATCCTTTGAAGGTGGCCCAGCCATCGCGAAGAAATCAAGCCCCGTTATTGATTTGGTTGCAATAGAAGCAGCGAAGGACGCAGTGTCTTTGCAGGAGTCACAGCTCAAGAGCTTTCTGTCAACGCTTGAGTCACTACGGACACCAATGCAGGTTTTCAATGACCAGCAAGCTATCGCCAAGAGTCTACTGGAAGCCGGAAAAATATCATTAGAAGACTATAACAACAGTCAGACCCACTACGCGCAGACGCTCAACGAGACAACAGTAGAACACCAGCAGTGGATCAAAGACCTGGCCGACTCTGCGAGTATGGCTGAGGCGCTGAAAACGGAAGTCGAACTACTGGATGAAGAACTGGCCCGCGCTCGCGACCTCTGGGCGAAAGGACTGTTGAGCGACGAAGCATTAAAAAGAACCGCCGTTAATGTGGCAAAACAGAAAGATGAGATTGCCAACGCCACTGACGAGATGAGCCAGTTTGGAATTGAAGCTGCCAGAAACATCCAGGACGCTTTTGCTGACTTCCTCTTTGACCCGTTTGCTGAAGGCATGGATGGAATGCTGGAGGGGTTCGCTAAAACTATTCAGCGCATGATTGCTGAAGCCGCGAGCGCCCAGTTAATGGAAGCCTTTGGCTTTGAAAACTTTCTGAGTGGCGGGTCGTCCGGTGAAGCGGGATGGTTGCAGCAGGGGGCCAGCTTCTTGGGCGGGTTCTTTGCCGATGGCGGCAGACCACCACCAGGTAAAGTGTCAGTTGTTGGCGAACAAGGTCCAGAGCTGTTTATTCCGGACGGCGTGTCAGGCTCAATTATTCCCAACGGGGCAATGGGCGGGAACACTGTACAAATATCCAGCATGGTATTCCCTGGCGTGAGAACAGAGAAGGAGGCCAAGATTGCTGCGGGTGCGGCTGCAAGACAACTATCAAGCCTCGTCAGCGGTGGCGGGAGATATAGCTAATGGCCTTTATTGAAGAACGGCTCAACGAAAGTTTCAGTTATGGGTCAGGGATTGGGAGACAGTATTCGGTTGAAATAACCGAAACAGCGGGGGGCAATGAATACCGGAAGCTCTTGCATCCCTATCCCGTATTGACCGCCGACCTCGATTTCAGCAACAGAACAGAAACCTGGGTTGCCGACACAATCCGCGATATATACGACAGAAGCTCAGGGATGTTTGGCGGTCTTCGATGGAAAAACCCCACTGACTATTCAACCAATGGCCGGAAGGGGATTCCCACCTTTAACGATCAAGCCTGTACCATATCTGGGACAGACTACCAGATTATCAAATGGTACGGGACAGAGGGCGGGGCTACCGCCTCGCGCAGAAGGATTCGCAAGCCGGTTTCCGGGTCTGTATTGGTTGGGATTCGGGACGATTACAACAACCCCGTGGCCAGCTTAAACAACTGGACAGTGGACACCACCACCGGCCTGATAACATTCGCAGCCAATAATCAAAAAGCGGTGACCAGCATCTCACAGGCGGCCAGCGCGGTGATTGGTTTTGGCACAACCCACACCTATATTGTCGATGATACTGTTCATCTATCCAGTGTTTCAGGTATGACGGAAATCAACGGGCTGAGAGGCACTGTAACGGCGATAGGGGCGAATGACATCACTGTTGATATAAACACCACAACCTTCACTGTCTTCGCTCTAGCATCCCCTAATCTCGCCCTGGTGAATACCGCTCCGCAAATCACCGAAACGGTTGTGGCTGGTTGTGAGTTTGATATTCCTGTCCGGTTTGATTCTGACTCGGTAGAAAACATCTTAACGCGCAACACTGTTGACGTAATCATGGGGACATCGCTCCGGTTGATGGAATTATTGAACCCCTAAAATAGAAGAAACAGTTTATGAAGTCAGTCGTAGCAGACCCAGAGTCGCTCGTTTATTGCGTTCGTATCGTTACCGTCAACGGTACTATATTTCGATTTGTTTCCTATGCTCACGATCTAACCATGAGCAACGGGGCCATCTATAAAACTGATCTAGGGTATGAACCGACCGACCTGGTGGTTGAAACCAATACAACGGGGTCGTTGTGGGACTTGGAAGGCTTCTTTGATGTGGCGGGGATTGACCGTGACCAACTTACTTCAGGGCTGATGGACAATGCCAGGGTCTATCTGTTTGCTACATCCTGGGCCGCACCTGTCGAGGATGAGGAAGCGCTGTCTAAATCTGTCATGGGCAAGGCTAATATCAGGGATGGGCGCTATACCATCGAGGTCATGGGGCTAATTGACACCATGAACCAATCGGTGGGTCGCACCTTTGGCCCATTGTGTGATTGGACATTATTCGACGAAACCTTAGATGGCGATGTTATCCCTTATGAACGATCACGATGTACTGGGCCGAGGGCCGCACAAGATGGGCCGCTGATCGCGACCTATAAAGTCACTGGAACTGTGACCAGTGTCACCTCGCAAAAGATTTGGACGGATAGCGCCAGAGCGGAAGCGGCAGTGTATTTTGATTATGGCTTTGTTAAGTGGACGGGCGGTGATAATGCCGGCCTATCCTCACAACCGATAAAGGCTCACGCAGCGGGTGGAGTGATTACGCAATATCATTCTGCCCATTATCCGATTCAGATTGGCGATACCTACGAGATGATTCCCGGCTGCAATAAAAAGAAGTCGGGCGACTGTGTGACTAAGTTCTCCAATGGAATAAATAACGGCGGCTTTGAAGATATGGCCCCGCCCAAAGCCTATAAGGAGTTCGGTGGTAATGGTTGATCGCATTATTGATCTGGCCCGTGAATGTCTGGGAACCCCTTTTAGGCATCAAGGCCGAACCGCTGGCGTTGCTTTGGATTGTGCGGGTGTTGTTGCCCATGTCTTGAAAGGGTTAGGTTTGCCCTATCTGGACAACAAGGGTTATCCCCGCCGACCCTTCGATGGCTTATTGAATAAAGCATTGAATGAGGAGCCTTCTTTGCGGCTAATAGATAGAGCCGAAATCGCCCCCGGTGATGTTGTTGTCTTTCGTATTAAGCGCGCGCCCCAGCATTTAGCCATCTATTGTGGAGACTCTATTATTCACGCTTATTCTGACACAGGCCGAGTGGTCGAGCAGTCTTATTCAGCTTGGAAATCTAAGGTGACAAGTGTTTATAGGGTTGTGCTATGAGTACCACGGGACAGATAGTTGGCGCAATTATTGGCGGCGTTCTTGCCGCTCCCACTGGTGGGCTATCCATTGCCGCTGGCGCTTCTATTGGGATGACTATTGGCGGCATTCTCGACCCCGTTGCGGTCCCTGGATATGACGGGCCACGGTTAGACGATGCCACAGAGCAAACGTCAGGATATGGCGTAGGGCTGAATGAGGTTGATGGCAAGGCTAAAGTTTCCGGTCATGTCTTTTGGATTGAAAACAACAGCCGCAGGGAAGTAGCAAAGAAAGAAGACACTGGCGGGAAGGGCGGTGGAGGCGGAGGGTCGTCTACAACATACAGCTATTTCGGCACGTTTGCTGTGATGCTGACGAACCATCAAGTTCAATGTATCGAACGGATGTGGGACATTGAGGGACTGCTATTAAATACCGGCGGGACGGATGTTGATACAGCCTTTGCCACCAGTGACAAATTCCCTCTGTCTCATCTTTATGACGTAGCAAGCGAAGACATATTAAAAAGTGCGTTGGCGGTAACACCCACCCCCGGTTCAGAGGGAGAGGTTCGGCTGTTTCCGGGCTTTGATGACCAACCTGTTTGCCCTCGCATGGAAGCCGATCTCGGTGTTGGCTCAACCCCAGCCATGAGGGGCTGTGCTTATCTTGTTTTTTATGACTGGCCCTTGCCTCAAGAGTATGCGCAATCTATTCAGGGCGCACAAATATCAGCCGAGGTTATACGCTCTGCGGTGGCGGGTGTCGCAGTGTTATTGAATGAAATAAAAATCCTCCATCCTGCACCGCTGATAGGTGGATATTGTCAGTACTTAACGCCTGATCTAACAAGAGTTTACTATGCAGAAGACCCATACAACAATTCCGCTAATCCGGCTGAAATTTTCGGTGTACAAAATATTGGCCCTTTTGGACTAGAGCCTAGAGTGGTGGGTTGGCCTAACCTCGCTGAAGGTGACCCGATACGAACAGTAACTCAGATACAGGGAAAGGGCTTAACTGATGTTGATATTGGCCCCATTGGGACATCTGATGCTCAGTTATGGATCTCTGATTTTCCCGGCAGACTGTCTTATTATCCACTGCACTGGGCAAGAAAGGGCAGTCTAGGCAATGGTGTCTGGTTCGGGACTGACACTACGGGAAAGGATGTTTATTTTGGTTTTGAGGAAACCGACAGCTACATCACTGTGACCTGCCCCACGAATATCTATGATGTGGCTATAGATGAAGACGGGAACGGCATCGCTGTTTCAAACAACAAGATAGATGTCTACGACCAGACCCTCACCGTAATTCGGACTATTGACACCACAGGGATTCCGGGTTTCTCAGGATTTGCACCAGACGATTTATGGGTTTGTTACGATGCTCCGACCCTTTACGTCTGCAAAGGTGCGGCGAATGCCCCAACTAACATCTATCCTATCGATATGGCGACAGAAACTCCGGGGACGCTTGTATCTTTGCGGAATATGGACAGCGTTTATCCCTCATCAACCCCATCCCGGCTTTACTCCAACATCAATATTCACGGTTCTATCGTCACCCGCTTCACCGGCGGTTATTCTAATCGCTTCCTTATTGATTTTGACTCTATAGTTGAGCATTACAGAATGCCAACGCCTTCCGGCGATGGCGAAGACTTGGCCACAGTGGTTCGGCGTAGATTAGAGCGGTCTGAGCTAATCGAGAGCGGTGATATTGATGCCACTGATTTAGTCGGCACAGTACGGGGGTTCAAATCTCAAGGGATTGGCTCGGTCAGGTCGCAGCTATCCCCAATGATGCTGGCCTATAATTTCGACCTTATTCAAGACGGCTACATAGTGAAAGCGGTGGCGAGGGGCAACAGCTCCGTGGTCACCATCGACCCCGATGATATGGATGCCAGAGCCTTTGGCAGTAAGCCCGGAGTCGCTTTGTCTAATGCCCGTGAAATGGACACGCAACTGCCTTCAAAGGTGATTGTTCTCCATCTTGATAAGGCGCGTGACTATGAGGTCAACGAGCAATACTCACAAACGATGGCCGCATCATCCTCGGTTAATATTGAGGAAATAACATTGCCGGGGGTCTTTACCCCCAATGAAGCCGCGGGGATTGCTGAAACTATTTGGGCGAGGCGGTGGCTTGAAAGAGAGGAATTTTCTTTCTCACTCCCACAGACTTATCGACAAATCCAAGCGGCTGACGTCATTACCGCCACCATGACCTATGGAACCTTTGAGTTCTTTGTCAAAACGGTGAATTATACCGTTGACGGGCGGGTTGAATGCTCCACCGTTCTCAATGACTCCGCTGTTTATACGCCCAACGCTATTGGCGGTGACGGGATTGCCGG
>Ga0196901_1001796_pt1 | contig 10635 bp, 15 predicted proteins | sample CB_VirMetaG_FD_169099 | JGI IMG/M metagenome (GOLD analysis project Ga0196901, IMG submission 169099) | Freshwater to marine saline gradient viral communities from Chesapeake Bay - CB_1504_1 Viral MetaG (v3) (version 3) | ecosystem: Environmental > Aquatic > Marine > Coastal | place: USA... | reverse complement strand
CTACGGTGGCAGCCATTGCGACAGCAACGGGGCCGATGGCATTGGCAGCGAGAAGTGCCGTCGAGCCATCATCCATATTGTAAGTCACCCAGCTATTCGCCGCCGTAGAGGCAACGCCTTTCAGATAGATGAACTCACCGGATCCATAAGTCGGATCGGTGGCTGTTACGATTGTCCCGACAGGGACAGCCGCAGCGGTATCGATATCACCAATTCGGGACTGACCGAGCCGGTTTTCAGTAATGACGTAAGCCATGTTTTCAGCCCTCCTTACGAGCCAGGTGTGCTGTCATACATTTTGGCAGTATGAAGCGGGTTGTTGAGGGTGAGGTTTCCGTAAAAACCAATGTGCTGTACGATGGCATCCTGGTTGACAGGGGCCTGTTTGCCGCCGAACTTCACGAAGTTACGGTCAGGATGATACCTGAATTTCAGCGCTTTGCTGTCGAGGAAGTAGGTTGTATTCGCAGGCATGGCCGAGCCAATACCGCCTTCAAGGACTACATCAATCGACTTGCCGCCACCGTAATATTTCAGGTTGGTGAAACCGAGCTTACCCATCTCGTTCTCGTCCTGAATACGCTGGATGCCGACCAAAGCCGCCGTGTATGCGATGTAATGCTCCTGAGAACACACAATGCAATCCGGGCCTTTGGTTCCGCGACTGCGCTCGATCATGATGTTATCGAAGATCGTTTTGACAGTCGAAGAAGTCACCTGAGTGATTCCGGTGAATGCGCTGTGGGCGTCGTATGTAGTTGTCGCCCATATTGCATTGGCACTCCGGTCAATACCGCCATAGGTATTGGTTGGAGTTGTCGGAATAGCCATCTGAAGCCCGCCGATCTGATTGGACGCAGTGCCATCAGAATGAAGGTCTTCAACGAAGCGATCAACCAGTTCGGTTTCGGCGGCGCTGATGTGTTCTTCCATGATATCCTTAAGCTGGCTTGCACCAGAGTTTTTCAGGATATCTTCGCCGCTCAATGTGACAGAAACCGCAGCCAGTTTGGCCGTGAATTCCGCATCGTTGAACAGTTCGGCAGGTGCCGGGTTGAGGTACTGATACCCGGAATAGCGGGTATATGAACCGGATTCATTGTAAAGAAGACGCTCACGGATGGTCGGTCCCGAAAAGGACTTAAAACCGTTCTTCTTCTTCATGAGATAAAGGATGGCGTTCGAGTTGGACACAAGGTCTGAATAGCCCTTGGAACGATCCTCAAGCGCCAGCGAAAAGGCTTCCTGAAGCCGTTCGGTGGATGTCAAAGCCATGATAGGCCCTTTCAATTGTGGATTTATGAAAGCCCTACGGATGCAAAGGCATTATCCAGTGCATCGCGGGCAGATGAAGGTGCTTTTTTGGATGCCGGGTTTGAGCCGTTTCCTGGAGCGCCTGTGACTGATAGTTGTCCTTTGCGGGGTTGAGCCGCATCGGGTGTTATTGCGGCTGCTTGAGCCGATACAGGGGCTTGTGCCTGTGGAGCGGGGTTGAGCCGCTCGGCAAGGGTGTAGGCTTCCTGCAAATCCTGTGCGCGTCCGTTCTGTAGAAAGAAAGCTACATCCGAGCCGAGTTCCTCAAGGCGTGGATGGGTCTGCGCAAATTCGTTAATCTGTGACTGTACCGATTTCTCGGCCTGGCTTGTCAGCGTCTGGGTGACACCGCCGAGCTGCTGTTTGAGTCCGGATAGTTCCTGCCGCAGTTCGTGGATGATATTGTTCTGATGTTGCGCTGACTGGTCCGGCGTCTGGTTAAGGACATGCGCGGCAACGGATTGCAGATCGGTTCCAAGATTGCGGCATATCGTGTCAAGCCCCTGTATAGGGTTGTTTGCCAGCATATTCTCAATGCCACGGTAATTCTCGACCACATCTGTAAACCGTTGGCCTGTCTGTTTCAGTTCCTCAGCGAATGGCCGGAATTCGTCGAACTGCTGGACTTCCTGCTGGTATTTCTGAATGCCTGCCGTCAGTTCCGATTCCATCCGGTGAATTTCTGACTTGACGGATTGTGGCGCGTCTTTCCATGCAGCCTTGGCGTCGGCACTGAATCGGCTGGGTGCGTCTGAATAATTTGGCTTGCTTGGATCGTCTGGAACGGCTTGCGCTGTAGTTTCTTCGCCCTCGGCCTGTTCCTTGGCCTTGAATGTACCGTCAGCGTTCCGCTCGCGTTCACCAGTGGCCGTCTCCTCAGATATGGGTGTATCGGCAGGCTTTGCAGCCTCTACAGGCTTGCTGTCTGCCTTGTCGATGGCATCAAATGCCCTGTCAATCGCGCCGCGTGATGTGGGTTCCAGTTCTGCGGGTGCTGCGCTCTCTGTCTGGGCTTCGGGCGCGGGTGCTTGTTCAACCGTTTCAACGGCTGTTGCTTCATTATCCATGGTTTTACCTGTCTGAGAGGTTGCGGGTTATGCGCCTAGTCCGGCTTGCGAAAAGGCTTTGGCGACTGATCCTTTGATTTCGTTGCGATCAGGTTTCGGCTTATTGAACGGCTTGGGAGCCACGACACTGCTGTCGTTTCCGACTTCGACAACACCCGCCTGCTTGTACGATGCGCGTAGTGTGTGCTTGCTGTCATAGATGCGACCGTCAATTTGAGACTGTACCGGCTCCATGGTGTCGCTGATGAAGTGCGGGGCTGGCAGATCCGATGCGGACAAGATGCGCTCAGGGAGGCAGTTGTGGGGGATTTCTCCAACCGGGTGCCAGCCCTTGCAGACGCGGCAGAAACGTTCAGTCATCCGGTCACCTTTGCCAATACACCGCCGATATAGCCCGAAACGATTGTCGAAGCTGTATCTGATATTGCAATCATTCTTACATCACTGTTTTTTGGGATTATGAAGAACGGTCTCATCTCATCGTGCATATGCGGTCCTGACGCCTGATCGAGGTTCATTTCAAAGCCGAGCGGACGCCACACACCACCAACTTGCTTATATTCAACCTCGATATTAACTTTGGCACTTTGTGGAGAGCCACGGGTCACTGAAGCGTACACTTCCGAAATAAACCAATAGTCTGTGCTTGAAATACTCGTTGCGCATTTCTGCGTCTGATTGATACCAGCGACAAGAATCATCTTGACAGAAGCATCTGTGTCTGGCTTGCCAGCAGTCAACCCGCTGTTTGCGGCGTTGTCATAGACAGCAATATTCCCGACATTGGCAACCGCAGGAACGGCGAATGTACCGTCCTTGATATACATTCGAGTTGGGCGGGCCAAGGGTGTTCCAAGAGCCGCTCTGGTCTGTCCTGTTGCCGTTACATCCTGAGAAACAAATGTGAGATTGCCTGACCCATCCATCGTCAAGCCTTCAACTGTCACAATGCCTGTATCTGAGCCGGATGTTGAAACAAGTGAATCAACTGTGTTGCCTGCGGCGAATGTTTCGTTGACCACTGCGTCCTGGAATATCCCTACCGTTGTACGAACGCCGTCATTTGCCTGGAGCGTTTTACCAAACTTGATCAGGCTTTTCTTCTTGGCATCGACTGAAACGATATCGCCGTAAGTTGAATTGACCTCACGAATGGCGTGGCCCACCCAATAATCCTGCGTGGGAAGCGGAACGTCTGGGCCGTATTCAACCGATCCGCTGGATGTGAGTGTTACCGGGCTACCCATCATATGATTCCGATTCTGACTGTTCTTCGGCCTTTGCCAGAGATGCCGATGTCTGCGCCTTTATGCGCTCGATCTCGGCATAGATTTTTTCAATCTCAGCCTGGACCTTCTGGCTTTCACCTTGTGACTTGATCTGATCGGCCTGAGATTTCATCTGATCGGCCTGCATCTTGGCTTGCATTTCCTGAACTTTCAGTTCATGAGCGCTTTTTGCCTCCTGCATCTTCATCTGCATTTCGTGCTGCGCCTTTTCGCCCTCAGCCTTCATCCTGTCAGCGTCCGGGTTTGGCTTTGGCTGGCTGGCAACCTCTTTCATCTGATCGGTGAATTCATCAATGGCTGCTTCAAGAGGACGCCCTGCCCGGAACGGCCCGACAGCGAACTTGATAACCTCACCGGCGAACGGTGCCGCCTGTGGCTGTGCCGCTACCATTGGAGCCAATTGGCTGAGTGTGGTTGCCAGCGCGCCCATAAACTTGCCGACAGCCTCCTGATTGGCCCGCTCGTCCGGCTGAATGGTGGAATCGGTTTCAATGTCCAGGTTGAAAGGCCGCATCCGTTCATTTTGCAAAAACTCCATAACCTTCTCAAACGTCACTGAGCCTTCAAGTTTCTTGATCTGCCCCTGAGCCTGCTGAACCGCCTGCTTGGCCTGCTCCTGAAGTTTTGGATCGCTTTGGAGCTGCTGCAGCATCTGCGGGTTGCCCTGGACTTCCATTGCCTTTTGCTGGACTTGCTGCCGGATGCTTTGAATCTGCTGTTGAATCTGCTGGTTGCTTGGAACGTCGTCATATTGTGACATAGCCATGATGGTTTCAGGCCTGAAGTTCTCGGCCATGATTTCACCAGCAATGCGGGTGACGTCGCGGGCAATCCTGACCAGCTCCTGCTGGCGATCACGTACCCGGACAGAACCGTATTGGCTTTTCAATTCCTGAGCGCCGAGCGTTTCATTCGGATCTGTCGCGCCGCGCATGATATCTGAAAGCCCGGTAATCTGATAAACGTCTTCAATCAACTGCCGTCTGAGGCCAATCAACTGCGTGATGACCTCGGCAATCTCACGGACGGGAAGCCAGATGATTGAATCCTTCAATGCAGCCCCGCCAAGTGCTGCCGTATTGGGTACAGGCACAAGCAAGGCGTTGTTGTCGGTCTTCTTGAGTGCCGCCTCGATAGCGTCGCTCAGTTCTTCGACGCCTGCCGAATAGAAGCCTTTCATCCGCAGCGATTCAGACAGCGCCGAAATGCGGGCCGTCAGTTCGTTGATTTCCTCCACCTGATCGCGGTAGTAAACGAAATCGGGAACCGGGATCAACGTGCCGCGTTGCAATGTGCCATAAGCAGGCCGTGGGCATGGGAAGAAGCCATCGAGCGAAAGGAATGGCTCTTTGATGTCAAGAACATCTTCCATGCCTGCCGACACCCACACAACGACGCCCTTGGACTTGCTCCATATTTCCCAGACAGCAGCCTTTTGTTCTGTAGATGGTGTGTCGTCGCGGTCCTTGTCTTTTTTGTCCGTGAATGTGGCCTTCATCCAATCGTCGCCGAAACGCTCAATACCAGCCTTGCGGGTCAGCCAAGAACGGCGAGCTACCCAGCCGACTTCTTTCCACTTGCGTGCTATTTCGTGGGCAAAGTCCTTGCGATCCACATGGTCATAGCAAACCTTTTCCTGTTCACCGTCGTCTTCATACCGTAGCCACAAGACACCTCGGGCATTTGTCGCCAGATCATCGCGGACATGCCGCATGGTGATATCAATGTCTTGCGTGTCGAATGACGTGATCAGCGTGCGCTCAAGGATTTCCGACGCGTGGCGGTTGACTTCTTTCCTGTCCTTGAATCGCGTGGCAACAACAGGCACAGGTGGACGGGAATATATCGATGGCTTCAGAACCTCAAGATTGGCCCAGAATATCTGAAATTCGCGCTCCTGGTTGATAGACGCCATATTCTCTAGATTGGCATACAAGTCGTCAATCTTGTCCGACGTGTCGTTGTATTTCGTGACGGACTTTTCGTAATTGTCAATGTCAGCCAGCCACGGCTTCGCCGACCGCATTTCTGTGTATGGGTCTTCTGTGCTGTCTGTGGCTAGATCATCGATCATAATGCGATTCTCGATTTGCTTGTCGGCTCAGGCGGTCCATGCAACATCACGCCGCCCTTGATTTCGAATGGCTTAGGCTCTGGCTCGACCTTGGCAGGGATAATCCCGCAATTGATGGCGTATTCTCCGAAGGCGTCTGAACCGTGCGAATTGATGTCGTGCAGCGGTGCCGTGTAGGTCTGCATTGAATCATTCCAGCGGCGCGAGTATCTCCGCAAACGTGACAGCCCGACTTGAACCCGGCTGGTGTTGTTGAAGTGCGTTATCGGCAAGATGCGACGAACCGCGTTGATCCTGTCTGCCGGGTTTGTTGCTACACCGACATGCAATGGCTTCACGCCAAGGCCCATCAGCGTGAGCGAGCGTTGTTTGGCCCCTGCGCCCCATTCACGGACCTTCACGTCATGGGGAAGGAAGTGGCGGCCATACATGAATGGTTGTTCGCGGCCTATCTCCAGCATCTGGGCTGCGGCCTCTTGAATGTCTGGGTTCAACTCCGGCAACGTGGCCTTGACAATTTCCTCTGCGCCTTCGTTGCTCACCTCGTAATAGTCGATCACATAAACCTTGTGGCCGTCATCCTGGCAGAACCAAATTGCTGTGTAGTCATCCACACCGATGTCCCAGGCTGTCTTGACCGGCAAGCGCGGGTCATATGGATAGTCACCGATCCGGCCATCCTTCTCAGCGGCGTGAATCATCTTGGCGTAATATGCGCCCTCGGTGATGATTTCGTATCCACCACCCCAGACGTGTTCCGCCATTTCGGGATCCGCAGCGTAATCGTCGTTCTTCTCCTGAACAAGAACATCGGGAAACCATGGATTGTCCTGCCAGTTTACCTCGACTGCAATTCCGTTTGTGATTGATCTGCCGCCTCGGAAGAAGGCGTCAACCGGATCGCTGTCGTGTCTCGGGTTCCACGAAAACCATAGTTCGGACCCAGGCATACGAATTGTTGGCCGTAGCATCTTGAGCGAATGGGCTGAAAGCGTCTGCGCCTCCTCGACCCACGCGATATTGAAACCCTCAAGCGATTTAATGTTTTCAGCATTGTAGGACTGCATACCCTTGAAGATTATAAGCGAACCGTTCTTGCCGCGTATTTCGCTGTCCAAGACTTCGAAGAATGAACCAAGCCCGAGCTTCTGGATCTTGTCCTTGAGAAGCTGCTTGACTGAATCCTTGATGGAGTTTTGAACTTCACGAATGCAAGCCGCGCGGGTTTCCTTCTCAAAGCAGCGCATCAGCATCATTTCGGCGAAGAAGTGAGATTTCGCCCCGCCGCGGCCACCGAACCCACCTTTGTACCTGTACGGCTGTAACAGAGGTGCGAGCTTGCGCGGAACCTCTATGTTCAGCGTGTCACTGCTTTGGGTCAACGATTGTCACTTTGATAGCGTGCTTGATCGGTTCGCCGCCTGCGCCAGTGACCTCGATTGACTTCACATCGGGAACGACTTTGTTCAACAAAATCTTGGCGCTGTTGACCTGACTTGCCGTCATGATCTCATCATCCGAAAGAGCGTTCTGCGTCAAACGGTTAATAAGCTGACTGGTTTGGATTCTTTTCTTCACTTCGTCAGGGTGCCAGAGTTGTTTGCGAGCGGCCATTGCTTTGTTCCCCTTGCGGTTTGAGCGCCAAGAGTGGGTTATTCGACTAAAATCCAATATGGTTGGATACCAGCCCCGGAATTAATCAAACTTTGTTGTATTTTGTTGTTGACATTATCAAACTATGTTGTATTATAGGGCTATCAACAACGGAGGACACGGATATGACATACACAGCTTACAAAATCGAAAACACCAAAGCCCGCCTTTGTGCCGCCAGCATGACAACGAACGACAAAGAGGCTTTTGAGATGGTCAAAGCCGCATGGGAAAATGCTGGTTATATCGTCAACGTAGAAACCGAAAGCTAAACCCCAACAACGGAGGACACGGACATGTTTGTGACAGGTGCAAAAATTACAAGCTACAGTGTAGTTTTCCCGAACTACGCAGCCGCAAAGGCGCAGGCGGAAATCATAGCCAGCGTTGCCGATGATGGCGAGACATTCGAAATCAGGGAAGACCCAAAAGGCACAGGCAAGTGTCGCATCGAAATGATGTTTAACGGTAAATCAGAAGGCTTCTTCTGATAGTAGCCAACAACGGAGAAAACGGATATGAACACCCCAACAATTAAGATCACCAGCAAATTCATCATAGTAAACGGCAAGCGCGCCGGTATCCAGATTAACGCAGGCGGCTGGGTAAAAACCGCCCCGCAGGACATGATAAAGGTGCGCTGCAAGCGCGGCGTTTTCCCGGCTGAAATACGAAACGCCCTCAAGGTTACGAACAACAGCGATATGCGAATTGATTACTTTGAGGGTGATTGCCTGCGCTTGCTCCCCGGCGATGCGCTTTACGATCAGGCCAAGGCGGCAGCACAATGACCCCCGAATCCTTCAACAAATGGCTCGCAGAAATGCGGGCCACATACGTTTCCATTCGCTCAGACAAGGCCGCTGGTGAGCTTCTCGGTATTTCCGCTAACTCCATAGTCAAAATGAAACAACGCGGCTGTGACAGGCGTACAGCCCTTGCATGCCGTGCTTTGCTGCATCACTTGGAGCCATACAGTTGATTAGTACCGTTTCCCAGCTTTCCGGCAAAATGTGAATGAAGTTGTCGCCTTTGGGCGAATTTCGTAATTCTATCAGACTGCTACCACATGAGCGTACATTTGTCAAATCATGCCCGCTTGCGTCTGTTGTCCGTCCTGAATCCCCAATAAATAGCGAGCTTTTTCAGCCCTGCCTTGAGTTGTTCTGATATGGCGTCTTGTGTCCGGCGTCGAGTGTCAATCTGATTGATGAACAGGCATTGCCCACACACCCTTTCAACAGCCGCATATGTCACCGAGCCAAGATGCACATGAACAGCGGCCAAATCCTTTGCAGCTCTTGCCTGCCTGTCTGTGAGAATATCGGGGTAGCCTCCACCATCGACAAATTCCTTGATATCGCCAGACGATCCAAAACTCCCACCAGCAGCCGCCTCGAATAGTCGCCGAAACTCGCCGGCTGTCCGAACGTCGATTTCGTCAATGCCCGTTTGTTCTTTCCTATGATACATGGCAGCAATTGGGGATTCGCCATGATTCAAAATGGCTTTGATCTGACGCGGGTTTGATCTGCTTGCCGGGTGGTCACGGCTGAACATCGGGTTATCAACCGTGGTTTCGCCAAGGGTTAGATTGGCGGTGATGACGGGTTTTTTCTTGACGCGCTTCATTCAGGACTCCTGCGCTTTGCCTTGCGGCCCTTGAAAATACCAGGAATCGACAGCCTGACTGCTCTTTGCATCCCGGCCCATGCCCTTGAATACCTTCTCCGCCTCATTGCGGTGGCCTGTGCACGTTTCGCCATCGCGGCGCATGTCGGTGTTCACAATGTCAATCAACGCCGCCATCGCCGCTATGACGGCCTTGTCATGGCTCTTATAGACAACAGGCTCACCGCCGATCTTGACTAACTCAAATTCAGATCGATGCACGCGGCGATAGAGTGCATAGTGGCCTTCTGACGTGGTGTATGTGCTCCAGGCGTAGGCGTTCATGAGTATTCCCTCTCTGCTTCGAGGATGTCCAAGGGAACAGACATTGCCATCCCTATTAATAGGTCTCGGAATGCCGGGGGCGTCCCTATCCTCTGGGCGCTGTCTTTGCCTCCACCTTTGAACGCCAGTTCTCCAGCCCGTTTGCAATATGCAAGGCCATGTCTTTCTATAGCTTCTGGCGGGTATTTGGCCGGGCTGTGACCCCAGTCTAGTTCTGGCCGTTCTGTAGACATCGAATAAAGCAATGTGGGTTTTCGTGCGTAATGACCATATTTTCCTTGCTCAACACAGCATGTCCAACCACCATATTCGTCGGCTGGTATCCACCCACCTTTTCGTGGAGGTTTAGAGATACCAAAATAAGGCCATGCATGGCTTCCGAATGGGTGTTCCAAAACCCCGCCATACTTTCTGACAGCGGTGAGAGCAGATTTGAAGCATCCGCCGTCGTCGCCTTTTACCTTTCGCTCTCCTGTGCGTTTGATCCATAGCGGCTGTCCCGCCCATAATTTCCCCCATCTCTGGCAGGGTGGGTGCGCTATGACAGGATAAGGGCCAGCGTAATTTCTGGCATCACGAACCTCATCCCAAGTGTCTACGCCGTCTATGTTGTAGTAGCTGCCGCCTGTCTGGACATACAAAGCGGCAATATTTTTCATCGGCGCGTTCACGCTTTCTTCCTTTCCTGCACCACAACGCCAGCAATATTACCGCTCACCCTGCTCCGCAGTTCCGCCATGCGCTCGTGGAACAATGGCGTCTTGTTCGCGGAATCATGCACATAGTCATAGCCGTTCTCTTTGTCCCAATCGGCCATTACCTCACGGCCCTTTCGCCGCCATTTATCCTGAAGCGTTTCGTGATCTGGATTGCCATGATAAGCAATCGATTTATAAGCCGTTTGCAGTGGCCGAGGCTGCGAACCATTCCAATATCCGTTTTCCTTGCGCACGGCATCGGCAAACTCAGCCAGTGACGGGCAAAATGTCTTGTTCTCTCGGCCACAGTAGCCTGTCAGATAGCGTGTTGCAATCTTCTGGATTGCACCATCATTGAACGCGGCCAATGCGCTCCTGTAAGCCCTAATTGTTAATTCGCGATCCATGTCGCGGCTGGCCGGGAAAGCGTTCCACATTGCTGCTATGACTTGTTCTGTCTCCGGTTTCATGCCGTTGCTCCATCCCAAACCCTGTTTTAATAATTGCGTCCATAAACCCGCCACGTCGCGGTTGTGATCGGCCCTGCGCATGGTTGTTTGTTGGCATCCAGTCGGCCTTGAAGC
>Ga0196901_1001792_pt1 | contig 10638 bp, 11 predicted proteins | sample CB_VirMetaG_FD_169099 | JGI IMG/M metagenome (GOLD analysis project Ga0196901, IMG submission 169099) | Freshwater to marine saline gradient viral communities from Chesapeake Bay - CB_1504_1 Viral MetaG (v3) (version 3) | ecosystem: Environmental > Aquatic > Marine > Coastal | place: USA... | reverse complement strand
ATAATTTACCATTCTAAAGTATATATAATATATATATATTATTTTTTTATAGAGCCAATAAACGATTTTAATAGAATTATATTAATAAAAAAATATTATCTAATAGGTATATATAATGGAAACAGAAAAACCAAAAAGAACACGTCAAATGACCCCTGAGTTAATTGCTAAACTAGCGGAGGCTCGTAAGAAAGCGTTGGAAATAAAACAGAAATTAAAAGAAGGCGGAGATAAGGCTAAATTAGAACACTACCAAGAGAAACTGAAAAAATTAAGTATTAAGAAGGAGAAGGGGACAAAAGTCGCAGACAACTGCTTACCCCTTAAACCCCAAGAGGAAGAACCCATTAAACCCCAAGAGGAAGAACCCATTAAACTCAAAGAGGAAGAACCCATTAAACCAGATGAAGAACCAATTAAACTCTTAGACAGTCGGGGTAATAGGGGTGTCCCCTTAAAAAAGGATAAAAAAAAGGTTGTCCCTTTAAGAAGAAAAATTATTGTTGAAACCAGTAATGAAGACACAGATACAGATGACGATGAGCCTATAATATATATAAGAAAAATTAAAAAAAAAATGATAAGACCACCAACGCCTCCACCAGAACCACCCCAAGAACAACATTTTTATAAAGAACCTCAAATTATAAGACAAGAACCAATTAGACCTAACTGGAATGTCCCCTTACAAGAACCAATTAGACCACCCTTAAGAGTATTTACTTCATCTATGCTTAGAAGGTAAAAATATTATATAATTATATTTTTTTATATTTATATTTATATAATGAAATCAACTAATCAAGATAAAGATGATGATGAATTTAATGTTAGAGCCATATATAAAAACCTCAACGAACCGCTTAATTTATTAACATTTAAAAACACACAAAGAGGACGATTAAGTAATAATTTAACCAGATTAGCACTATCTAAAGATATACCAAGTTTATCACAAATTCCAGAAAGAGCAAAACTATTATCAAACCTGATAAAAGTTAGTGATTTATATAATACAAAAGGCTATAATCAAGCAGAAAAATATTTTAATAAACTGAACAGCGGTTATTCAATTGATAAAAATTTATCTAATACTGAAGGAGTTGTATTTTATAAGGGTAATAAGGCAATTATTGCCTTTAGAGGAACTGAGCCATTCGGTAAAATTAAATCTGGTTTAGGTAAAGGAATGATTGAACCAGTAATGTGGTCTAGTGTATTGTTAGGCACAGAAAACAAACACGACCAATTTAAAAATGCCGAAAATCAAATTAAAAAAGCACAACAAAAATACCAAGTTGAAGAATTAACAGGTTTTTCATTAGGGGGTAATAAATCTATCTTATATGGTGATAAATTGAATATTAAAACTACCACATTTAACCCCTTTTTAGGTAAATCAATTTTACAAAATAATCCATCATCTAAACATTTACATCACGACGTATATAGAACACAGGGAGATATAGCAACTATAGGCTTAAGTGTTTTTAAACCAAAAATTAATTTAAATGTAAATAGTTTGGCTGGTAATCCATCAATTAAAACCGTTGTAAATTTTCCAAGTTTTAGCCGTTCTACAAATGAATTATTGAGTTTAGTTTCACAAGTTCAATCTCACAAATTAGAAAATTTTACAAGTGATATAATAGACGTTAATTCCCCAGACGAAATGGCTAAAAGAATGATGACCGCAAATAACAAATGGGGAGAAGCAGATATACAACTCAAAATGAATAATGCTATTGATGAAGGGCTTACCTATGCTGAATATTTACAAAAATTTAATAAAAGTGATGCTGATGCTTTTTATAATGAAAATACAAAAAAATATGAATTGAGAGGAAATCGTGTAGGAAGGGGGACAACGCAATATGAAATGTGGGAAAAGACTAGTAATATAAGAGGTAAAACTCCATTTACAGATTTAGAATTAGACCATATTAATACTTTAAGTATTCCAGAGGAAGGTGCGATTAGACCATTAACGATGAATGAAGAAGAATTGAGATTTTTAAGACAAATAAACCCTGATGAACACACTAATATAATGGATAAATATTTAAATGAAATTTCTACTGCTGGAGAGCCTATTATACAAAATATAAGAGGTGGTAATAATATAACATCTCAATTATTAAGAAATATTACTAATGTATCTCGTGCGACATCTGGAGTTGTTGGTTCTGCTATTGCTGGTTATTTGACCATGGAAGGTTTAAAAATGGCTGGTGTTAAATTAGAAAACTTACAACCTGAAGTTGGTGCGTTAATTACTGGTTCTACTGGTGGTGTTGCTACTGAGGTTCTTTTAGCACGTTTAGTTGGTGGTTCATTTGCTCCGAAATCTTTAAATCTATTAAAGGGTGGTTTATCTGGTGCGATTGGTGCCGTTTCTCAAGAAGCAACCGCCAGAGGATTAAGTGCTTTACTATCTCAAACTGGAATGAATGAAGACGCAATAAATATAACATCTCAATCGATAGGTGGTGCGGTTGGTGGTGCTATAACAACTTCGACTATACCTGCTTCGACTGCTATAACAAGTTCATTTTTAGGGGCGGTTGGTGAAATCGCTGGAATCGAAACCGCTTTTTTATCAAGTGTAGAAGTTGGTTCTGCTGGTGGATTAGTTGGTATAGGAATAGGTGCGATAGTTGGTAGTTTAATTGCTGGAGGTATGGCTATATCCCAAGCCTTACAACCAAAAAACGATTATTTATTATTACCCGATAGACAGAAACAAGCAGACCAAAGAATAGGACAAGATTATAGAGTTATTGCTATTTTAGAAGAGTTTAACAAAAACGCCGACTTTAGTCAAGAAGCCATTACTAATACACAAAATCAAATAAAAAGTATAGCATTAACATTAGAAGAAGAAGGCGAAATAATGCCTAATTATAATTTTCAAGCCAAATTAACACCCACGCCAAGAGGATATTTAAATGTAAATATAAATAATCAAAATGGTTCTGAAGTTTCATCTGGAATGTTGAATGCCGAATATCCAGAGAATTTTATTAATACTGGAGTTAAAACTCAAGAGGAACAAATTCAACATCAAATAAATTTATCACGAGAACAAGGAACAAGACCAACAAAAGAATATATACAAAATCTAAATACTGACGAACGAGAAATATTAAATATTATTCATAGTGAAGACCCTGAAATAGATTTCCAACAATTTACACCTGAAGATATTGCTAATATTTTAGGCTATACAGTTCAGGAAGGGGACACCCCTTAATCCCTTGATGATGAAATATTTTGTAAGTTATTAGTGCTTTGGTTAGGGGTTAATCCTTGGTTAGGGGGTAAAGGAGTGTCCCCTTGGACATTATTAATCTCCTCTACTGATAGAGGTTGTCTAACACAATCAAATATTCCAAAACAGATTTTTATACTTGAACAACGAGAACGCAAAAAGCATTTAAGAAATAAGGAAATAACAGTAATCACACTACCCGATAAAGCAATTAAACCCGCCTCTGAGAGTTCCATTTATTATATATAATAAGAAAAAAAATATTTATTTATATAAATGAGGACAAAAAAATTTAAAGTCTATGAAGATAAAGTTAAAAAAGGCGTATCAAATGAATATCCGACACCAGAATTAAGTCTAAGACAGCCGTTTTTGGCTATGTGTGTAGGGGTTAGAAATTCAGGTAAAAGTAGGCTTTGCTCTCGTATCATAGAACAGGCTAAAACCGATAAAACATTTAATTCTATATATATTATAACTCCCAGTTTTGCCTCAAACAGACATTATTTTGGGCAATATATACCAGAAGAAAACGTATATGAACCAACAAAGGACAGCATCAATAAAATAATTGAACGAGTTAATGAGGAACGTGATGAATTTGAAACTTACTTGAAAGATTTAGAAGAGTGGAAGGAATACCAAAAAGATATAAAACAAAAAGATATAAATGTATTTACTAAAGACATGTTGTTAAAATATTTAGATTTAGGATTTTTAGATGGAAAAAAACCAACGTGGAAATATGGAGAACCAGTAGAACCACCAAAATCTCTTTTAATTTTAGACGACGTATTAAGCAGTCCAGCAATTTCTAACTCATCAGGAATAGTAAAAGTGGCGACACTCAATAGGCATATCAGCCCCTTATCTAAAGAATTTAAAGACCGTTCTGCGTGTGGTTTAAGTTGTATAATTTTAACGCAAACATATTCTTCAGTTTCAGGAATTTCAAGAGTTTTGAGAGAGAATCTTTCAGTTTTGATTTTATTTAACAACAAGCAAGAGAAACAATTAGATAAAATTAGAGATGAATTGGGTAATGTTGTTGATTTAGAAAAATTCAACAAAGCATATAAATATGCGACTGAGAAACAATATGGTAATTTATTAATTGATTTTACACCAAAAAAACCAGAATACCAGTTTAGAAGCAATCTGAATGAATTTATTATATTTGATGAGAATAAAAATATTACAATTAATTAATATAATATTATTTTTATATATAATGAATAATAATAATATACCATTTAGCGACGCAACCTATCAACCATTAGAAACACAAGAATACGGGATTATACCATATAGCAATTATATTGAAAATTAAATATAATGTTTAAATAATATATAAAATGGTTAGAAAAGGAATATTAAGCGATGCCTCTATAAAATCGATGTGTGCCGTTCATCAGCCAGTTCCATTAAATCGGTTAAATGTATTAATACCAAACCCTAATATAAGTAATGGTATTTATTTAGCAACACAATCAACACCTAATTATTTAAGCCGTCCATCATCGATTTTTGATATGGTAAATAATTTAAAATTAGCACCAAAAGAAAAAGAAATATTATTAAAAAAGTATAACGATGCCTTAAATAAAAAATATGTTGTTCCAGCAGAGGATAAATCATTAGATAATATTTTTAACAATCCAACAGACCAATTATACGCAAGATTAGCAAAATCACAGGGATTATTAGATAATATTATTTTAGGAGTTTTACCTGATGATATTAAACCAGTTGAACAAGATGAATTAATTGAATTAGTTGAACCAGTTGAAGTAGATGTTGATGTTCAACCTTTAGTTAATGTTCCAGAACAGATAGAAAGATATGAAGAAAGAAGTGAAGAATTTTTATCCCCAGAGCGAACAAAAAGAGGAGTTAAAGAAGGTTCTTATAGAGGTAAATATCAAACAAAAGGAGTAAAGCGTTTAGGCATAGAAAGTAAAATGACGGATAGAGAAAAAAGAGAAGAAGAAATGGAACTCCGTGAAATGGGAATACAATAAGTTATTTAGGCGAAATTATAATATTTTATATATATATAAATGAGTGAATTACAATTTGAGTTTAGTGATGATGATAAAGAGAAAGCATTAAATTTTGAGAAAAAAATAGACGAGGAATTTGAACGTTCTAAAGCATCTAATCCACACAACTATACTAATTTACAACTAGCAAGTAAAGAAAGAATGGTAAGAAATTATCAAAAAGACTATCCAACTATACCAGCAAAATGGGTTGATTGGTGCTATGATATATTACACTCTGGAAAAATACCTATTGAAGAAATTAGAGAAAAAATTAACTCTGGTGAATGGGAAAAAAAGAAACACACAAAAAATACACAAGACCAAATAATAGAAGGTTTAACAATTTATAAAGAGGACGAATTTCCAACAAAAAAAGAATAGTTAAAAAGTTATTATTATATATATTTTTTATCACAGATATATATAATATGATTACATCTAGCAGAAACCTATATATTGATACTGGTAAGGTTGTTTTAGGAAACGGCAACAGAGGCGATAATTTTGAGATAAATTTAGGGAACGCATCTATTAATTGTAAATCTAATGAAAAAATTAGAATACATCTATTACAGTTTTGTATGAATAAAACCTTTACTGATGTTAATGATACTAACAACGCTTTTACATTTTCAAATAATATAAGTGGTAATTCATTAAATATACCTAATCAAAATTACGCAAGAATTTACGATTTAGCAGTTGCTTTTGGAACGGCTATAGGCAACCAAGTAATAGCAGATGTAGCAGGTATTACAAAATTTACTTTAACAGATATTTCGCCTTCATCTTCATCAAATATTAACGGAACAAGTGATAATATTATTGGTTTTACTATTAATTGTCTTAACAACGCAGACGTTCCAGTAAATCACGGATACACATCTCTATTATTACAATCTTTTCAAGTTAAGGGTGATAGTGCTTATCTTTTAGGAGGTGATAGAATTATTGACCCATTAAGCACAGAACCAAGTTATACTATCACAGGTATAGGTGGCTCATCATTAACAGTTAAAGCGTTTTACCCAGCAGTAAGAAGCACGATGCCGTTAGTATATATTAGAAGTAATTTAACAGGCAACGCTATACAATCAAGTTCATTATCTCAACCTACTGGATTAGACCAATTACCAGAAGCATTTAACTCTAATATTTTAGGCGTTGTTTCAACTAACACAGAATACTTATATTATCAGGCTTCAAATGAACGAACTTATACTTTAGATATAGGACAAAAAAATTTATCAAATATTAGAATTTATTTAACAGACCAACACAATAGACCAATAGGAAGACAATTTAACCAAATTATTCAAACTGCTTCTGGAAATGGACAATATCAATCAACATTAGGCAATTTATCTTTCTCGTGTGTTTTAGGAATAGATACAGTTGAAATGTTCCAATCAACTCAAAATAATAGATTACAAATTCCTATCCAACCATTAGGAGATTTAAATATTTCATATCAAAACTAAAAGATTAAGAAGAAAAAATGTTATAAAAATTTATATTTTATATCATTTAATATTATAAAAGATATGAGTTCAACAGAGTATCCTGCGGAAATGGTATATTTGCTAGAACATCTTTCGGGATTTTCTACAAATACCTTCAAAATTCAAAATTCAACTGGTAATACTGCCTATGCGAACAACGTTCTTCAATTTCAATTACCAACATCAACAATCGTCAATATGAAGTCAATTAGACTGATGTTCAACGCAACTATCGGTTCTTCGGTAAATGTAGGGGCGAGACTTCCTAATTCTACATCGGCGTTTGTTGAACGCTATTCTTTAGAAGCCGGAGGTTTAGCGATTGCTGGTGGTTGTGCTAATTATAATATTTTAGAGGCTGGTATGCGTGGTATAGAAGACCGTGATGAAGATGAAATTTTATCACATCCAGAAATGGTTAGACAGGCATCGTATATAACAAATGCTACGTTAGGTGCTTTAGCGAACGAAACCTATGATAGTGCTGGTGGTGCGTGTCCTTTTTGTATATCTAAATGGCTTGGCGTCCTTGATACAATTACTCCATCTTTAATATCAACTGACCTTTTACCTGCGATGACCTTAACCATCTATTTAGCGAGTGATAATATCTTAACTAAATGTGCGGATAATACCTTAGCATTATTTACTAGTGCGGCTAGTCTTCCATCTGATTCTCCTTCCTACCGACTAGATAATGTTCATCTTTTAGTAGAATGTTGTAATATGGACGATGGTGTTTATTCATCTATGATTGAGAACTCTATGGCTATTAAAGAGAATGGTTTAGAGATTGGCTTCCAACAACATCTTTCTTTTCAGGAGAACGCTGGAGGCTCCGTAAAATTTAATATCGCAAGTAATTCTTTAGACGGTCTTCTAGCGGTTCATAGGGAAGACAATTACGGAACCGTATCGCAACCTCGTCTTGTTGAAGGTTTCAAAATCGCTGATGGTGATAATCTCGGTGGTAAATCTAGTTTTGACTCTGGTGGAACTGGTGTCTATCAAAATTCGGTTGAAAAATATGTTCCAGTGTATTTTAAATTCAAAGAACCAACTCCGGTTGCTGGTAATAAAGTATCTTTTAACTGGACACTCAATAGTTCGTTAATCCCTCAATTTCCAGCCAATAGTGAGCAGATGATTTCTATCACAAATAACTCACTCTCTAGACCTCGCAGAAACGTGCCTCTATGGACACGCAAAAACTCTTACTATTCCAACTATATCAGACTTAACCTTCCATCTAAACAGGACGGCGAAGTTAGACAGCAATCAGGTATTAACTGCCGTGGTGTAAATCTTCAGGGATACTATAATATTTATAACCAATTAGGCACTCAAACCGTTAATGTTTTTGCGACAGTTGGCTCTACTCTATTAGTATCGGCAGGTAAGCAAATTAACGTAATAATGTAAAAATTTATAACAAATATTTTTTTTAATATATATTTATATTATAAATATGATTAAGACACAGTTTATAAACGGTAATTTACAAACTACAAAATCACGAGAAGCCTCAGGCAATAATCCAAAATTAAACAGAGTTGCGTATGGTCTTAATATACCAAATAAACCAATTAAAATTTTAAATGGAGCAATTGATTATAATACTTCAAATGTAGTTTTATCTTGTAAGCAAATAAATATTTTTACTGGTAAAAAAGTTGCGGTTGATGATGCTTCAAGTATTAAACCAATCACAGGAGGTTTTAGAAATGAACGGAGAGGTTTAGGAAGTTCTAAACAATTTCCTAATAATTTAGAAATTAAACCTAATGTATCAAATTTTTTTAATAAATCAGTTAAAAATCCTTCATTTGTTTAAATAAAATAATTTTATTATATTGTTATTATATAATGTCTAATAATAATATACCTTTTTCAGTTGTAAGTGGAGGGAGTGCTTCAATACCAGATGATATTATTATAAATAGTATTACAGCAAACCAAGGTGATATTATAAATTTAAATAGCGTAAATGCTAATATAACAAATTTAGATAGTGATACGGGTTCAATTGATACGTTGAATTCAATAACATGTAATATAACATCTTTAAATTCATCAAATTTAAATTCAACAACTTTGACTTCAACAACCGCAAATTTAACGACAGCGAATATTAATACTACTTTATCAAATGTTATAAAAACAGATAGGATTTATTCAAAAACAAACTCTTCTATAATTATACAAGATGACTTATTAGCGGTTGATGATACTAAATATATACGATTTAATGAATATAGATGTAGGTTAAATACTACTTTACCGATGCTTTTTGATGCCGTCCAAGGATTAGGTGGTGTTCCTATAAAACTAAATACTTCTTTACCATATTTGGCTAATGAAACTTTTGTATTTCACGGAGACCAAATGAATTTAGAAAGTGGTAATAAATTAATTATTAACAGTCTTAACCAAACAAAAATACACGATTTAGAGGTTGATAGTATCTCTCATACCAATAGCACAGGCAACATTGAATTTAATAATAATATTGCGGTGAGTTTTGCTGGTGGAAGTGTTTATGCGAGGGTTGGTGGTTTTGGAGACATACAAAGTTTTGGAGGCTTTGCGACGAATATTAATTGCCTTGATGATATGACTTTTTCAGCAGGTAAATATATTTATGGACAAAGAATTTATTTAGATTACATCATTAAAAACCCAACTGCTTCTTGGTTAAAAATAAAAAATTTATCAGATGACGAAGGTATAATTTTTCAAACTAAACGAGCAGGGTTGGCTTACGGTGATATTAGAATTTTAAATAATGAAATTGACTGCTTTGTTGGAGGGACGACAACTAAAAGACGATTATATATTAACTTAACAAACGACGTTCAAATGGATGGTTTAAGAGTTCAAGATTTGCGTAGCACAAGCACAGGAAGTATAAGATTATTTAGTAATATATCATCGCAAAGTGATAGTCTTGTTATTTTTTGTCGGATTTTCGCTAATTCATCATTAACAAATGAATTAGTTATAGCCACTAATGTCCCAGCAGGAAGTGCGATTAACTTGCAAACACGAGCTTCGGGCTATTCAATTAATAATATTAGAGTTTTAGGAAATACTCTTTTTTCAACAAGAAACGGGTCGGTGCCGACCAATATAATAGCAAATCCGAGTATTTCAAATTCAAGTGATATAAGACTAAAAGAAAATATTGAACCTTTAACAAATGGATTAAATCTAATAAATCAATTAAATATAAAAAAATATCAAAAAAAAGCAGTATTAAATAAGTCCATTTTAAAAAGTTGTGAAAAAAGTGAATGTTTTGATTGTGAATGTTATATGAAACATCGTTGGTTAGAATACGGAGTTATAGCCCAAGAAGTTCTAAAAACCGATTTGTCTTTTGCCGTAGATGTTCCGGCTGATTTAGAAAATCAGCCTTATTCTTTAAACTATAATATGCTTTATAATGCTAATTTATTAGCCACGCAGGAGTTAGATAAAAAAATTATAACATTAGAACAAAAAATTAAACATTTAGAAGATATTATAAACGGTCTTTTAATCAATAAATAATGTTAATAATATATAAATTTTTTATTTTTATATATTATAAAATGGACGGGCTTACTGTTTGTGATTTAAAAATTGAAGCCAGAAAACAAGGATTAAAGAACTACTCTAAATTAAAAAGAGTTGAACTAATTAAATTAATTGCTGATAATATGGCTTTAAGTGTTGAGGAATTTAAAGCCTTAACACCAAGTAAAAAAGAGAAGAAAAAGGCTGATAAAAAGGCTGATAAAAAGGTTGATAAAAAGGTAGAGGATAAAACAATTAAAAT
>Ga0196901_1001791_pt1 | contig 10644 bp, 14 predicted proteins | sample CB_VirMetaG_FD_169099 | JGI IMG/M metagenome (GOLD analysis project Ga0196901, IMG submission 169099) | Freshwater to marine saline gradient viral communities from Chesapeake Bay - CB_1504_1 Viral MetaG (v3) (version 3) | ecosystem: Environmental > Aquatic > Marine > Coastal | place: USA... | reverse complement strand
AAAAGAGGCTCTGCTTTTAAAAGAGAGGCTTGACAACTTTTCCCAACAAGAAAAATGCCAAAAGTCTTTTTTAGAATACATCAACCATATGTGGCCGGAGTTTATCTGCGGTAAACATCATAAAATCTTTGCAGAAAAACTAGAAAAGGTAGCTAAAGGCGAAATCAATCGTTTGATTGTCAACATGCCTCCGCGTCATACCAAATCAGAATTTGCATCTACGTACTTTCCGTCGTTTATTATGGGTTTAAAACCTAATATGAAAATAATGCAGACGACTCATACCGGGGAGCTGGCTGTAAGGTTTGGTCGTAAGGTCAGAAACTTGATGGATCAAAAAGAATACAAGCAAATATTTCCAGAAGTAAAATTGCAAGCCGATAACAAATCTGCTGGTCGTTGGGAAACTAATAAAGGCGGCGAATATTTTGCAGCAGGTGTGGGTGGAGCTGTTACTGGTAGGGGTGCGGATCTTTTGATTATTGACGATCCTCATTCAGAGCAAGATGCTCTATCGCCTAGCGCACTTGAATCAGCTTGGGAATGGTACACTTCTGGTCCTCGTCAGCGTTTGCAGCCAAAGGGAGCTATCGTTATTGTTATGACTCGTTGGAGTTCTATTGATCTAACAGCAAAATTATTAGATGCGCAAAAAGAACCTTTGGCTGATCAATGGGAGGTAATAGAGTTTCCAGCAATATTTCCAGAAACTGAAAATCCCCTTTGGCCAGAGTATTGGTCGGTTGATGAATTATTAAAAGTAAAAGCATCTTTGCCTGGACCCAAATGGAATGCTCAATGGATGCAAAACCCAACCGCTGAAGCCGGTGCTATTATCAAACGTGAATGGTGGCAAAGATGGAAACATGATTCTTTACCAAGCGTTCAATATATTATGCAGTCATACGATACGGCTTTTTCTAAAAAAGAAACTGCAGACTTTTCTGCTATATCAACTTGGGGTGTTTTTAGACCAACAGAAGATTCTCCGGATTGCGTTATCTTGCTCGATTGTCAAAAAGGTAGATGGGATTTTCCAGAGCTAAAAGAAATAGCGATGCGAGAATATCGTTACTGGGAAACAGATATGGTCTTAATTGAAGCAAAAGCTTCTGGTACTCCGCTTACGCATGAGCTACGGCGAATGGGAATACCGGTTGTTAATTATTCGCCCACACGTGGTCATGATAAAACAACGCGTATGCACTCAGTTGCGCCAATATTTGAAGCTGGTATGGTGTATGCTCCAGATAGATTATTCTCAGAAGAGATGATTGAAGAATGTGCTGCATTTCCTTTTGGCAAAAACGATGACTTATGTGATACTATGACTCAAGCTCTAATGAGATTCCGCGAAGGCGGATTTGTTTCTTTAGATAATGATTATGAAGATGATGAAAGAGAACCAAGACAGAGGGTTTATTACTAATGGCGGTTGAAAGCAATAGTAAAAATGAAAGATTTGACCTAAATAAAAAATTTTTAAAAGATTTTCATAATAACGTTTTATCTAAAGGCAAAGAAGGAAAAGAGGGAAAAGATACAATAACAATGAAAATAGTATCTGTTGGAGATGCACCCGATAGGCATTATCTTTTACCTGCTTTTGATCCCAAAACAGGTGAAGTGTTAAGTGATAACGATAAAATTTTAGATAAGTATAGGTCTTTAATAGAATCAGGTAAAATAAAAAGCTATAGTAGTGCGAAGGAAGCAGAGGCCGACAGAGCTATTATGTATCCTCAAATTATAGGAAAGAAAAATGGCAATTGAAAGACAAGTACCAGATCCAGCTCAAACTGTAGAACCGGTAGTAGATTTAACAACTGAAAGACCAACCGACGATATCGATGAAGAAATTATTGATATATTAGAAGGTATGGGAGAGGAAGGCGTTCAATACCAAGATGACGGCTCAGTTATTTTAGGTGAGCCAGAAATGGAAATGCCATCTTTAGGGTTTGGCGAAAATTTAGCAGAAGTTGTTTCTGATAGCGAGCTAGATAAAATTTATATTGAACTTACAGCAGCAATTGAAAACGATAAGTCTGCAAGAGAAGACTGGGAAAAAACTTATACCGACGGACTTAAGTATCTTGGTATGAAGTTTGAAGAAGGAAGATCAGAACCTTTTGAAGGTGCCTCAAGTGTTATTCATCCGTTATTGGGAGAATCTGTTACTCAGTTCCAAGCTCAAGCTTATAAAGAATTATTACCAGCTCAAGGCCCAGTTAAAACTCAAGTTGTTGGCGAATATAACGCAGCCGTAGAAGAACAGGCTCAAAGAGTCAAAGAGTTTATGAATTATCAAATTACTCACGTTATGGAAGAGTATGACGAAGAGCTTGACCAAATGTTATTTTACTTGCCGTTAGCAGGTAGTGCATTTAAAAAAGTTTATTACGATGAAACGATGCAAAGAGCTGTATCTAAATTTGTAGCTCCAGAAGATTTAATCGTTCCTTACTATACGACTGATTTAGAATCTTGTCCTCGTATTACGCATTTAATTAAAATGCCAGAGAACGATGTTAAAAAATTACAAGCTATTGGTTTTTATAAAAACGTAAACGTAAGAGCTGGAGATGATCCGCAAAATTATTCAAGCGTTGATACCGAATTAGAAAAACTAGAGGGTATCTCTCCTTCTTACGATACAGGTGAGGTTTGTAATTTATACGAAGTTCATTGTAATTTAGATTTAGAAGGCTTTGAAGATATGGATGAAAACGGCGAGCCTACAGAAGTTAAGCTGCCTTATATCGTAACAATAGATTCAAACAGCGAAAACATTTTATCTATCAGAAGAAACTTTAACGAAGACGATCCGATGAAAAAAAAGATCGAATATTTCGTACATTTTAAATTTTTACCAGGTCTAGGATTTTACGGTTTTGGTTTAACCCATATGATTGGTGGTTTATCAAAAGCCTCTACATCTATTGTTAGACAATTAATTGACGCTGGTACTTTAGCTAATTTACCGGCTGGTTTTAAAGCTAGAGGTATTAGAATTAGAGATGAAGATTCGCCAATACAACCAGGTGAATTTAGAGACGTAGATGCTCCTGGGGGATCTTTGAGAGATTCTATTCAACCTTTACCATTTAAAGAGCCAAGCGGAACCTTGCTTAATTTATTAGGATTATTGGTTCAGTCTGGTCAAAGATTTGCATCTATTGCAGAAATAAACGTTGGAGAGGGTAATAGCCAGGCTCCGGTAGGAACAACTTTGGCTTTATTAGAACGATCAACTAAAGTTTTATCTGCTATTCATAAAAGATTACACTCAGCGCAGAAAAAAGAATTTGACTTGCTTGCAACTATATTTGCAAAAAGTTTGCCACCTGTTTATCCGTATGCAGTATCTGGCGGCAACATGCAAATTAAACAAGCAGACTTTGATGATAGGGTAGATGTTTTTCCAGTATCTAACCCAGATATATTCTCAACGAGCCAAAGAATTGTAATGGCTCAAGAGATGATGCAGTTAGTTCAATCTAACCCGCAAATACATGGTCCTAACGGAACCTATGAAGCCTATCGCAGAATGTATGCTGCTTTAGGTGTCGATAATATTGACGCTTTACTCATACCGCCACCTGATACGCAGCCAAAACCTGTAGAATCTGGTTTTGAAAACTCTACGTTAATGGCTGGTGGAATGGCTCAAGCATTCATGCAACAAAACCATGATGCCCATATAGCCACTCATATGAATCTACTGAATATGCAGCCGGTGCAGATGAATGCGCAAGTACAAGCTAATGTTCATGCTCATATAATGCAGCATTTACAAATGAAAGCTGATTCAATAGCGCAACAGCAGATGCCACCTGAAGCGCTGCAACAATACCAGCAGCTTCAACAGCAGGCCCAGCAAATGTCGCCTGTAGAAGCAGCGCAAGTGATGCAGCAAGCAAACGACTTGTTAGCTCAATTTAGTTCGCCAATTATGAGCGAGCTGATGCAACAATTCTCTCAAGAAGTTGCAACTCCACCTCAAGAAGATCCTCTTGTAGCAATAAGAAAACAAGAGCTAGCGTTAAAAGGTCAAGAGTTACAACAAGACAGAGAGCAATTTGAAATAAAAGAGCAAATGCGAGCTGAAGAAAAAATGAGACAAGATCGTATTGATAGAGAGCGTATTGCAACTCAGTTAGATATTGCTAAAATGAAAGACGATTCGACTCAAGATAGACTTGAGCAACAAAAAGAATTAAAATTGATTGATATTGGTTTAAAACAAATCGGATAAACATATGATTAAAAGAACAGAAGCAAGTAAATTGAAAACTCCATCCGTTAATAAGGGTAAACAAGATTATACTGGCAAAGGTAAAGTAGACCTTTGCGATTATAAAACAGTTTCAGTTAGCAAAGCTCCTAAGCCAGGAATGGGCAAGGGCAAAGCTAGAGGAATGGGCGCTGCTGAATTTGGCGGCAAGTTTTCAGGCATTTATTAAATGTCGATTCTTTGGATAGCCGAAAAATTTAAAAAGGCTATAAAACAAAAGAAAGAGGACACCCAAACTCAAATATTGAATGGGTGCAAAAATTTTGATGATTATCAATATCTACGTGGGCGTTACAATTCTCTCGTTGACGTAGAAGAAGAATTTAGAGAATTGCTAAAGAGGATAGTAGAAAATGACGACGAAGAGCAAAGTAATAGTACCTGACCATATAGAGAAGGAAAGAAATACTAAGGAGAAGGTAACAAAAACTGAATCAGAAACTGATAAAGCTTTTGTAAGTCCTGAAGATAGGGTACTAGATCCAACCTTAATGGATAAATCTTTAATAGAAAGAATGCCTCAGCCAAGTGGCTGGCGTATACTTATTCTGCCTTATAAAGGTAGAGGGGTTACTAAAGGTGGTATTCATATAGCAAAGCAAACCGTTGATAGAGAAGCGTTAGCATCTGTTGTTGCTTACGTTGTAAAAATGGGACCGCTTTGCTACAAAGACAAAGAAAAATTTGGCGATACGCCCTGGTGCCAAGAAAAACAATGGGTACTAATTGGTAGATATGCAGGAGCTAGGTTTAAGCTTGGCGACGATGCAGAATGCCGTATTATAAACGACGACGAAGTTATTGCGACTATAGAAAATCCCGATGACATCGTTACGCTATAACGTGAGGAAATCATGCAAGAAGAAAAAATGATGGCTACTGAAGCCGAAGATCAGATAGAAGACGGCGAGATTGTTGAGCTTGATGAAGAACAATCTTCCGATGAATCTAAAATAGAAAACGTTTCTGCTGAAGAATCTGATAAAGATTCTAAAGAAGATGAATTAGAAAACTATTCTAAAAGCGTTCAAAAAAGAATTGCTAATTTAACCAAAAAAATGAGGGAGCAGGAAAGAGCTGCTCAATCTGCTTATGAATATGCAAAAAATTTACAAGCAGAAAATCAAAGTTTAAAAACTAGCACCTCTAAGTTAAATCAGAACTACTACTCTGAGGCTGAAAACAGATTGAAGTCTCAAAGAGCCCAAGCAAATTCAGTATTGAAAAATGCGTATCAAGAACAAGATTGGGATAAAGTAACTAAAGCTCAAGAAATACTAGATAAGATTACTGTTGAAGAAAGTAAGTTAGCTAATAATAAGATGACTATACAAAGAGAGCCTCAGTATTATGACGCTCCTGCTTTTCAGCAAAACAATTTACAACAACCTATTCCTCAGCAAGCAGCTCCAGAACCGGATCCTGCTGCAGAAGACTGGGCCAGTAAAAATGAATGGTTTGGCCAAGATGAAACTATGACTTTGGCCGCATTTAACATACATCGTAAACTTGTAGAAGAAGAAGGCTTTGACCCTAGCGATACAATGTATTATGATGAAATAGATAAACGTATCAGAGTTGAATTCCCTCATAAATTTGAGGGGACTACAACAAACAACAAGATGCAACAAACTGTTGCTCCTGCTGTTAGAAGTGGTAATAGTGGCTCTGGACGCAAACGACAAGTTAAGCTTACTAAAAGCGAAGTTGAAATGGCACGTCGTTTGAATGTTCCAGTTCAAGAATATGCTAAATATATTAAGAGGTAAGCAATAATGACTGAAGATAAAAAAACAAACAACAGAACTCCTCGTTCTGCAGAAACTCGAGCTAAAGATACTGCTCGCAAACCTTGGCGTCCCCCATCTATGTTGGAGACACCACCAGCACCTGAAGGTTATTCCTACAGGTGGATAAGAGCCGAAATTGTCGGTCAGGAAGATAAAAAGAACGTAATGTCTAGGCTACGTGAGGGTTTTGAACTCGTACATGCCGATGAAATTGGGGACTTTGAACTTCCAACGATGGATGATGGAAAGCACGCTGGTGTGGTATCCGTGGGTGGTTTGCTTTTGGCCAAGATTCCAAATGAAACACGTGATGAAAGAAACGCCTATTATCATAACCGTGCTCAACAGCAACAAGAAGCTATTGATAATGATTTAATGAAGGAATCTGATCCAAGTTCTCCGATGTTAAAACCTCAGAGATCTACAAGCGTAACTTTTGGAGGCGGTAAAAGAAGTTAATTCTAATACTGTCAAAACTAACTTTAATTAAAAGGTAATATTATGTCTAATCAAAATGCACCTTTCGGATTAAAACCATCTAGCAAGTTAGGCTCGAATTACAACAACGAAGGAGTAACCGAGTACAAAATTGCAAGTGGAGCATCCGGAAACATTTTTTCAGGCGACCTAGTGAAGATGGCTAACACAGGTACTATTTTAGTAGCTGCTGCTGGCGATCAAGCTTTGGGAGTCTTTAGAGGATGTCAATATACAGATTCAAGTGGCGATGTGATTTATTCACCATACTGGCCTAATGGAACTGTGACATCTGACGCGGTGGCATTCGTAGTTGACGACCCAAATGCCTTGTTTGAAGTTCAATCAGCTGCTACTGGTTCAGTAGTACAAACAGTTGTTGGTAATAACGCCGACATCGTTTATACAGCTGGTTCAACAATAACAGGTATCTCAGCTGTTGAAATTAGTGGCACCACTGCTGCTACTTCAGCTCAGCTAAGAATTGTGGGTGTTTCTACTGATCCTGAAAACAGCACTTTAGGTACTGGTTCAGCATCAGCAAATGTCAACTTGATTGTTAAAATTAACGAGCATTTCTATGCACAAACAACAGGGGTATAACAGATGGCTATTAATAGATCCCAATTAGCAAAAGAATTAGAGCCTGGTCTAAATGCCCTATTCGGCATGGAATACGCTAGGTATGATTCAGAACACGAAGAAATCTACGAAACAGAATCTTCAGATAGAGCATTCGAAGAAGAAGTAATGATCGTTGGTTTTGGTAACGCTTCAGTTAAAGCTGAAGGTGCTGGAGTATCGTTTGATAACGCTACTGAAGGCTATACATCACGTTACAGCCACGAAACAGTTGCTTTAGCTTTTGCGCTAACAGAAGAAGCTGTTGAAGATAATCTATATGATAGACTTGGTTCAAGGTATACAAAAGCCTTGGCTAGATCTATGGCAAATACTAAGCAAATCAAAGCAGCGGCTGTTTTAAACAACGCTTTTGATTCCGGCGTAACAGGTGGAGACGGTCAACCTCTTGTTTCTAACGCTCACCCTCTAGGTGGCGGTGGAACTGCAAGTAACAGACCTTCAACATACTCAGACCTTAACGAGACTTCTTTAGAAGATGCGTTAATTTCTGTCTCAACTTTAACTGACGACAGACAATTAGCTATTGCTCTACAAGGTACTAAGTTGATTGTTCCACCTCAATTGCAATTTGTTGCTGACAGATTACTACAAACTCCTGGTAGAGTTGGTACATCTGACAATGACATCAATGCGATTAAAAATATGGGAATGGTTCCTGAAGGATACGTGGTTAACCACTATCTAACAGATACTGATGCTTGGTTCTTGAAAACAGATTGTCCTGATGGATTCAAGCATTTCCAAAGAAGCCCAATGCAAACTGCACTCGAAGGAGACTTCGATACCGGTAATATGAGATATAAAGCAAGAGAAAGATATTCTTTTGGTTACTCAAACTGGAGAGCAGTATTCGCATCTCAAGGTGCTTAATACGGAAATTTTCCTTAAAGGGAGCTTCGGCTCCCTTTTTTTTGTCTAAAATTTAATTTTACAAAAAGCTACCTATATTTAGTTTCTTGTTGTAGAATTTAAGTAGCTAATAAATAGAGTATTATGAAAATATATACTGTTTTGCATTCAAGCAATAGCATGTCAAACTCTCCTTGCGTAGGAAAGTGCAGCACTTCTATGGCTCCTTTTGATGAAATATGCAAAGGATGTGGAAGAAGTGTCGAAGAAATACGAGACTGGGAAACCTATACAGATTTAGATAAAAAACTAATAAATCTAAAAAATGTTATGCGAGGATACAGTATAAGACAAAAAATAGAATCTTATGGAGATGAAATGAGCGAGAAGAAACAAGACATACAAGGAAGAATAACAACCGTAATATCTTTACTAGAAATGATTGGTAAAGATATGTTAGACGAATACGGCAAAGATCCAAAAATAAAAAAATCCTATCAGGCTTTATATAATTCTAGAGAAGCCATATTAGAATCAAAAGAACACTTTAACAAACAGCTATAAAGTAGTATAGTTATCTAAACCGAGATAACTCGTTGCACCAACTGACTCGGCAGACTTACTCCAAGATGGCGCAACATATTTAGTTAGGAGAAAATAATGGCTAAATCAACTTTTTCAGGTCCAGTCAAATCTTTGGCAGGATTTATTTCAGCTGGTAGTAATGCTACTGTAAGCCTTACTGCTGATACAACTTTAACTGTAGATGCACACGCAGGAAAAATCTTGTTGTGTAATGATGCAGACGGTAAATTTACTTTACCTTCAATTGTTACAACAACACCTAGCGATCCTACAGATCCAAATCAATTAAATAATTTAGGAGCATCTTTTACATTTGTAATCGTAACAGCTGCTACTGATCTTGATATTAAAACTGATGGAACAGATAAGTTTGTTGGTGGATTGTATACAGGCGTAGATGACGCAACAGGTAAAACCTTTATTTCAGGTGCTACCAATGATGTTATTACTTTAAATGGAACAACCAAAGGTGGATTAGCAGGTAGTATTGTCAAAGTGCATGCTATTGCAGGTGCTAAATACGCTGTAGAAGGAATTATTCTTGGTTCAGGAACTTTAGTAACACCATTTGCTGACGCTTAATTTTAGGAGCTAACTATGGCAGGTAGAATTGTAGGCTCAGATGTAAAAACAGCTACGACTGACTCCGCCGCTACAGGCGGAGTTGTCTTACAAGCAGGTAGATCAAGATTAAGAGGTTATATTATTGCTGGAGGAGCTTCAGACGGTACTGTAACTTTTAGAGATGGATCTGTAACTGGTTCTACTCTTCTAATTGCTCCTTGCAACGCTAACGATACTGAAACTTTAAACATTCCAGATTCTGGTGTTTTGTTTGGAGATGGTATTCACGTTGTATTAAGTAATATAGATAGAGTAACTGTTTTTCATTCTTAGTCATGGCACAGGAAGTATCATCAATTTCAAGGGTTGGTACTTCCGAGCCTTTTGAACTACAGGTTGCTAGAGATCAAATAAGTTTTCACGAAAGCATACACAAGTTTGGCTTTAATTCTGCTGTAGGTACCACTTTAGCAACCGTATGGGATCAAGGTGGTTTATATTCATATTTAAGTTCAGCTTCAGTTCTTTATATATCTAGCTCTTCTACTGATGATACAGTAGCAGGTACTGGTGCAAGAACTGTAACCGTTAGTGGGCTAGACAATAATTTTGATGAAAAAGTAGAAACCGTAAGTTTAAATGGTCAAACAGGTGTTGAATTAAATGGCAGCACTTGGTTTAGAGTTAATAGAATTGTAGTAAATACTGCGGGTAGTGGCGGTGCTAATGCTGGTGTTTTATATGTAGGAACAGAAGCAACACCTTCAGGTGGAGTGCCTACCAACAAATACGCTACAGTAGGTATAGGCGATAATCAAACCTTAATGATGACCTATACTATACCTAGAGGATATACTGGCTATGTTACTCAAAAAGATGTATCAGCATCTTCTTCAGCAGGCAAGTTTGCAATTTTAAGTTTAGTAGCTAGACCCTATGGCGGTGTTTTTAATGTAAAAGACAGGGTTTTATCAAGTTCAGGTTATAGTACGATTGAATATCCTTACCCTTTAAAATTTACTGAAAAAACAGATATAGAAGTTAGGGCTAAAGCAGACTCAGCAGGAGGAACGGTTACCGTTTCTGCTGCTTTAGATATAATATTAATACAAAATAGACCTTATCCTGAGTAATGGCAGAACGAAAAAGAGCAAAGCCAATACCAAAAACAACAAAAGGCAAAGGCGCTAACTATAGACCTACAAAATCTGGCGCTGGTATGACTAAAAAAGGTGTAGCTGCTTATCGTAAAGCTAATCCAGGCTCTAAACTTCAAACAGCAGTAACAGGAAAGGTTAAAAAAGGAAGTGCAGCAGCTAAAAGACGTAAGTCTTATTGCGCTAGATCACTCGGGCAACTTAAAAGAAGTTCAGCTAAAACTAGAAACGATCCTAATTCAAGAATACGTCAAGCAAGACGAAGGTGGAAATGTTAAAT
>Ga0196901_1001786_pt1 | contig 10663 bp, 19 predicted proteins | sample CB_VirMetaG_FD_169099 | JGI IMG/M metagenome (GOLD analysis project Ga0196901, IMG submission 169099) | Freshwater to marine saline gradient viral communities from Chesapeake Bay - CB_1504_1 Viral MetaG (v3) (version 3) | ecosystem: Environmental > Aquatic > Marine > Coastal | place: USA... | reverse complement strand
CCCTTGGACAGCGTTGTGGGGTGATACCGAGAGGGGCGGAGACACAGCAGGGTTGCTATGGGGGCTAGGTTATTTTATTATGCGGGTTACATCGAGGTGGGGCGACATGGGGGATACTCATAAAGTGTGATCGTATAGGGGAGAGGTCAGGGTGTGGAGTCTGTTACGTTGATACGCTTTCCGTTGAAAGCTTTAATGAAAACGCAGGAGATGCGTAAACAAATCCTGCGTCATATTAGGAGCATATCTAGTGTCATCTTAAGAGCAGATACACCCCTATATAGCCTTCAACTGATTTTTTGATCAGGATGGCTTGGTGTGCTTAAAAATATCTGCTTTAGGCCCTAACGGGCCAGGCGGCCTGCGGCCGGAAAAGATTGCACTGGGTAAATAATCGTGGCTTAGTAGTAGTAATGGGGGCTGCGAGGATCGAACTCGCCTCGGCGAAATTATGAGTTTCGAGCATTCACCAGATTGCTAAACCCCCCTGCAGATACTATACCAGATCTACTTCCACATCGGCTCGGGAGACACGAGCCTGTAGTCTGCTTTGCCCGGATACAGCTCCATGGCAGCGGACAGTGCCGACTGTTTACTTTTTGCCAGAAGTGTGATATAATCCCCGCCGCATAGGACGGTGAAGAGGCCTGGCACGTCACTGTTGTTGTTCATCTAGCCTCTTTAGGACGGAGTACAAGAGTAGTTTAATCTCCTCCAGCTCCTCGTGGATGTCCTGGTGGTGGAATCTTAATGGTCTTTGGATAATCTCTCGAAGCTTTTTCTTTTTCATGGGAGTGGAAAATTAACGGACACGGATGGATTCGAACCATCGACTTACGCTTTAGAAGAGCGTTGTTCTAATCCTCTGAACTACGTGTCCATGGAGACTGGGGAACGAAAAAGCTTTCACCGTTTCTGTCATTACCAGGGGTGTTAGAGGACCCCCGAACCAGCCACGTGGATACTATACCACCGTCTCGCAGGTACGCAAGTCCACAATGGTTACGAATCCCTCTCCTCCCTCCGTCTCCCATGTACTGGGATGAGAATCTCGGGCCTGCTTAGCCTCCTCCAAGGTATCCCAGAGGGACACCGGATAAGAGCTCACACCGCACTCTATACACCCGACCTGAAACACCAAGTAGTTGGCCATATTAGTTGATATACTGAACAGGGGTACCCTACCACCTTACCATATGTACGAGGAGAACTGCGAACACCTTGAAGCTATGTGTAAGCAGTACGACCTGGTCGCGGTAAGGAATGACTACAAGGAGGAGTTTGACATAGCCATCTCTATATCGGTCTGGGAGTATATGCGCATAGGAGAATTGACGTATAGAGAGATGAGGCTTGTCCCATGGAGACTCTTAGAGAAGAGAATAGTAGGATGGATACTCAATGCGAGTTTTTAGGATTACTCAGCCAGTCTGGAATAATCTTGATCTGACCGTCCAGCTTACGGAGTAGATACCGCCCTGTGCGGACGGCTATGGGCTTTACTACCACCTCGGCGAACATTACCCCGATGAAGGAGTATAGCGCAGTGTGGACGTCTGTGGGTGAAATTTCAATCATTTTTCTTAGTCCTAATTAGGTCGATTGGCTCTAAGCACTCTGAGAGCCTGTAGGAGAGCTCGTACCCCGGTTGAAGGTGTTTGTACCTGAGAGGGGGTTTAGGCCCCTTCAAGAGGCTTCTAGCCACCTCTGAGAGCGTTGTATAAACGTGTACCTCTTGTGACTCGTAATCGTAAGAGATCGTGGTCTCGTTGAATTCAAATTCCATGGCCGGGGTTCTGCTCCTCTCCATCCCTCCTTTCACCTTTACGCCCTCTCTTCCTTTTTCCCCTCTTCTCTCTTCTCTCTTCTCTCTATTCCTGTATATATAATACATATATACTATGTAGGTATATGGGTATATAAAGAGTATAAGAGTAGAGAGAGAGGAGGAGAGAGGGCCGGAGGAGGGGGGTAGGTACGCTATATATAGCGTTTTGAGGGGTAAAAACCCCCTAAATAACCCCGGAAGACCGGCAATGTGACTTTTATGTGGGTAATTTCCCAGCCGAGCGATGTGACTTTTATGTATATAAATGTGATTTTTGTGTATATAAAAATTTTGACCGATGTGACTTTTATGTGGGTAAATGTGACTTTTATGTAGGTAATTTTTTTCCTCAATGTGACTTTTATGTATATAAATGTGACTTTTATGTGGGTAATTTTCCGACTAAAATGTGACTTTTATGTAGGTAAATGTGACTTTTATGTATATAAAATGCCCAAAACGATGTGACTTTTATGTAGGTAAATGTGACTTTTATGTATATAAATGTGATTTTTGTGTATATAAAAATTTTGACCGATGTGACTTTTATGTATATAAATGTGACTTTTATGTATATAAAATTTTCCCGCCCTCTGGCTACCGATGTGGGTTTTATGTGGTATAGTTGATTATGTCCCGGTAAACACTCCCCGATGTCCAACCCTTTAGACGTCGACAAGATCGTCCTACAGAGCTCCGTCTCCCCCACCTGGCTTCAGACTCTCAATAAGCAGACCCTCATCGATGCGATTGTTGAGATGAAGAGTGGGGGCCTGGAAAAGAAAAGACTGTTAGATCAGAGAATCCTTGAAGCCCGTGATCAGGGCATGAGGTGGAACAGAGAGGACAAGAGACCCGACCTGACATCTACTGTTCTGAGAAAGCTCAGTGAGTGGGAAGAGGGGTTTAAAGAGGGAATGGAATCCAGCCCTGAGGATTACGTCAACGTGTTTTACGAGGACGTATTGAAATCTAAAGGCCGGGCGTTTATCTCCGGATTGTGTAGTAAAATTGAAAAATCAAAAAATTCCGGTCGGGCATCTAGCTACTTGCCCACCCGGTTCCGTAGAAATCTAGAAAATATGGGAACAAAATCAACGGTAAGTACTAGCCCTAGCAAAACACTTACCGCTGAAGATGTGGTACGGGCTTGGCTGGGCAATTCTCTGGACCCTGACTCTTTTGAAAAACGGGTCAAAGTGGTCAAGAAGAAGATGGAAGCCGGAGAGGACGGAGTATCAACCTTGATCGCTATTACATCGGCAAAGTACCCCCCGATCGGAATCGAATACGATCGGGATGGCACTAATCCGACTGGAGCTCAGAAGTATCAGTCGATTAAGGTGAAGCGGCTCTACGATGACAAGATAAAGAAGTTTTGGGACGACCTTATGGGGTAGAGATCTTATCCAAAACTCCAAAGTCTGCCCTGCCAGATACGTCTGGCAGAGGTAGTTTCAAAAGATCGGCATCGGACTCTCTGTAAGTGGTAGATACCTTAAACCTCTTCATATCTGAATAAAATCCGTTTTGAAATTTTACGCCGATGCTGGGACACGGAGAACAATCGATGTCTGAATACCCGTAGAGTAAACGCTCTCCGTTAAGAAATTTACGCTCGTTAATAGAGTTGATCCTTTCAACAAGTTTAAATTCCGCGCTATTGGAGTCTTTAGTAACAAACCAGTGGTCTATTACCATTCCGCTGGTCAGGAAAAACTCCAGGACTTTGTCGTCCTTCAGCGCCAACAGCTTGTCGATTATTTTATTCTTACTAGAAATCCCGCCGCATTCAAACTTCAACGGGCATCGATACGGTCCCATTTCCTCTACAAGCCCGACTCTGTTCAGGTCTGTATAGATGGATTCAAAGTCAAAGTTTCTCACCGCCTCTTTATTTCTGGAAATAATCGCGGTCCAGAGTAAGTCGCAGAGGTGACTGCTCCAGTCATCTTCGTTCAAACTATTAGAGTTATAGCTATAACTCATTCTCGAAACTATCTTCCGCTGCCTCTTGAGCTTCACATCGATATGAAGGGAGTCTTTATACAAGCTGGCATACAAATCTAGCAGCTCATCAGACGATGCGTTGGCATCTCCCCTGACCACCTTGATAAAGTCCCTGACATTACCCGGAGTAGCTGTGTAAATAAACTTCAGCAGGGTCTCGTAGGTCGCAGAACTTTCAGACAAGTTAGAGAAAAACTTACAGTAGGTAGATTTACCTACCCAGTTGGAAGACCTGGCCTCGGGCATTCTCTGATCTAGAGAAGACTCGAAATCATTGATATCGATCACATCGCACTTCATGAAGAAGATGGCGGTGGGTAGATTGATCAGATCAAGATTGGATTTTACAATCCTCTGTATATTTTCCTTTACAACGGGGTCTTTAAGCTCTCTAGTAAATTCTGTTTGATTAATAAAAGAAATTACCGAGCTCAGGGGATCGTAGGTCCGGAGATTTGGAGAAACTACGATCGCTCGGGCAATATTCTCCTTCTCACTGGAGTGAAAGATTACATTAGTCCGGGTATATTTGCGGGGATCCATATAAGCCTCATAGATCTCCTTAACGAACTTATCTTCGTTAAATAGATTAATCAGCTCTAAGGAGGGGTTATTAATAACCTCTTTGATATACAATCTCGCCGCCATGGCTAAGATTTTTGAGTCGGAGTTAGGATTACTGGCAATAGCCTTCCTAACTCTCGACGACTTAGTCTGACCCCAGGCCCAAGAGAGTTTCTTGGCTCCTGACCCGGGGTCAGTGGCAATAGCGTAAAGCTCTTCGACTTTATTTTCTTTTGCCATGGGAGTTTTTCTTCCTGGTATGGGTCGTGGCAACTTTTTCACTGATTTCGCACCAGAGCTCGTTGCTGCACTCTACACTACAGCAGAATTCGGCAGAATACAAGGACTTGTAATGGGTCGGTTTACCGCATACCCCGCAACGGCCCGCCTTATCCATCCGGTTATAGGTGTCATCATGGCAGTGAACGAAGGTTTCGAAGGGGCCGAAGGTAGTTTTTTGTTTCATCGTTGTAGACGTCAACTCTATGAGTATAACACTATTCCTCCAAATCATCAACCAGGCTCTGCAGTTCTCCCTTAGCCATTGTCAGTGCCCGGTCTAAAGCGTCGGTTAGAGTCTTGTCTCCCCATGATTTTTTCCATGCCTCGAGTTTATCGGCCACGTCCCTCCTCACCCTAATGTCCTTCATCCTCGGGCTTTTCCTGCCCGTCTCAACCTCTTCCATCTCCTTTAGCATCTTCTTCAGCTCAGTGACGGGATTCATAGAATATTATGGTGTATAGTTGATAGCATTGTAGCACTAAGGAGTCATGCAAAGATTAAAGCGATATCCCGAAATTTACGTAGAGGGGCAGTATCTATCCGATCGTACAGACATCATTAAGGAGGTTGTGCAGGTTGATATGACAACTTTCAAAGTCAGAATAGAACACCCCGTATTCGGTGATACGGTGGAGATTATGGAACTAGACCCGGAAGACGGTACCCTCTGCCTAAGGAGCATCTTCCCCTCAGAGATGCAAAGCGAGGAGGAAATGGATATAGTAAAAGACTATTATAACAACTTCATACTCAATGGTCAAGAAACCTATATCGAGTATTTTAACAAGGATATAGGATACTTTTTGTTGTCTCGAAATATCGGTGTTTATCCCGTAGGAAATGAATAACAGCGTATCTATTACCGACGAGTTGATAGGAGACTTCTTATCCTACTCTACGGCGATTTATAACCGGGCCCTACCAGACATCGTAGACGGGCTCAAAGTCGCTCAGAGACGAGTTCTTATGGGGATGAGTGATCTGAATCTCAAGAGCTCATCGGCATATTGTAAAGTTACAAAGCTGGAGGGGAATGTTCTAGGCAGATATCACCCCCAAGGTAACTGTTCATCGACCATTATTAACATGGGGCAGCAATGCACCATGAGATACGTTCTTACAGATATTCACGGCAATGCGGGGGGATCGATACAGACTGGTGAGTATGCCGGCCAGATGGTATCAGAAGATCCACCTGCTGCGCCCAGGTATCTGGAAGTGAGGGCCACAGAGGTGGCAGAGAAATTATACATGGATGAAGTCGCCAGAGGGTTGGGAGACTGGAGGCCGAACTATGACGGTACCAGCAGCGAGCTGGTCAGATATGTTCCTAAGCTACCCGCTCTACTATTAACAGGTGCACAGGGGATCGCCTCTGGATATGCATGTCACTACGTGCCCTATAACCTCAGTGATGTGATAGCCTCTACGAGAGCGTGGATTAAGAACAAGGATATTAGCGATAAGTCTTTTCTTGCAAAGTTTTCCCACCCACCAGAACTCCCGCAAGGGGGAAGAGTCGTAAGAGATGATGGCCTTGTCAATGCGCTTAAGGAGGGTAGGGGATCAATCACTGTCCTTGGGGAGTGGGAGACTCAGGACGACATGAAGTGGGGTAAAAGATCGACCAGGCCGGCCTTGGTGATCACCCGCCTCGCTAATGGTTCTTCCGAGAAGTTTCTAGAGAAGGTACGGGCTCTTGCCGAGGAGGATAAGCTTCCCGGACTTCTCGACGCTGCCGATCATTCTAGCCGAGAGGGGGTTAGGATCGTACTCGTGACGAAAACGAAAGAGCAGAGAAATGAATTAATAACAACTTTGGTGCATGGAAATACGGGACTTAAGTATACACATAATGTGAATTGTGTCGCTGTAGGGTTAGATAATAGGCCGCGCACCGTGGGGGTCAAAGAGGCTATTAGTACGTGGTATCGGGAGAGAGAAAAGTACCTTATTAGTAAATATAGCGCGGAGGTTGACAAACTCTCAGAGAGAGTTGAGCGTCTACTTTCTATTATAAAGGTTCTTGATGATATTGACAAGTTTATTGATATACTCAGGAAATCGAAAGATAAAGGGACTGCTATTGAGAGGGTGGCGAAGACTTGGAAGATGAGTGAGGATATGGCTCAGTATGTGATTAGCGTGCCCATATCGACCTTAATACGGACGGAGAAAGAGTCGGTAGAGAAGGAATGTGACGATGTAAAAAACGAGATAGACGGCCTTAAGCCGCTATGCCACACCGGCCAAGAACTTGATGATACCATCTGTGCTCAGATTGCCTCTCTAAGGCCCCTAGGAGGCCCTACAAGGGCCCTCTGGATGACCGAGAGTATCCCAGAAACCCCCTCTCGGCAGAGGGGCCTTACCGGAGAGGAAAAAATGATCGAGCAAGGGAAGGAGATAGGACTTAGCAGCAGATACGTAAGGAAATGGTTAAAGGAGAATATGGGACAACAAAAAATCGAAGAAAAATGGGCTGTGCATATGCACGAGGTAAGAATTAGGAGTAGAGAGGGGAGAAAAGAGTATAAGCAGCAACTTGACCTGATACGGTACGAGGCCGAGCAGGGAGGCTTACCTAAGCGGGGTAAGAATTCCTGGAACGCATTTATATCCGAGAACAAGGACTTGCCAATCCCAGTGATAAGTGCTAAACTTTCCGAGTGGTTACAAAAAATCAATGCCAACACCGGTAAGGGTACATCTGTCTCCAGAACTCCTAAAACTAGCTCAGGAAGAAGCCAAGAGGCGCCAAAGCGTAAACGAAGCAAGAAGGTACAGAGGCAGGAACAGAGCTCCTGCGTATGGCGAGAAAGCCTTAAAGATGCATGAGCTTGGAACTATGGGAGAAGTGGCAGTAGCATCGTTTATGGGTTATAAAGATCAGTTGTTTAAGGACAAAACCCCTAAACGAGGTAGCTGCGACTTACCTGGTAATGTCGAGGTAAAGACCAGGAGCAAGCATAAGTACGATCTGATTATTCAAAAAGACGAGGATCCTAGAAAAAATCTCGTCCTCGTTACCATCGAGCAGGGAAAAGTATTCATTCACGGCTGGTGTGTAGCGGGTGACATGATGAAACAGGAATTTTGGGCCGACCCGGCGGGAGGCAGACCTGCGTATTTTGTCCCAAAACACCAGTTAAGAGACATACAAGAACTGCTGTTGAAAGCAGAGTAGATGTTTTATTCCACCATGGACTACCTTTACCTGCTTCCACTACTCATACTCCTTTATATGGTGTCTGTGGATCCCAATGTTTCTGAGTATTTATACCTAAAACTGGTAAGAAGTCCATGGATTTTTGTTCAAATGTTCCTGATGAAGCAACGATTACTCCTTAGACTGCGTTACGACACTTTTATGATGAAAAGAGGCCATGTTCCAGGTAAATTCTACAAAATGTCTAAGTCAATCAGAGATGGAATCGACCCCATGGTATGAATTCCATAGCTATCTTGAGGTCTGCAAGAGCCTAGGAATAACACCTAGTATAACTCGTTGGTCCAGATTTCGCAGATTGTACGGTAAGATTTAAAGATCATGATTTTTAAGAGAGAAAACTGGCTAGAAAACACCATAGGGCTTAGCTGGTCAAGCAAACTTCGCTATAAAGAACCTGCTCTTCTTCGGTCAATGCGGTCTGAAGACAAAAGTAAGGGGATTTTATACGCTAGAACGTGTATTCTCGACGTTCCAGGGAAATTTTTTGCCGAAACTTCGCTTATTTACCCTTGCACAGAGTCTATTTTCCCCATTTTTGGCTCTGAATACATCATGACGGCCAAGGGATACTTTGGTGCTACTGATTTTCACCCTACAAACGGCGAACATGACCTTGTGAATGAGGTTTTTAGCTCTGAACCCAATAGAATAGTAGAGAATTCTAAACATTATGACCTAGATACGTACTTTTCTGGTAAGCTTTGGCACAGAAAGGACAAAGAAAACTTCTATAACGAGTATGTGACAGACTGTAAAAGGCGCGTATCGGCGTATATCGCCGCTTTGTCCGGTATGCCCGTTTCCACAGCCCCAAATCCCGACCGGTTTTCCGGTTTTGACCGGTATATGGCCGATAACGACCCGGCCCATGGTATACTGAAGTCGTACTTCGGGCCGGATTTTGCAAATGAGTACATTAGAGGGTTCCTCTTCCCGCATTATCAGACACCGTGTTAGCTCGGACGAGTACTTTGAAGTGAAATTGAACGAACTCGAGCTATATTCGAGTTTAGACCCGTTATCTTACATAAATCTCTCTTTTAGAAAGAGAAGTTTTCTAGAATTCTCTAGCTCTTTGTTGTTTGTTAAGATAAAAAACAGTGATATGGTAGAAATACTCAAAAAAGTAGAGAAATGTGTGACTTCCTCGGGCGAAGATATGGAATATAAATTAAAAAGGATGTTTGAGGAGGGAAATAAGAAGAGATGGTTGGGAATTAAGCCCGGGACAGTGAGAATATTCTCAAACGAGCTTATATGCTACTATACTGGCAAAAATTGGAGGAAATTTAAGACAAAGTGACCGTATTACTGTGCCCCGGGCGAAGTACGAGGACTCATGGTCAATTTTTGTCCGATTTTAACTCTCTTTCCGAGATGAATATCCTAACCCTCGACGTGGGATCAGGAGATTTACCCTATGCGAGTGGATCGGACAACTTGATCTTCTGCTCTACCGAGAGATACCACCTTGAGCTGCATAAGTTTCTAACTGTACCTCCCGCCTTTAGCTATATAAAAGATATGTGGGAAAATACCTTCGATAACGGCTTAGACTGGAAAACAAGATGCTCTTGGTTATCATCATATAATAATTATTCTCGTCCCAAGCAGTTAAATACTTGGGAAGATATGTCTAGGTACTATTGTATATTAGCAATGAGTAGTTTTAATGTTCATTATGATAAATGGAAGGTTATTGGCGAGCACAATCCAACTACTCCGGATTACGAGGCTATAAGAGCCTGGTCTGACCTCCATAAGGATAAGAATATTAAGTATAGAAAGCGGAGTATTTATAATTTTCCCACCTCCGACCTGGGAGACAATTCTGTCATATATTTCCATATCCCGAGTCAATTCGCATCGTATGGCTGCGGCTATTCTTGGACAAAAAAGAAATTCGAACACCTTTTAAAAGATTTAACCGAGCTCGCACAGATGGGCTATAAAATCTGTGTAAGTTCGCTCTATGAAAAGTGGGGCAGAAAGACGTCAGAGCTAACAGACCAATTCGATGGCAGTTTGTTTCGCCCTCACTTCTACTCCTACAAAAAGGTGAAAGCAAGTAGGTATCCTTCGGTTACCGAGGTCTACTTAGTTGCTAATCTTGAACCCAACACTTAACATGGGACATCATGTCCTGTTAAACCTATACGACTGCGCTAATGTAGGGCGTCTCAGGACCGTTAAAGAGTTCAGGGACCACATCTGCCTATTGCTAGCCGCCTCAGGAGCCGAGGTGGTCGATACCATGGAGTATCAGTTCCAGCCACAAGGATACACCCTAATCTCCCTCCTCACCACTTCGCATTTTTCTATCCATACCTGGCCAGAGTACCAGAGCGCGGCTGTGGACATCTTTACCTGCGGCGATGTGGATACCGATAACATCGTATCCTCCTTGATCGAGTTTTTCTCCGCCAGCCGCACAACCTGCCAAGATGTGCTAAGATGACGGTGGTAATACACCATCACTTCCATGGAAATCGAGTTCTACTCTGTCGAATACTGGCAGGAAAACTGGGACGAACTCTTTGATAGGGTTGAGCAGGGGGAAATTGTCGGAATTTACGACGAGGACTCGGGGCACAGAGCAGTGATGGTACCTGTGGGGGCATAGTTCAATGGCAGAACAGCGGTCTTATACTCCGTATTAGCGCCAGATTAGCGCGAGGTCTGGGTTCGAATCCCAGTGCCCCTATCCCACTGTTGAAAGCTAATTGGAATTGTCTTTTGTTCTAAT
>Ga0196901_1001779_pt1 | contig 10683 bp, 14 predicted proteins | sample CB_VirMetaG_FD_169099 | JGI IMG/M metagenome (GOLD analysis project Ga0196901, IMG submission 169099) | Freshwater to marine saline gradient viral communities from Chesapeake Bay - CB_1504_1 Viral MetaG (v3) (version 3) | ecosystem: Environmental > Aquatic > Marine > Coastal | place: USA... | reverse complement strand
GACTATTACAGTATATGCTCCCTATTCAAAAGAGTATAAAGCTGTTGTTCATGGGATTGCTAATAAGCGCCTCAAAGCTGCACAGAACAAGAAGTCCACAGATTATACTATGGAAGAACTTGAAGCAGCCACTCTTGAGAGCTTGGTTAAAACTACTAAGGAATGGAATATCACCTATGATGGTGGTGTACCAAAACTTACTGAAGCCAAAGCTAAAGAGGTATACGACAAAGTATTCTGGATTAAGTCCCAGATTGAGGGGGCCGTTGAGACCTCTCTGGATTTTATGAAGGCCTGATAGACGATCTCTGCCAATGGGCAGAACATCAGTTCAAGCTAAATAAGTCAGATAAGAACGGTGTCTCCGAAAGGGAACACTTAGAACAAGTTGAAAGGCAGACTGGACGTAAGGTTGAAGCACTGGAATCACCGAAAGAGTTTCCTTTGTTACTATCTCACATCTGGTCTGCCTTTATTAGTTTGAGCAACAGTCGAACATCAGGCTTCTCTGGTCCTAACCCTATTACCTATGAGCAGATAATCGCTTGGAAACAGGTTACTGAACAGCCACTACTGGCATGGGAAGCTGAAGCTATTAAGCGGCTTGATAGAGTATATATGGGGACTTACGCATAGCCCCTGATAAGAGAACGGAGAACTTGCTGTGGCAAATGATATTGAAGTAAGCGTTGGGTTTGAGGACGTACAAACCCTTCGTCGGGAACTTGTCGGTATCTCTAAAGATGCTAAAAGCTCTGCTTCTGTTTTCGAGCGTGAATATAACAAGGTTGAGCGTACCCTAAAAGCAACCGCAAGAGCAAGTCAGTCTTACTATAGCTCCCTGCTTAATTTAGAGAAAGCATCAAAGTCAGCTTCCGCTTCAGCCTCAGTCTTTGAGAAGGCCCTTAATAGGGATGCAGTAGCAACAAAGAACCTAGCTATTGAAAAAGACCGTCTCGCTAAATCGTATGTTCCTCTCTATGCACAATCGAAACTTTATGAAGCTGAGTTGGAGAGATTAAACAGGGCGCAGACTCTTGGTGTTATCTCTGATAAGCAACGGCAAGCAAGTATAGAGCAACTAAACACTTCCTTTGCTAAAGGCACTGGGATATTCTCCACATACGCCCACCAGATGAAGAATGGTGCTAACCGTAGTGGCGTTGCTATGCAACAGGCTGGTTATCAGGTAGGTGACTTCTTAGTTCAGGTGCAGTCTGGCACTAATGCCTTCGTCGCTTTTGGTCAACAGGCTACACAGATGGTTGGCTTCTTGCCAATGATGGTATCTGGGGGTGCTGCTGCAACAGTAACTATGTTTGGCCTAAGTGCAAGTGTTGCTGCTATAACACTTGGTCTTAGCATTGTTATCCCACTTGTTACTGCTGCCGCTGCGTTCTTAATGCGCTCTGGGGATGCAGCTAAAAAGGCAAGCGGAAGTTTAGACTCTTACGCAGGGGCTATGAAAGGTCTTGCCGAAGAGACTGCAAATGCCCAGTCTAAAGTTGACCAGTTTTATCTTAAGACTACAAGTGCTGCCGTTGCAAAAGCAAAGAGTGAGATTAAAGACCTAAAAGCCCAAGCCGCTCAGGCCAAAAAAGAAGCTGAAGATGCTGCAAAACTCTTAACGTCTGGCGTCGCTGGAACAGGGAGTATTGGGGTTGCATTCTTTGCGGGGGCTTTGGAAAGTAAAGCAAAAGTAGCTCAAGATAAGCTAGATGCAATTAACGAAGAGCTTGCCGCTAGGTATCATATCCTCCGAGTACAAGAGGGTATTTCTGCTGCTGAAGATGCCGCTGCCCTTCAAAACATGGTTAAGTTAGACCGCCTAACTCGATTGAGGGAATTGGCCCTAGTGCCTCTTCAAAATGCTATTGCCCTTGAAAAACAACAAGGTGATAAGATTGAAGAGCTTTATGGTAAAACTGTAAAGTTTGGTGCAGAACTACTTGGTATCTCCAATACACAACTTGTAGACATTGAAACTAAAGCAAACTCTATTGGAACCGCTTTCTCCAAGTGGGCAAGTGGGATTGCTGCTGCTGCAACCGAGATGTCAAACTTAAACAATGCCCTATTTGTTTATAATAAAAAGGGTGAGTTAAATAAGAACATGTCGGGTCGTGGCCTTCCAGTTGGCTTTGGCTCTGGTATTGTTGGTGGGATGACATCTTCGCCCCGTCCTTCGCAACGTCCGATGGACTTAGGGGTTCCGGATACTAAAAAGGGTTCTGGTGGGATAGCTGGTAAGATTGATACCCAAGAGGAATACCTAGCTAAACTTTCTCGTGAATACGCCATGAAGAAGAAGTCTCTTGGTATGACTGACCAGCAGATTAAGCGCAATGAGTTCATCTTTACCCTTGATGAGAAGATTGCTACCATGAAGTCTAAGGTCTCTAATACAGAGATTGAAGCCCTTCGCCAGCAATCTATTGCTGCCTATGATCTGTATCAAGCTGCTGAGAAACAAGCTGCTATTATGGATAGGGTTACGGGTTCTATTGAAACAATGTTTATGTCGTTTGTAGATGGCACTAAGTCTGTTGGCGATGCCTTCAAGAGTATGCTCCGTGACATTATTATGCAAATCTACCAAGAGAAAGTGGCTAAACAAGCCGCCTCTAGTATTGGTGGTTTTATCAGTGGGTTGTTTGGTTCTGCTAATGGCAACGTCTTTAGTGGTGGTAGCCATGTCAATGCCTATGCTGATGGTGGTGTCGTTGGTGGTCCTACCTACTTCCCTATGTCAGGTGGTAAAACTGGTCTGATGGGTGAAGCTGGTCCTGAAGCTATCATGCCACTTAAGCGTGGTGCTAATGGTAAGCTAGGAGTTCAGGTTGATGGTAGTGCTGGTGGTAATGTTGTCGTAAACCAGACGTTCAACTTCTCGGCCAATGGTGACGATAGCGTTAAGAAGATCATTGCTCAAGCTGCCCCACAGATTGCTCAAATGACACAACAACAAATCATGGATAGCCGTCGTCGTGGTGGTTCTATGAAAGCAGCATTTGGTTGATAAGGACAAGCAATGGCTATTAGCTACCCCCTAAGCACTCCTACCACTATTGGTATTGAGAGTATTACTATCCGTGCAGTTAATGCTGTAACAACCTCTCAGTCACCTTTCACATATAAACAACAAGTAGTTTCCCACCAAGGTCAACGGTGGGAGGCTTCTGTCTCTATCCCATCCTCTCGCAGGGACTTGTCTGCTGAGTGGGCTGCTATGCTTGTGGCACTTAAAGGTCAGACGGGAACTTTCCTACTGGGAGACCCTGACTATGCTACCCCAAGGGGGACTGTGTCTAGTTGTGTCGTTACAGGAAACGCTGGTGATGAAACTGTGTCAGTTGTTATGACGGGTACTCTTAAGGCTGGCGACTACCTTCAATTAGGATCAGGTAGCACAGCTAGGTTGCATAAAGTCCTCCTTGACCTTTCCGGCAGTGGTAACCTAGAGATTTGGCCTAAGTTAAGGACGACATACACTGATGAAGTTGCTACCTTTAATAATGCCAAGGGCTTATTTAGATTAAACCAAAACACAAGCCAATGGTCAATCAATAATGCTAGTGCTTATGGTATTAGCTTTGATGCCGTAGAAGTTATCCTATAAGGAGTTTACCCCGACATGTCCAGAGATTTAACAACTGTAGTTCTGAACGCATTAGACGATCAAACTGTATATCCCTTCTTTGCAGTAGACTTGCTGTTTGACGACGACAAAGCAATATATCTTTGGACTGGTAGCGGTACTAAAACAATTAATGACAAGGATTATATTGGTACAGGTAACTTACTTAACATCTCTACTGTAGAAGAGACTTCAGAGATTGCCGTTAAGGGTGCTGTTCTTACCCTTAGTGGTGTTCCATCAGAGGTATTGTCGTTAGCTCTCAGTGAGCCTTATCAGGGCCGTAGGTGTAACCTTTACTTTGGTGTAATGGGAGACACGACAAGTTATGTTGAACTCTTTTCTGGTTATATGGACCAGATGAATATTGAAGAGTCTGCTGATACCTCTACAATCCAACTCTCTGTTGAGAATAAACTTGTTGACCTTGAGCGTTCTAGGGTTGCTCGTTATACTTCAGCCTATCAGAAGTCTCTCTACCCATTAGACCGTGGCTTAGATTTTGTTGAAAGCCTACAGACTAAAGAGCTTACTTGGGGCAGAAAAAGTGGAAATTGAGTTTCAACAAGAGTTCTTATCTCAGGTTGAAGCTGAGTGTCAAGAGCTTATTAAACTTCACTGGGAAGAGATTGCTCTTAATAAGGCTAAGATTAAGCTGAACCCAGACTGGGAAGCCTACTATAAAGCGGAAGAATCAGGTAACTTTAGCGTGTTTACAGCTAGGTCTGAGGGTAAGTTGATTGGATACTTTGCTGTGTTTATTGGTAGTAACCCTCATTACAAAGACCACTTGTTTGCAACCAATGATGTAATTTACCTCCACAGGGATTTTCGTAAAGGTCTTACGGGGGTTAAGCTAATTAGGTTTGCTGAGAAGTGTCTTAAAGAGGATGGTGTATCTGTCCTTAGTATTAACACTAAAGTTCATCAGCCTTTCGATGTCATAATGAAAAGACTTGGGTTTAATCTTATTGAAAGAGTTTATTCTAAGTATTTAGGAGAATAATAATGGCTTTGACCACAGGCGCTTGGCTATTAGGAGCTGGGGCAACTGCAACAGGGGTGGCTGCTGCAACCGCTGTGTATGGAGCTTTCACTGTCTATGCCCTTGGCTTTGTCGCCACAACTCTTGCTACAAACCTAGTTATGCGGGCGCTTACCCCTAAGCCAAGCTCTTCAACGGGAACACAGGGTTATAATGTAACAGCCAATGGTTCAGCCCTAGATCATCAAGTAATTTACGGTCGTGTGCGTATTGCAGGGGCTAGGGTCTTTGATAGCACTACTGGGGCAGACAACAAAACTTTACATAGGGTGTTAGCTTTCTCTGGGCATGAGATTGAATCCTTTGATGAGATTTACCTTAATGATGAACTTGTTACTCTTGATGGCTCTGGGAACATAACTTCCCCGTCTCGGTATAATGGTCTTGTTACTATTAAAGAACATCTTGGTGCTACAGATCAGGTTGCTGATGCTGACCTAGTCTCTGCTGTACCTGAATGGACAACTAACCACAGGCTTCGTGGTATCTCTTACCTTTATATTAAGTTTACCTTTAATGCTGATGCCTTCCCAAATGGTATCCCAGAGGTTACAGCGACAATTAAGGGGAAAAAGGTATATGACCCTAGAACTAGTCTAACAGTTTGGTCAGATAACCCAGCACTCTGCATCAGAGACTACCTGACCGAAACTGGTTACGGTATGGGTGAAGAAGCCACTAACATTGATGATACACTTGTTATAGCTGCTGCTAACGTATGTGACCAAACCAACACAGATGCTTCTACAACCCGTTATACCTGTAATGGTGCATTCACCACAGCAACAACTCCTTATGATATGTTGTCGTCTATCTTAACCTGCATGGGCGGTAGCTTGTGGTACGCTCAGGGTAAGTGGAGGATGAAGCCTTCCTATTGGACAGAACCTGTGCTAACACTAGATGAGAACGACCTCCGTTCTTCTGTCAGTGTTACGACTAGACACTCTCGTAGGGATAACTTCAACTCTGTTAATGGTACGTTTAGGGGAGAAGAGTCTAACTGGCAAGTTACAGACTTTCCGCCAGTGACTAATGCTGCTTTTGTTACCGCTGATAACGGGCAAGAATCTGCTATTGACCTTTCACTTTCCTTTACAGATAACTCTATTGAAGCCCGTCGTATTTCCCGTATTGTTCTTGAAAGAAACAGACAACAGCTTACAATCTCTGCAAGTTTTGGTCTTAATGCCTTTCAGGTTCAAGTTGGAGATAACGTCTATCTAAACAACAGCCGTTTTGGTTGGTCTAATAAGGCCTTTGAAGTTGTGTCTTGGACTTTTGGTCTAGTAGATAACCTTGATCTTCAAGTCAATATGACTTTACGGGAAATCTCAGCCAGTGTCTTTGATGAGGTTGATGATGGTATCGTCTATGAGCGGGACAATACAACACTTCCTTCACCATTCTTTGTTCCCCCTGTTGGTGTAAACGTAACCTCGTTCGCTCAAGTTTCTAACCAAAAAGTTACTAACATTGCAGACATTGTTATTACGGCGACCTCAGCAGAGTTTGTTGATAAGGTTGAAGTAGAGTATAAACTGTCTTCTTCCTTTACTTGGAAGTCTGCTGGTAGTGGCCCACTTGGTACATTTGAGATTGTTGACCTTGAGGTTGGTATCTATGACTTTAAGGCTAGAGCGGTTAATACGTTTGGTGTTCGTGGTGAATACACTTATGCCTTTGATGTTGAAGTAAACCCTTTTACAGGCCCCCCTTCAGACGTTCTTGATTTCTTTGCTGAGGTGTCAGGTAACAGTATCTTCCTTAAGTGGAGTGCAATTCCTGACCCTGACTTGTCTCACTATATCATTAAGCATAACCCAGCTTATACAGGGGCTACTTGGAATAACTCTTCTTTGTTGGTTGAGAAAGTAGCTAGACCATCTACCAGTGTTGCTGTGCCTGCTCGTGCGGGAACCTACTTAATTAAGGCTTTCGACAAAGAAGGTTTTGTTAGTGAAGTCGAAGGCACTTTTGTTGTTGACGCTGCCGCTATTCCACCTCTGGGAGCTACGGTAACTGTCACTGAAGACCCAACCTTTGCTGGAACTCTAAGCAACGTCTTGTTGGTATCTAGCAGTATTGAGATTGATAATACTACTGGTCCTACCCCAACAGGGACTTATTTCTTTGTAGGGACTGTTGATCTTGGTTCTACAAGAAACTCTAGGGTTACAGGTTCTGTATCATTTACTCGTAAGTATGATAATGGAACTTTGCTTTGGGATGCTATCCCTCAGAACTGGGATACTTGGCCTGATACATGGGATACTTGGACAGATGAGACTGCTAATTTTGGAGATGTAAATGCTCAAGTTTATGTGTCTTATACTGTAGATGACCCTGCTTCTGGGACTGCCGTATGGTCCAGCTATGCCCTTGCTGGTGGTTCATTCTTCCTTGGTCGTGGCTTTAAGTTTAAGGTCATTCTTAACAGTAGCAATAGTTATTTCACCCCGAATGTTACAGCGCTTAGTGTCGATGTAGAATACTAATAAGGATACTTAATATGAGTCAACATGACTTTGATATTGCAAACCAGACTGCGCCAAACTCTAGGGCTGATATTAACTTAGCCCTTAAAGCACTGGCATCTAATTCGTCTGGAACAGTTGCACCTACAACTACATATGCTAACATGACCTACTATAACACTGCAACCAATATCCTTTATAAAAGGAATGAGGCTGACAGTGCTTGGATCACGCTCGGCACAATTGATGAGACGGCAGGGACGTTCACACCAAGCGGTGAGCGGGCATTGGCAACTCAGGCGCAGGCTGAGGCTGGAACTGACAATGCAACGCTGATGACGCCGCTACGGTCTGCTCAGGCTATTGCGGCTTTAGCGACATTTTCTATCGCAGACGGGTCTATTACTACGGCAAAGTTAGCAAATAGTGCCGTAACAGGCGCAAAGCTAGGTATTGCTCTCGGTAGCCAATCCTTAAGTTTTCCTAGTGGTGGCGGTTCAGGTTCAATTTCTGTTCCATTTAATACATTCTCTGTGTGGAACTTATCTACTTCAGTTAATATATCTACATCTCTTCGTGGTTCCTCAACAACAAAAACTATTTATTATGAGTATGGTTCTGGTGGAACAGGAACAATTTATTGGCATTACTTTACATGACACCGACGACACAACCTGCATAAGGAAATCACATGACCTATAACCTAGGTACTAGGAGTAAACAGAACCTGTCAGGAGTACATCCTGATCTTGTTGCTGTTGTAGAGGCTGCTATTAAGATTACAGATCAGGATTTCCTTGTAACTGAGGGCGTCCGTAATATCAACCGTCAACGTGAACTAGTTAAGGCTGGAAAGTCTAAGACTATGAACTCACGACACCTCACAGGTCATGCTGTAGACCTTTGCCCATATCCTGTAGACTGGAATGACCACAGTAAGTTTGAAGCTATTGCTGAGGCAATGAAGGCTGCTGCTAAAGACTTAGGTATCCCACTGGAGTGGGGTGGTGACTGGAAGGGCGGTTGGGACAAACCTCACTTTGAACTGTCTAGAAAAAGTTACCCGTGATGATAACAAGAGTCTGTAACATTTGTGGTATAGAGAAACCACTAGAGGAACTCTCTAAAAATAAAAGTTCTCTCTATGGCAGGAAAAAAGAATGCAGGGAGTGCGCGACTAAGCGTACACTTTTGTCAAAAGACCCTGTTAAAAAGTCAGACTATGATAGGTCTCGTAGGTCCACTATTTCAGAAAAACTAAAAGAGTATGAAAAAAACCGAAGGGGTTTACCACATAGAAAAGCCCTTGCAGCAGAGGGCTCTAGACGAAGAAAAGCAAGGGTTCGTAATGCCATTCCCTCAGACTTTGATAGGGAGGGTGTTTTAGCTATGTATAACTTATCTCAGAAAATTACAGCTATAACTGGCGTAAAAATGCACGTTGACCATATTATACCACTATCTAAGGGTGGAGAACATAATGTAGGGAATTTACAACTTTTAGCTGCTACACTTAACATTGCTAAGGGTTCATCTACCCACTATCAACTGCCACACAAGGACTACCCAGCATGAGTGAAGAGGATACCCTCCGCCGTATTGAAAAGCTGGAGGCTGAGATTGAACGTCTGTGTGACACTATCTCTGAGCTTAACCTAACTATTGTCGTCCTAAACAAGACAGTTGAAAGTATGAGTGCAGCAGAGAAACGTAGGGCAGAGCTACGAGATAAGTCAGTGCTGTTTATCATTGGTGGTTTTATCTCTGCTGCTGTGGTCTGGATTATCAATGGTGGTCTAATCAAGTAAGGATGGGGCATGGCTGTTCAGAAGACCTTCAAAAGGGAAGTAGCCATTGCCCTCTTACTGTGGCTAGTTTATGTCGTAGAGGTAAAAGATGTCGGTATCGTTGAAGTTCTGGTCTGGCCGATCTTTGCATTTGTTACTGCTGCTTTTGGCCTTGACCAGTACAGCAAGTTGCAGCAACCCCCTAAGTCTCCTAACAGGATGGGGACCGAAGGTAGCGGCCAATATACAAGCGGGCAAGACCAATACTCAGACGGTGGGTACGACAAATAATGTTGAGCAGAAGGTTGTTAGCCCAACTGTTTCAAGAGACTTAGTCCAGTCCAGTGACACTACTGAGGTTAAAGCCGATAAGGTTGAGACAGTTAATGTTAGTAATACTGAGCCTTGGGTAATCCTACTGTTGATCTTAGGGTGGTTACTCCCATCACCTAATGAAATCGCTCGGTGGGTATCAAACTTATTTAAGCGTAAGACATAAAATAGAAAAAGCCGCAGGCGTCCTTGAGTGGATACCTGCGGCTTTATTTATTTCTACGGGGTCTTTTCTTCTTGCTTTTCGTGCATCTCCGCTAGAACTGATCCAATGACCATCTCTGCCATCCACACATCTTCTGCTAGACTATGGACCTTCCAAGCTAGATATAGGAGAACAATAAGCTCAAGGACTACGATAGCGTACCATACTTCCATTACTGCATGACCACTCGGATAAGTTCTGTCATATACCACTGAGCTTTGTTAAGGTCTTCTAGCCCATTCTTATAGCGCCAGCGATGCAAGTATTTAGCAATATTCCCTCGGAGGTATCCCACATACTCGTCGTGTGTCAGGAAGTCTTCAATGTAGTCGATACATTCGATCTTCCCCTGTCCGTAGTGGGCAGGGCTATTTACAGCATCTGTTTGTTGTTGGTCGGTAGCCCATTTAGCCATTATAGCTTCTCTTTCATAAAGATTTTAACCCACTGGGCGCAGATGTCACTACGCACAATATCCTCAACACCAAACTCAACAATAGGCACAGGTAGCATATGCTTCTTAGCCAAGTGAATAACCTTAGATAGGCCATCAGCTTCTTTAAGGTCAGACTGCTGTACGTCACCATTAAGCACAATGGTTGAACCTTCCCCTACACGGGTTAACAACATCTTAAGCTCGTGAGTAGTGATGTTCTGGCTCTCATCGACAATGATAAAGGCATTATCAAAGGAACGTCCTCGCATCAGAGCCAAGGGTGCCATTTCGATATTACCAGCTTTAATGGCAGTATCTACCACACCCTTACCCAAGTGTTTCTCAAGCACATCTAGCACTGGCAATGCCCAAGGCTTAGTCTTTTCCTCAAGGTCACCTTTCAAGAAGCCAAGCTCTTTACCAACAGCAACGTGAGGCCGTGTGATAACAATCTTGTCGATCTTTTTTAGGGTATACAGATCAGCAGCATAGGTAGCTGTAACGTAGGTCTTACCTGTACCTGCTGGCCCTAGTACAAAGACCTGAGAGCTTGTTCGTAGAGCCTCTAGGAACTCACGTTGTTTCTCTGTACGAGGTACAATACCTGATGTCGTCCGTACTTCAGCATTCTTGTACTTAGTCACACGCTTAGTCTTACGAGAGCCTTGAGGTGTGTCGTCGGGGATCATACTGGGCCTTCCTTAAACAATACTTCTAGTTCTGAGTAACCACCAATGGGCTTACTACCCTTATTGAAGATCAG
>Ga0196901_1001777_pt1 | contig 10687 bp, 13 predicted proteins | sample CB_VirMetaG_FD_169099 | JGI IMG/M metagenome (GOLD analysis project Ga0196901, IMG submission 169099) | Freshwater to marine saline gradient viral communities from Chesapeake Bay - CB_1504_1 Viral MetaG (v3) (version 3) | ecosystem: Environmental > Aquatic > Marine > Coastal | place: USA... | reverse complement strand
AGTCACTTTATCAATTCCTGCCTGAGTAGAAGACAGATAAGTTATTAAAGCTCCTAGAACTACTACTACAGCTCCTATTCCTGTAGCTATTAAAGCTAATTTAAACACTCTTAAAGCTTTAGAAGTGCCTCCTGTGGCAGCATCAGCAGCTTTCATAGCTGCAGCTTGACCTATCAGGCCTGCTTTAACCTGAGTTAGAATATCTATCATATTAGCTAATAGAGGATTAGTTTTAGCCAATCCTGAAGCATAGTTCCCTATATTAATCTTCTGCTTTTCTAGGCCTGACACATTATCCTTGATAAGCTTATTATTATCATCCATCTTCTTATTAATATCCTTCAGCTGCTTCTGACCTTCTACAGTCTTAACATTGACCTGATTTCTCATCTTAACTAACTCAGCATTATTATTCTTAGCCTCATTTACAGACTTAACCTCCTGATTAACAGCCTTAGTTAAATTTATAGTAGCCTGTTGAGTGGCCTGAAGAGCTTTACTTTGAGCATTATATTCAGATTTTAAACTCTTTAAAGCAGCCTCCTGCTCTATATAAACTGCTGTATTTTGATTAGAAGTATCTTTAAGACTCTTCTGAGACTTTGAAAGCTCATCTATCTGAGACTTAGTAGCCCTCAATGAAGATACTATCTCATCTGAGTTTATACTTAATTCTGCAATTCTTATTTGTTCAGCCATAGTTTCTTTTTTTTATTGTTTTTTATAATGGATTAGGTAGTTCTACTAATTCCATCTTAGCTACTACTCCCTTAGTTTTAATTCTGTTAATATAATAATATTTGCCCGTTTGCTTCAGGTAGTAAACTTTAAATAGGTCTATATTTGAAAGCTCTATACTATTTAGTTTGAAAGTCCCTGAAACTATCTTAAAACTATCTAATAAAGTACTAAATTCTGAGTAGTTATTAGTAAGATAATAAGCCATACTCACATTAGCTGTATCTACAAAAGGAACAGTAATAGTAGTAGTGGTTATACTATCAATAGTAGTCCCCCTGACCCTGATAGAATATGAAGGAATAGGAGCTAACTTATATAGGCCACTCTTCTTAGTTATTCCTGTGACTACCTGTAAGCTATTCTCTATAGTAAGCTCCACTAGGTTAATATGGTAGATAGTCTCAGTATTAAAATTAGTTATTAAATTATTGTAGTCATAAATAGAAGTGAAAGCTGTCTTCTCAAATATCAGGGTATCATTATTCACTACAAGCTCTCCATCTCCATCAGTATTTATCTCATCAATGTAGCTAAAAGTAAATTTATTATTTTGAGCATAATTTAAGTCATATTTCTCACTATCTAAGCTTATTACATTATTAGTTAAATCTCCATAGCCCTCACTCCCTGTAATTAAATCTCCTATAGATATAAGCTCTATTGAAGTAGTACTAGTGAATCTTATCACTTGGGCATATCTAGTTAATACATCAGCAATAAAAGCCTTCTGAGTAAAATCAGGCATTAAGTCCGTAAGAACTATAGCCACTGCTTTATCATCTAATCCCTTCTCTACAGAAAACACTTCTTTTAGGAATTCAGCATCAGTAAATAAAGCTCCTGAATAAGTGAATCCTGCCTCATCTAAAATCCTAGTAAATATAGTATGCACGAATACCATTGGATATTGAGTGTCCATAGTTAATAGGGAATTGGCTGCTGTATAAGGAGAGTCCTCATCATATAGAGCAGGAGGATAAATATACCCTTCAGTATAACTCACAGAAGCTAAGAACTCAGCCTTATCTCTGTTGTGGTTTAAATCACTTAAATCTAAATCAGTAATTTTTAAAGCCCCTAGAGCTTCTGACAAGCTTATAATCCCTGAATATAAAACTATACTATAACTATCTCTGTTAGTGGAACTTATCTGTAAATATCCATCCTGAATCAAAGCAAATCCATCTATAAGAAATTTGCAGGGTATTTTAGAATAGGGAACTCTAGTAGTTGAACCAATCATTCCAAGCATTTCAAAGATAGCCTGATTTCTAGAGGTCTTAGGTATCTCCACAGTATTGCTATAGGAGCTATTCCTAGTACTAATATCTGAGATATCATTAATCTGAATATTGTAATTTATTAAACTATCAGGAGTTAAATCCAAATCCTCTCCTGAGACTATTATTCTCTGCTTCATATCTTATAGAGTTGGTAGTATTAATTCAGGAAGAGTCACAGTCACGCTAATAGGATTTAAAGCCTTCTTAGTTGCTATTTGATAATTTCCTGAGACATTTACATCTATCCACTCTCCTGCTTTCCAAGGCTCTCTCTGAGACCACATCTGAACTGAGGGAGATGTTAGTAAATCTTTTAGAGTCATAGCTTCATTAACATCTAGAATAGATTTAGCTGTTATCATCTCTTCTCCACTAAATCCTCCTGAAGTGACAGTATTTACTAAAGCTCCTACATTACTAAAATCATTAGTAGCTACCTGATAATTTTCTCTAGACCTAATTCTAGTAGTATAAAACTCATCAAATAGCCAATAGCTATAGCCTCCGTGATTATTAAACCACTTCAAATATAATCCCTTATCACAGTCCTCTATTCCTGTGACCTTTTTCAGGTTTAAATTAGTCTTAAATACTGTATTTACTTTTAATTCTAATCTGTTCACCACATCAACTAGAGGAAGATAAGAGGTAGTAGTCCAATTCTCAGTAGCCTTATCTATATAAAGCCTGTAGGCATTGGTAGAAGCTGCCACTAGAGCAGTTCCTGACACATTAGTATTAAGGTTCTTAATCACTAAGCTATCTGCTGCAGTTAATCTCTTTAAATCTACTGTAAATGGGTAGCCCTCAAAATAGGTTAAATAGAAATCCACTCCATTAAGAGAATGGTGAAGTACCTCAGCTTCATTAGTGAAGACCTCTTCTCCTACCTGCTTAACAGACTTATAAAAAGTTAATACATTAGCTAAATCAGTTTCTGAAGTAGATATATTAAATACCTCTATATCATAGGTTAAAGTATTATAAGCTCCTGCTATACTCTTACCATTAACTCCTGTCCCATCAGCATTAGCATCCTTAAACCCATCAGCATTAAAGACAGATTTTATAGCCTCCTTAAAGTTAAATACAAAGACCCCTGAAGCATCAGGGAATATCTTAAAAACATTAGCAAATCCTGTTATAGTTATTTCTGCATATAGTGGAGAAGCTAGGCCACTAGTAAAGATAATATAAGAGTCATTATAAGCAGGATAAATCCCTGTCACATTCTGTGAAATAGTTATAGCCATAATTTATTTATTTACTGTTAATTTTTTTAATTCTACCTGCAGCTCCGTAGTGAATAAACCTACATTAAAAGCTACTACCTTCTCAATTATACTGTCAATTCTCTGAGGAGTAATTATCTTATCATAGATAGCTAAATGGTTCTCAGGAGAAGTTCCTTCTGCAGCTATCTTCTTAGCAATAGCCCAAGCTAAACTAGTTGAGGCTTTCCCTACAGCAGATATTCCTTTTGCATTGACCCAAGCTTCTATCTTCTGAATAGGGGGCATTCTACCTGCTGCTCTACCTGCTAGATAAGTATATCCCTTCAGAGTTGTAGATGAGCCATTTTGAGACACTTCTAAGCCCTCTAAGAACTCTCCTGAGACTTTCTTACCTGAAGACTCATAAAGAGCTATAATATCCCTTTTAATGGATTCCATCTCTTCTTTTAATATTCCTTCTTGACTAGGCATCTCTTAAAATTCTATAGTTAATTAAAATCCCATCAAAATTATAATCCAAAACATTAATAACTTCTGTAGTCCTCCAAACCTCAATAGTGGAAGGATAGTCACAAATTAAAGAGGCCTTAATAGTTAATAAAGCTCCTGTTAATAATGGTTTAATATAGTTTTGATATCTGTAATCATAATCTGTCTCATCTATATCACTGCTCATTAATATCATAAAGCTTCCTGAGTAAACTACAGATTCCACTACTCCCATTTCTGAGAAGTTAGAATCTATTACTACAGGGTCTAAGACTATTACAGGCTTATTAGGCTCTAATTCATTATAGAGATTCTGAAAGTCTCTCCTAGCATACATAAAGCCGAATTGGTCTGCTGCAGGGTCTCCTGTCTGAACTGCTGCAATAGCTTTTAAAATTTCATACATAATTTTTATCTTTTAGATGTTATTTTGCTCATTTCCTCGTCTAGTTCTAGCCTAGTTTTTTTCATATAAAGAACAGTAAATACTTCTGAATATTCCATCTCCATAATTTCTGCGTATTTAGTTATATCTCCTCCTGATAGTTGCTCTAGAGTATTATAGATTCCAAATTGACTCATTTTCTCAGAGCCATTAACAGCCTCCCATTTAAAATTAGCTCCTGAAGGAGTGAGAGCTGTGAGTTCTACTTTATGAATCTCCTCTATTTGTTTTTTTACATCAGCAATCAGGCCAAAAAATTCTACTATTTTAATATTTAAAACATCTTCTACAGGAACTCCCTGAACTCTAGAAATAATTTCAAACATATCTGAATCATCTCCTGAACCAAAACTACTTTTAATAAAATCTACATCCTTCAAACTTAAATCCCATAGAACCTTAGCTGTAGGGATAGGAAGAGAGAACCTTAGTAGATTTATATACTCCTCCTGAAGCTCTGTAGACTGTTTATAAAACTCTTTTAATTTATAATTTTTAATAAATTCCATACCTAAAAAACAAATCTTAAACTGTTAAAATTACTAGTAGCACTTTTACCAAGCCTCTCCATAAAAAAATACCTAGCTGCATCGATTCCGTGATTAAAATTATCTATGGGAACAGGAATAGAATTTCCATCCTTATCCTTTTGATAACAGTACTGCTGAAACTCATATTGCAGCTCTTCTCCTACTACATAAAGCTCATAATCCTGCATTATCTGCAGGCCTCCTATAATTGAATCCTTATACTTCTTAACAGGCAAAATAGGGAAGTTATATCCCCTTAGCTCTGCTATAGTTTTAGGCTCTGAACTATCACAAATTATTATATTATTGCTAAGCTCTTTATCTTTAGCTATATGAGCTGCTATCTGAGAATTTAATAACCCCTTTTTATACAAGCTCTGAACTAGATAAATTTTCTCCTCTAGCTTATAGATTTTTATAATAGCTGTTGGGTCATTACTGAATCCAAAGTCCATCCCTGCTCCTAGATACTTAGCCTCCTCAGGAACTTCCTCAGCCTTATAAACTATATCAAAAATAGCTCCCTGAACAGAACCCTCTTCTCCATAGACAAAAACATTAACAAAGTTCTGCCAATATTTAGAGCCTGCCTCAGCTTTCTTAATAGCATCTAAATAGTAGTCAATTACTGTCTGAGCTAAATACTCATTGTCTAAATAAGTAAGCTTAATAAAATTAGATTTATCCTCCTGAATATAATCTCTAATCCAAGATAAATGAGAGGGATTAAAATCTAAAAAAGTAAACATATTAGTCCTAATAAATAATTGATTAAAAGCTTCTCTAGATATATTATTGGCCTCATTTAAGAATAAAATATCTCTCCTAGCTCCTCTTAATTTAGAGGCATCATCAACTCCAAAAAACTCAAATTTTACATTATTAATTTTATAATAGTGATTAGTCTTATTATGATTTCCTTCAGTATATATTCCTGCTCCGTTAATAATATCAAAAAAATCCTTCATAGCACCCCTTCTCAAATGAGGAAAACTCTCAGAACATACTGAAACTGTTAATTTCTTATCAGTCTTAGAAGCTAATATAATTAGGTACTGTAATATAGAATAAGTTTTAGATGAGCCACCTGCTCCCTGAATTATCCTAATAGCTCCCTTAACTTTGGCTATTTTATAAAATGCTTTTGTTAGTTTCATTTCCTATATTTCCATTTCTTTTTTCCCTGTATAATAGGATTAGCTCCTCCTACACATTTATTATATGTTTCCTCATCAGCTACCCATTTAGGATTTACTAATTTTTTCTCAGCTTCTAGAAGAGATTTCCTATCCTTAAAAAACTGTATTTTTAGGAGCTTAAATTTATCTCTACCCTGAAGCTTCACATCCTTAGCTAACAGAGTTCCACTACCTATATATCCATCCTCTAAATTATCTGTAGAATGGATTCCTAAATAAACTTTATTATTAGTCTCATTTACAGTGATATATATATAGTGGTATTTCATTAGATTTTACCATTTAGCCAATCATCAAAATTATTCAAAGCTTTTTTTCTCTCAGAGCATCCACAATCTTTAGGGAGTGAATCTAAAATAACATCAGGAACTACAGCTTTTATAATCTGCTCTACCTTATCTCCTAATTTTTTTCTACTCATTTTCCAACTTTTTAGGGTCTTCTTTTATCTCTTCAAAATCTATATCTATAGTCTCTATTAATTTCTGAGTGTCTTTACCCCCTTCAATTTTAAAAGTAATTCCACCCTGACCAATAGCGAAGGCCTGAGTTTTTTTCATATCATCAAATTTTCTCTCTAGAATAAATGAAGCTCCCCAAGCATTTTTAGAAGAGGGGTCTGTTAATTTATCACTAAGATTCATTTTTTGATTAACTCTAGCTAGGCCTAAAACGTGCCTAAATTCCTTAACCATATCCTCATCTAAGCTCTCTATATTCTCAGGAGATTTCTCATTCATATTAGAGGTCTTCCAAAATTCCCAAGTACTCACTCCTACTCTATCCTTCTTAGCTAATTTATCATTAACTAAAGTGAGTAGTTCTGTGTCTGTTAATATCACAGTTCTGTCATCTATTAGAACCTTCTTTAAGGCCTCTAAAAATTTAGGTAATTTACTATTTTTCATTTTCTATCCAATATATAAAAATATTATCTATTCTCTTATCAGTACCTGCCTCATAGTAATACCATCCTTTTTTATAAGCTCTAACCTGCTTCCAAGCTCCATCAGGAGTCTTATAATGAATTATCTTCATATCTACCTGTATTTATCTATAGGCTGCTCATTGTTGTATAAATAAGCTTCCTGCTTCCTTCTCCTGATTAATCCCTGAAGGACTTTGCCTCCTGCTTTATTCCATCTTAAAAACTCATCTAAGATAGAAGGGTCAAATGGGTCTCTATTAAGCTTTTTAAGCAGCGTAGAACGACTAAAAGCTCCTATTCCTATATTATATGCTAGAGATACAATAGCATCCCATTGATAGGGATATAAATCCCATTCTATAACCTGCTCTAAGCCTTCCTCTAGTTTGTTTATAATTATCTCTAAAAGCTTACTAGCATCTCTAGAATAAATAAAGTCTCCTTCTTTAACGTGAGTTCCATCAGCATAGAGAGTATTTCCCCACCCAATAGTCCACACCCCTGCAGAATCCTGATAGGCATTATTCCTGAAGGATTCGTGTTTTTTTATAAGTTCTAGACCTTTCTCTGTTAATCTCATTTTAATTCCTTTGTGACCCCTTTTACGATTCTCATATTATTTTTTAGCACTCCTAAAATATTCATAGTTTCCTGCTTATTAGTTCCCTTAGTTATAGTCTCCATTAATTCCAAACACTCATCTATCCAATAGTCCATCAGGGCTATTTTATCTAATTTCTCATCTACTTTATAATCTACCATCTTAGCCATAAATTCTATATTTTTAGTTTATGTAAAGATACTTATTTTTAAAGTTTATTTTTTATTAGCTCTTCTATAAATTTCCATCCAAACCAAACCTATAAAAGCTCCTGCTATTACTGCTATTATTACTTCTTCCATAATTTCTATTATTTATTTATTTATTAGTTATTATTAATTATTAACATAAAATTGTGCTAGTAAAATTAGAGCCATTCCAATACCTAGACCTCACTCCTTCTCCATACCATCCTGCAGGGGCTGCTATAGTTCCTAGAGAATTAGTCCAAAGGCCTGTGCAAGTTGCCCATACAAAAGTCCCTGAGATATAATGAGTTTCATAATTTGCCTCATCTTCAGCACAAGCTTCTGCAGAGCTTCCTAATTGAGTAGCTAAATCTATACTTTGAGTAGGCACTCCTGAGGCTGCTGCCTGAGTCACAGCAACTAAATAAGTGGCTGCAGTAGTAGTGTCAGTTAAAGTGATATTAGTAGTTCTTAAAGCCCCTGCATTAGTAGTGGCCGTGACAGTTATAGTAGTATCTCCTGTTCCACTAGTAGCCGATAAACTCAGCCAACTAACAGATTCAGAAGCAGTCCATCCATTAGGACAGGAAATAAGTAAGCTTTTACTACTCCCTGTAGACAACCAAGCTAAGTAGATAGGGTCTGAGATAATTCCTCTCTTAACATCCTGCCAAGGTACTAGCTGATTTGCAGCATAAGTCCCATCTATATAGCATACTAAATAGTCTAATATATCCTGAGGTAATGCACACTGATATAAGTTAGCAGGGAGAGCAGGCTCATCAGCCTGAGCTTGAAAGCTCTCTAGAGATACCATATCTGCCATATCTACCCAAGTCAGCATTGAGCGTGTTGTCCTAGCCATTTCTTAGTTATTTAAGTTGTTTAACATATCTTCAAGTCTATTTATTCTATTCTCTTGCTCAGCTAATTTCATTACGAGTAAATCTATGTAATTAACAGCCTTCATTCCTTCCTCATTAGTCTCTACTAATTCAGGATTAGTCTTCTCTACTTCCTGAGCTATAACTCCATATCTTTTAACTCCTTTTTTCTCCTTAAACTCAAAGCTTTTAAAGCTGTCTGAGATACTCTTAATCTTAGTTTTTAATCTCTCATCTGAGTCCTCAAAAAATCTATTTGCAGTTATATCTCCTGTTATTCTAGCAGTTCCTGTGACATCTAGTTTGTAAGATGGTGCAGTTGTACCTATACCAACATTACCATTAGAATTAGCAGAGATAACAAGTCTATTATCATCTAAGGTATATCCTGCAGGAATAGTAGAGTAAACTTGAGAATCATACCAAGTAATTTTAGAGCTATTATTATAATCTTCAGCAGAAAGATAACCCGTGACATCACAATAACTTGTGGTTACTTTAACATAGATATCTACAATAGTTGTAGGTGTATTTTGAACTACTACATATCCAAACTCTGCAAATTTAGTAGCATCATAATAATTAACTAACTCTACATTAGGGTTATTTCCAAAAACGGCTTGTTGCTTAACCCTCATATTAACCTTACCTGCAGCAGTGTCAGTACTTCCGTGACCATTAGTAACATAATGGAAAGTAGTAGACGTATTTTGATACTGACTCGTTAAAGTCACTCTAGCTATTTTAGTGTATTTATTAGCATCACTAGCCCCCGTTCCTGTTGTTTTAAAAACAGACCTAGAATATTGATAAGAATTAAGGCCATTAAGATTACCTATAAAATCAGTAGCAATAACCGAGTCTGTAAATCTACCCGTGCCACTTACATCTAGTTTGTAAGATGGTGCAGTTGTACCTATACCAATATTACCATTACTTCTAAGAATTGATAATGTATGGTTTCCTGCTGCTGAATTATCGTGTCTAAGTATTGAAAAAACGTTAGCAGGCAATCCATAAGCTGTTCCATTACCATCATAAGCTAAAGAGAATCCATAGTCTAGAGAGTTAGGCACTGCATTTTCTCCCTCATTTAAAAATATCCTAGAGGACACATCAGAAATACTTCCCGAAGCTCCAATTATTACAGTAGTTTCTGCAGAGCTTCCCGAAGTAACGTGAAGAGTTTTTTGAGGACTAATCGTTCCTATTCCTACATTTCCATTATATATAAACATATCGGGGGTAGATGAAGGCCAAGTAGCGTTATTAGTTGCAAAAGCTATCCCTTTTCCACTACTACCCTGCAGTTGTAGATTTCCATTATTATATCCTACAAAAACTCTACTAGCCGCAAAATTTATTATATTAGTAGTTCCACTAACTCCCGTGGCATCATCTATATATAAAGTTCCTCCTGCATAAGTATCAGCTACATCCCTTCTGAGAAACTGAGTTAATTCAGCAGAAGCATTCAAATCAGTTAAAATTAATCCATCTCCTGTACCATCCTTAACCCATCTAGCATCACCACTATTCCCATTATAAAGATAATCAGAAGTCCTAGTATTATTAGGAGTTCCTGCCCCCGAGTGAATATAGATACTTCCTGTTCTTTGAAATCCATTAATTTGAATCCTTGCAGCAGAGGTTGTTATTTGCCCTCCAAAATGAGTAGTTGCTGATACAGAAGTCTCATCATTAACATCTGCTCTAAGAAACTGAGGAGCATTAAATCCCTGCCAAGTTCCTAATAGATTAGAGGCTGTAAATTCTCCACTGCCTACATTAAAAGTAAACTTATTTGTACCTAAAGCACTTATATATAAACTTCCTGTATTTACTGAAATATAGCTATTACCTAAATTATGATAAATATCCATATCAGTTCCATCTGCTGAGCCAAAAGTTGCAGACACATTATTATTGAATCTTAAAGTTCCTAGAGTCTTAGTGTCAGCTACATCGCTTCTAAGGAATTGAGTTAATTCAGCAGAAGCATTTAAATCAGTCAATATCTTACAGTTTCCTATTCCGTTTTTAAACCAATATATATCACCACTGTCAGTATTACTTAAATAATCAGAAGACCTATTACCATTAGGAGTAGCTCCTCCACTATGAATATAGATATTACCTGTTCTTTGGAAGCCATTCACTTGAA
>Ga0196901_1001775_pt1 | contig 10695 bp, 10 predicted proteins | sample CB_VirMetaG_FD_169099 | JGI IMG/M metagenome (GOLD analysis project Ga0196901, IMG submission 169099) | Freshwater to marine saline gradient viral communities from Chesapeake Bay - CB_1504_1 Viral MetaG (v3) (version 3) | ecosystem: Environmental > Aquatic > Marine > Coastal | place: USA... | reverse complement strand
ACCAAAGCCTTGACATTACCAGTAACTGGATGAGCAGTAAACTTTAAAGATATATCTTTGAATACTGGTTCTTTAAGTTCAGGCATCTATCTTCTCTTTGTTTTTATTATTTATATTGATTATCTACCAAGACCACCTAGAATAAATGAAGTGTAGTGACCGGGTGAACTCCAAGCATTAGGTGGTTTTGGTGCTTCTTTTATTTCTTCTAATTTTTTAATATCTTCATTTAATTCTTTCTGACTTTGTTTCATTTGTTCTGATAAATTACCCATAAAACTTGAAATACCTGAGTTAATGTTTTCTGTAGATACCAATCCACCAATTTCTTTAAATAAACCATTAAATCCTTGCGAAGCTGTCATAGCATCTTGTTGTATATCCCCTGTAGATTCTGATGGTAAGTTTCTCCAATCAGATCCTGTTGTAACTTCTTCCGTTTTTGGTATGGAATTTATTTTATTATTAATCTCTTGTAATTGATTTCTTTTCACTTGAAGTAGTTTATCCCTTTTAGCTAAGAATGATTCTTCATATTGTTCATTAGTTGTAAATCCTTCGGCTACTACTTTGTTAAAACCAGCTGCTGTTTTTTCTATGATACCAGAATTTAATAATGACTGACCAGCTTCAGATACTCTGTCCGCAACTTCAATAAATTTCACTTTCATACCACCCATTACATCTGGAACAGATACTGATTCTGTATTTAAGTTTTTAGGCATAGATGTTAGTTGGGGTGGAGCATAAGAACCAAATATTTTTTTGATATCACCAACTACTGCAGTAATTGTTGGTTTTGCATTGTTTACAATGTCTTCAGATTTCAATGCTACTTCTTTAAGATCTTTTTTCAACTTCTCTTTTGGTAACTTAATGGCATCTGTCGTTGGTACATCTGGAACATATGCTTTTGTTGCGTACTCATATCCATTAATGTTACCATCTTCATCATATGTTGGTGTTGCATCAATATTTGGAACTGCTTTACAGATATCAAACGATGATAATGTGTTTTGAATTTCGGCAAACTTCGCTGTTAAATCTCCAGTAAATCCTGCAAGACCTCCCTGCAGCTCACTCAGACCGCCTGTAACTTCTTTTAAGATATCTTCAAGACCACTTGTTGCTTTGCCAAATACTTTGCGAATCTCAGCAAGTTTACTATCAATCTTTAACGCATTTAATGGATTACCAAGCAGACCAACAAGTTCATTTAATTCTTTCTGAAGGTTTGGAAGTTCTGCTTTAATCTCTGGTATTAGATTATTGAGTTCGCCAAGAGCATTGTCAAGTGCACCACCTAACTCGCTTTGTAAACTAGTAATAGAATCAGCAATACCACCTGGTCCTGACGTTAACTCAGCAAGAGTATTTCCAATCGCTTTTTGTGCGTCATCTAATGCTTGTAAATCTAAACTTATTCCGCATAAACCTAAATCAGCCATTATAGATTATCCGTTGTTGTGTTGGTAGTATCATTGATACCAGTTCTACCACTTGGTCCGGTTGCATTAGTATGATCATCAAAGTTATCTGCAATCCATGTATAGGTATCACCACCAATATGTTTATAGTATGCTTTGTCATAACGAATATGAGCATCTTCGTTATAATCACTAACGTGTTTCTTCACATATTTAATAGAAGATGTTGACACAAACTCCTCGTTAGCAGCTCCTACCGATTTATGATTAAATGTACCACCATTTGCAATACGCATGTTAACAGCTGAAGCAAACTCAATGTTTTTAAGTGACATAATGTGTGTATTGCCAGTAACGGTAAGGTTGCTATTAATTTGAACTGTTTTTGCTTCATTATATTTAATTGTTGTGTTCTTATTCTTACCTACTATTTCAGTATAATTTCCATCAATAGTTGACCTACGATTACCAGTAACTCTTTCTGATTTGTCACCATTAATCTGTGTTGATTCGTTTGTCAATACTTCTTTTAAATCATTACCCTGAATCTTCGTCACACGATCACCACGAACTGTGACGTATTGATTACCATCAACTTCTGTATAATGATCTCCTTGAATATATAACTTGGCATTGCCTTTCACAGTAATGTTCTGTGTACCTTGAATGTATATGTTCTCATCACTAATTACAACTTCGTAGTTCTTACCAACGACTTTAGTGACACGAGTACCATCTGATTGAATCTCTTCGAATGTGCCAGCATTATGATACTGATGAATTCTACCAATACCTGGAGTATCATCAACTTCAAATACATGACCTGACTCAGAACGATATACATGATTGTATGGATAACTAGATGCTGACCCCTCTTCTCGTTGTGGACCTTCTCCGCCATAACGCGCATTAGGTTCATGCCAATAAGGAGTTGTATCTTCGCCTTCACTATCTAAAGCATAGTCAGCATCAGTACCAACTGTAGGTCCAACAGCACCTTTCTGATAAGTATTATCATCGCTCGTTCCATATCTCTTTCTAAGAGAAGCAATATCAGGAGCTGTTGCTGTTGGAACATCTCTTAATCGATTATTTCTTTTTGCAATTAATGAAACATCTGATTCAGCAATTACTCCATTACGAGCAAGTCTTGGTGTATCGGGTTGAAATAAACTGTCAAGTGTTGGATAGTTGCCCTTGGGATCTGAAAATCCATTTTTAGACATTTCAGTTGGAATACCAGCCAATGAACCCATGATGACAGGTTTTTGTGCTTCTTTACCATCAGCAAAGAAACCAACAACCCAAGTTCCTTCTAACAATCCAGTAGCAGACCTACCAATACCACTATTTGCAGCCGATGTGATTGGTTGTATTGGTTGCGCCCAAGGCAAATTTTCTACTGGCAACTCTTTTAGATCATCGGTATGCCAACCATAACAACGAACTCGCACACGACCAAGTTCCAATGGGTCAGCACGATCCTCTACAACACCATACCACCATACAAATTCTTCGCCTAAATTTTTCATTCTTCTGGTTCCATATCATCTGTAGTCAATTTTACTTCCTCGCCGACAACGTCTTTGGCGTATACATCTTTTACACATTCCATAACAGTAAAAAAGTTTTCATCTGCACTATTGATATTATGTCTTACAGCTGTAACAAGAAAACGATTGCCAAATAATAAATTATCTTTCCCCATATAAAGATCATTTTGAGTGTTTTGTGGAATGTGTAAATTTACAACATTCCCAATTTCAATTGTAGTATTACCAGGAATTGTAACTTCAAGAACAATGTTATTTAATTGCAATCTAGATGCATGATCATATTTTAAAAAGTTATGTAATCTTCTTGGGTTTCGTATTTGCGGATCAGTGTTTTTAGCATTACTCAAAAGTGGATTATTTTGATATTCATTACCAATATTACTCATAATATATAATGTTTTTGTTGTACCAGCATCATTAGCATAAATTGATTTTTTCGAAAACAAAGATTTATTTTTCTCTGTGTGACTGATACTATTAAAATTTTTACTGTAAGTAAAATTATCTGTAGTAAATCTTTTTAGAATAGGATCAATTGTTTCGACATTATGAAATAACATTCCTGTTGAAAATCTTTCTAATGTGTCAAATTGTCTAAGTCTAGTAACATTCATAATAATTTGGTATGGTTTAATACCTGACTCTTTTTTGTCTTGTCCTTCTAATGCTGCATCAGCAAGATAAAAATCATCTACTTTATTTTGAGTTAGCAAATAATCAAGAGTTTTAAAATGCCAGCCATTGTACCCTTCATAAAAACAAAAGTTTGATGCTAGACTCGCATCTTCATATTCTGTTGTTTGCGAAGGAGTACTGTATTTGTTAAAATCATAAGTATTAATAAAACCTCTACTTTTTCCTTGTGTTTCAGTTGTCACTTGACGAATTGCATTAAAAGGATTGACATTAGGAAAAACAATAGATTGACTGTTTGATGAATCTTGTAAGAATAGTTTCTTTTCACGAACAATACCAAATTCTTCCTCTGGTTTTAAAAAAGAAGAGTATATTGATTTAATAATATTATCGCCAGTTAAATCTACATATGATTTGTTTACGGATTTTCTTCCATTATTAATTAGTTCCAAAGAACAACCACACAATACAAATGCTTCTGATTGTCTAGAAATTTGATTTCTATCTTTTACACTGTATACTCGAAAAGAATATTGTAACAATTCCTCTGTTCTTGGCGTCTTAAATCGAATAATTAAAAGTTCATCACCAACAATTGGTGCCATTTCAATTAGACCTTTGGAGTCTAAAATAGCAAGTTCACAATAAGAACCATACTGATATAAATCATGAAAAATAACAAACTCTTGAGCAACACCCTCAAGAGGAACAACTGTTCCATTGTATGTTATTAAATCGATGCTTCTTACATCAACATCATTTCGCTTTGCCATTATTCAAAAATACTTTCTACTTCTGTCAATAATAATGATAGATAATCTCTATGAAGAATTTTTAAATTTCTCTTTGCATCATTGAGTTCTACCTCATATGTGTATGAGTCTACTTCTCTCTTTTCCCCTATAGGCAACGCGGCGTATGTTGTGCTATCAACATTTATTTTTTTCTCAGGGATAATTGTACCATCATATAAAATTTCATTTGATTGATATATCCATTCATAGTGATGGACTTGCTGTTGTGCAGTTTCCACAGCGCCATATTTTGATTTTATAAAATTAACAAATTCTTGATAATCCAAAGGCAAGTCATATTGTGGGTCTATAATGTTATTTGTCAACATAATTACCCAATCTAATGAAACATCACCATAATATCTATCAGCAACAAATTGCAATGTATGCCCCTCTTGTAAGTTGTGACTGTGAAATAATACTGTTTTATTATTTAAAGCATCTAAAACTTTAAAACGCGCAAGAGGATTTTGAATTACTTTATTTGCACCATTTTTCAATAAATCATATTGAATTGTTGGATGGTTTCGAAAGTAGAAAGCCATTGTATTTTACCTGTTTGAATTTAGAATGGATTGTTTGGTCAATGTTGTGACTTCTTGGAATGATAAGCCAATTTGAATTGATACCGGAACCTTGTATGTTGTATCATTGTCATCTACAACAGAATCTTGTTTGGTGAAATATAAAGGTTGTCCTTCTGCATGGTAATTAACAGAAACATTTTTGAGTACAGATGGACCGATATTAAATAAAAACTTATCATGATGAAATTCAATATCAAATTGTTCGGGGTAATCATAGAAAAACTGAAGAACGCCGCCTGCAGTTTGACTAGATATTTCACTTGGTGCTGAGTAATATTTCAATAATTTGATAATATTTAATATCGATACTGATTCTTTAAAATCTTTTGCGACAACTTTCCAGGAAAACTCATGCATTCTAAATTCTGGTTGGGAATACAATACCGCCATATATGGATTTCTTGCTAATCCAGCACCACCTAAAGCGCCTTGACCATAAGGAGTTGCACCAGCTGCTCCAGCTAAGGAATAAACACCATATGCAGCAGCGCCTTGTACAACTCTTTCTCCTTGTTTTCCAGTTTTTGGTAATGCATTATATAAAGCATTCCCAATAGTTTTAGTAGCCTTTACACCAGCATCTATTACTTTTCCAAAATCTAAATTAATTGCACCTGCAATGAAGTTTCCTGTCTCTGTACCAAGTTTTTCAACAGTGCTCCTCATTTCACTGCCCTTGTTAGCAAGAACGTTGCCAATTGGACCAAGTGCTTCAGCATTATATGTTTGATTGTACGCTGTTGCTAAATTCAATGGTAAAGGTAAGAATATTCTAGCAATGTCTTTTTCTGTTGTGTAATCATTGACTTGCCTTAATGTGGTATACTGTCTGTCAATGACACGTATTGCCATCCAATGGTCAACCTCAACAATATTACTTGGGAAATAGAAAGAATCAGCGCCTGAGGATGCACCTAAAGCTGCTTCTAGATCACTCTTATGTTCATTCGTTTTATAAGAATTAAATTCAGAATTTAAAATTTCTGAAGGTTTTTTTGAAGCTGGTCTGCCATTTGCCATAGAATAAATACCTTAAAACATGGTTTTTTATTATTTATAATGAAATACGATCAAGGAAGATTTAAACCCAGAAACCCAAACAAGTACAAAGGAGACCCAACCAATATTATTTACAGAAGTGGTTGGGAACGGAAGTTTGCGAACTGGTGTGATCTAAATGAGGCTGTCATACAGTGGCAGTCAGAGGAATTTTTTATTCCATACAAAAACCCAATTGATGGTAAGTACCATCGATATTTTCCAGATTTTCTTGTCAAGATAAAAACCGCTGAAGGTGTTTTGGAAACTTGGGTGGTTGAAATTAAACCAATGAATCAAGTCAAGGAACCAAAAATACAAACTCGAAAAACAAAAAAATATATCACAGAAGTCAAGACATATGCAATCAATCGGTACAAATGGGATTATGCTTTGGAATGGTGTAAAGATAGAGGCTACAAGTTCATTATACTTACAGAAAAAGAATTGAATATTTAATATAAATAATGAAAAGGAGTTTGACTTGGTAGCATATATCTTTGATAAAATTCTAACACAAGGCGTGAGAGCAGGGCAAATACCAGCGCGTACTGATGCCTCTCGTAGTTGGTTTAGAGATAAAGCAGCTGGTACTAAAATTACGCCAAACAGGATAGTTGCTACTGCTGCACAAAGAGAAGGTGGATCTGCCGCACTAAGTAGAATGATACCTGGACAAAATGGTATTGGTAGAATGTATATGTTTTTTTATGATCCAAAACATAAACAAACTCTACCATACTATGATAGATTTCCTCTTATCTTTAAAGTCAAAGATGTAGAGGGTGGTTTTATTGGTTTAAACTTACATTATTTACCACCAGTGTTACGCGCAAAACTAATGGATGCATTGTATAGCATAGCGAGTGATACAAGATATGATGAGAATACAAAAATAAAATTGAGTTATGATATATTAAAAGCATCAGCAAAATACAAATGGTTTAAACCAACATTGAAAAAGTATTTAAACAACCATGTACGATCCAGATTTATTCTTGTTGATTCAGTTGAATGGGACATGGCATTATTCTTACCAACAGAAAGATTTGCTAAATCAAATAAACAAAGAGTCTGGAAAGACAGCAGGGCACTAATCTAATGGCATTTAACGTCAATCAATTCCAAGCAGAGATGACCAAAAACGGAATCGCTAAGACAAGCGATTTCGAAGTTGAGATTACAGGAGCACCAGTATCTGGTAATGTTCTTGAACCAAGTCAATTATCTCTTGGTTCGATTCTCTCGAATCCAGTTGGTACTGTTACCGATGCTGTTGGTGATTTTCTTGGTGGTATCTTTGGTACAGGAACTGGTGGTGCAAGATCAATGTCGTTTAGAATTGATTCTGTGACTTTCCCACAGCGGTCTCTTGCGCGTATCGATTACAAAGATTACGGTGCACCATATAATATTGGTAGTCTTGCAAACTATGTTAATATCGATTTCTCTGTTATTCTCAGCCCAGATTTAAGAGAGCGTGAGTTCTTCATGCAATGGCAAGATCGTGTTACAGGTAATCATAGAACAGGCGGTTCCAACTTTGATATCGGTTACTACGATCAGTATGTACTCAAACAAGGATTTACAATTTATCAACTGAATCCAAATGGGCAAAGAACATACGCTATTCGTCTTGTTGATTGTTATCCAGAACAGATTGCATCATTATCTGGAAACTGGAGCACGACCGACGTACAAAAACAAAACGTCACAATGGCATATAGATACTTTACTGAAGAAAGACTTGAAACATCATTCACCTTTGATGCTGATAATGTATTGTCTGCGTTTAATGCTGCTAAAAATCTACCAAACCAAATCAAAGGAAGATCTTTTGATGCTCTAAATAGAGCGGGGTTCCCACTTAGATTTTAATAATTGAATTGGAGTTATAAAATGGCTTTACCAAAGTTAGTTACACCTGAATTTGAAACTGTTATTCCTTCAACAAAAGAACCGATTAAGTTTCGCCCGTTCTTAGTGAAAGAAGAAAAGATTTTATACATGGCTCTTGAGAGCGGCCAACAAAGAGATATTTTTAACGCAACGAAATCTATTCTTGAGAATTGTATATTAACACCTGGTATTGAGTTTGATAAACTTACATCATATGATATGGAGTATTTATTTTTAAAACTAAGATCAAAGTCTGTTGGTGAAAATATTAGTTTAAACCTTAGACACACAAACGACGATGATTGTAAACATTTGACTGAAGTTCATATAGATGTTGATCAGATTGATGTTCAGTTCGATGATAATCATGAATATAAGATTGATATCGGAAATGGTATTGGTATTAAGTTAAGTGATCCAAACGCTTCTATCTTTATGAAGTATCAACAAAATGAAAACGAAATTGAAAATATGTTAAATATTATGTATGAATGTGTCGAGATGGTTTATGATGAGAACGATGTGTATGATGAATTTACAAACGAGGAATTTCAAGAATTTGTTGGACAATTAACAAAAGAGCAATTTGAACCGATTGTTAATTTTTTCAACACGTTACCAAAATTAAAATATGATGTAGAATATACTTGCAGTCAATGTGGTAAGAATGAAAAGATTACACTGGAAGGATTGCAAAGTTTTTTTACGTAGCACTCAGTCATGATTCGTTGTATAACATATATTACATTAATTTTAATATGATGCAACATCATAAGTACTCATTGACTGAGTTGGAAAACATGATTCCTTTCGAGAGGCAAATATACGTTCAGTTGTTATTGAATTATCTTGAAGAAGAAAAACAGAGGTTGGAAAATCAATAATGGCATTACCTAATCCTAATCCTAGTGGTGGTGGAGCTGCAGTAATTCAGTTTCCTGGAAACTTTGTTAGCCAAGAAAACAAATATAAAAAAGAACATCTTGAACTTCTCAATGATGGGTTTGATAGTATTCGTGACTCTTTGAATGTATTGTCTAAGAATATTGCTGATCTTATTTTCTTTTTAAAAGGAAAGTTTGCTGAGCAAGCAGATTTAAAAACTCAAGAAAGAGACGTAAAAGACGTTGCTGGTAGTGTAGCAGGTAAAGATGATTTATTTGGCAACTTGAAAGATTTAAACATAGGATTTGGTGATATATTATTAGGTGCTATTGCTGCTTATGCTTTAGGTATCGACAAGTATATCCGTACAGTATTTCTCTCTAAAACGATTGCACAATTTGCAAAAATTCCTGAAGCAGTTTCAGATTATTTCAAAACTCTGAGGAAGGCTTTCAAAGCAGGCATGCAAGGTTTGCCAAATTTAATGAAAACTATAAAACCGTTGAAAGAATTGGGTAAAATAGGAACCTTTGCTTTTACTTTAGGCAAGTATCTTAAACCTATTATAAATTTCTTTTCAGGACTTACCAGTGTATTTAAAATCTTTGGACAGCTGACAGGTATAACAGGTACAATTTCTAAAATTGCTTCAATGTTTGCTAAGATCATGCCGATTTTAAAAGGCATTGGATCCAAACTTCTCTTACCATTATTTGCAATATTTGATTTTGTGTCTGGATTTATCGAAGGATTTGCTTCGAAAGGAGAGGGTGACACCAGATCTACTATGGAAAAACTACTAGATGGTCTTGCTGGTGGTTTCATCAAGATGATTAAAGGAATCTTTATTGTGCCCCTTGATTTGTTGAAACAGGGGGTTTCTTGGATTGCTGGAAAATTAGGATTTGAACAATTTGAGAAATTTCTTGACGAAAAAGTATCATTTAATGATATGTTTGATGGTATACTAAAATTTGCGAAAAATTTGTTTGCATCAGAACCAGAGGAAGGCACGTTTAGTTTAGTTAAATCGATTTCAAACATTATCGATGATATCAAAAAATGGTTTCAAACAAACATAGTTGATGCGTTTGCAGATATATCGTTTGACCCTATATTAAAAAGTTGGGAAAATGCTTTTAGTGGATTAAAAAACTTTGGCCAAAAAGTCTATGACACGTTCATAAAACCAATCGTTGATAAAGTATCAAGTTTATTTGGCGGGGATGAAGGTGACGAAGCAGCCGCCGGTAGTAATTTTGATATCTCTAATATGTTTGGTGATATTGATTTTAGTTTCCTTAATCCAATGAAGATTGCAAGCAAAATAGGTGAAATGATTAATAATGCATTGCAATCTTTTGCGCAGTCTCTTGATAATAGTATCGTACCAGGGACTGGATCATTAGCAAAAATGATTGCAAATGCTGGTGTGGGTATAGCTGAATATATGGGTGCTGAAAACATTAAAAAATTCAATGCTGACTCTAAATCCGCCGACAAAATGGACATTGTAAAAGGATCATTGCAGACACCAACTCTAACCAAAGAAGGCAAAGACGTTGCACAAAAGTCATCAGAGGTAGGAGCAAGTCAGAGAAAAGAGACTGGTGGTAAAGGTGGATCTATTGTTGATGCATCACAGAACTTTCAAAAAGGTGGCGACAAGATTGATGTTATGGTTGCACAAGGAAAACCTGCAGCGACTTCTGGTGATCTTGCTCTTGGTACTTTTGGTCCATCCAAATAAAAAAGAGGGGACCCAGTGGATCCCCTCATAAAAGAGTTACGGTCTCGAGCCGCAGTGCTCTTTTTAATCTTCCTCAGCCAGTTGCTTAAAGAAGTCTAGGCTATCATCAGAAGATTCTTCACT
>Ga0196901_1001772_pt1 | contig 10725 bp, 28 predicted proteins | sample CB_VirMetaG_FD_169099 | JGI IMG/M metagenome (GOLD analysis project Ga0196901, IMG submission 169099) | Freshwater to marine saline gradient viral communities from Chesapeake Bay - CB_1504_1 Viral MetaG (v3) (version 3) | ecosystem: Environmental > Aquatic > Marine > Coastal | place: USA... | reverse complement strand
AACTTTATGCCCTTGTTCGTAAGTTAATGATAAAAGGAATACAGCTACTCCAAAAGATTTACCAGAACCTCTACCTCCAGTACATATAAAGTATCTACTATCTGCTGTAAATAAGGGGCTGTATTTATCGTTTAGTTTTAAATTATTCATTGTTTAGTTCATCCATGTCTACTTCTTCTGATTCTATATCTATTGTATTGTCTAGCTCTTTAACTTGTTTGTCTGAAGCATAGAAATTAATTACAGGGACATTCAGTTTCTTATTAGCATTACTTTCATTACCATCCTGAGGTTTACCATATCTATATTGCCAAAGCAAATTCATGTGAGCAAATGAATCTTTGGCCTGTTCTGCTAATGCTTTCCAAGCTTCTTCTTCACTACCAAAGACATCTTTCATTGCATTTAAAGCATAAACAGATATCCTCTCTTTCTTAGCTGGTGTTAATTGTGAAGATGATTTAATCAACTGTTTCTTGTTTCCATACTTATCTCCCTTTTTTCTGCCATTATTCTTTCTACCATCATTAGGTTTTATGTATGCTGAGTTTTGTTTTGCTCTTCCCATCTATCGTATAATTTTGTATATAGTTTCCATATTTCTTTGCTTACTTCTTTCTTAGAGTAAATCTCTTTTGTTATTGCTTTCTTATCTCCAAGCTCTATTCCAATTTTGCATTTAGTTCCTTTATTATCTAAAGGTACAATATATATTTTATAGCCTTTTTCAAAACACCAGCTCTGTGCTTTAAGATTGTAAAATATCTTTCTCATGAAATATCTTAGCCACTTTAACTATAGTATCTAACTTAGTATAAACTTCTTCTTTCTTAGCTTCAGGTATCTCATTGTATAAATCAAGAAATCTTCTATCAAGTAAACTTTCTTTCTTTATTTCTTTTATTTCTCCTCTAAGTTCTACATTCTCTCTTAGTAATCTTGAATAGTTTTCAAATATACTTTCAGTCTCATGTTTGTGAGAGAATTTATAATCATAATACAAATCTTGCAAATGACTATCGTATTTAATTGCTAAAGGAAAAACATTACTTATTGCATGAATCACTGAAGAGTGGTCCATACCAAGAGTAGAACCTATATCGTATAAACTCATTCTAGTATGCTTCTTGCATAGCTTGAAGTATACAGCTCTTGCATATACATAGTTTCTTTTTCTTGTTTTCATTCCTATATCTATTCCTAAACAATTATCTAAATAGGCTTTGATTTCATTTGCCTGTAATGTTCTTACTAAATTCATTATTTCTTTCTTAATTGATTAATACATACAGCTAATCGCTGTTCTCTTAGTGGATACTCTTGTTTCATTGTGGCATCTGTCATACATCTGCTGACAAAATCGTCTTCACTTTCTTGGGGTCTTTTCTTTGGTATTGGCATAATTTAATTTTATTTCTCGTTTATTTAATTTATCACTCATTAATGTTAAAAGCATAAAGCTCATATGTTCTATTGCTTTTTGTATTCCCGAACATTCCCAGTACAGTTCTTGACTTTCATATTCTTTTAATAATTTTCTAAGGTCATTTATCGACATTCCATCTTCTAAATCATACATCGATAAATTAAAGTATTCTTCTTTAATTTGTTTTCCTTTATAATGTTTCATGGATTACATAATTGTCCAGATTCGGTATTTCATCTTGAAAGAAATACTTATACTGTTCTATGGCTCTATCTAATTTAATTAAACCATTATTTATAAACTCATCTGAACAATCACATATCATTATATCTTTAGAATCTTTATCTACTACAACAAAGATAAATTCATCCACATCAAACATTTTTAAATATAATGCGGCTTGTAGGTCATAAGAAAAATGTTTTGCACTCCATCTAAATTTAGTTATATCTGAAGTAGTTTTTAAATCTATAATAACATTGTCTTTAAGTATATCTGCTTTGCCTCTAAAAGCTAAGCCGTCAATCATCTTTGCTTGAGGAACTTCAAACTCAGCTCCATTTAATAAACTTGTAACTTCACTACATTTAAGAACAGCATCAGCTATTCTGTTAGCATTATCAAATTCACTTCTTGTATAAACATTAGCCGAACCCGTTTCAATAACAGCTTCTTTAAATGTTTTGGTGGCCTTAGAGCCATCGATTATCCTTAGGTCTTTTATTTTATGTGGTTCAAGTACAGATAAATGTACAAGTCTACCATCTCTTAACGCTTGAACATCCTGATTCACATTAAGCGATTTAAGGTATGCTTTAGGACTTTGTAGTAGTTTCTTAGCTGAAGAAGAAGATAATGCGTTAGAACCCAAGTAACCGTAGTAAAACTCATCATCATACATTCTTTCTATGATGTCTATATACTCCCATTGTTTGTTATCAAATGTTGTTATCATAATTTATATTTTAAGCTAATATACACATTTGTTAATTAAATGTTGTTAAAGACTTGTTAAATTTTATGTTCTTTTTCAATCTCTTTCTGTAGATTAGCTAAGGCTCTCCAAGCAACTTTAGCTGAATGTCTTATGCCATCTGAGTCTATTGTTCCAGCTTCAAGCAAATGTCTAGCAAGGGCATCTAATTCATCTCCAGATTTACTTCTATCCCAATGTAAAGGCTTGTCTGGATTATGCTGATAATTTCCTGCATAACTACATTTAGCCACTTCTCTTATTGCGTCAGGAAAGTAATTCAATACTCCTGAGTAAATAGGTATTTTCTTTCTCTCTGTCATTATATATATAATTTACATTAATGTTATAAGAAGAAGAACAGGTCCAGTTTAAAATGATAGCTTCTTTATGTTCCATGCTTCTCCTAGTTTATTTAATACTTCAAGTAAAGGACCAGTCTTTTCTGACCATTTACTTTTATAATAACACACCTCTACAATACATTGATTTAAAGGAATGTCTCTTGTGTCATCCTCAAAAGAATGAACAACTTTTAACACAATGGCTTTTTCTTGATTATGCCAAGAGTCGCTTATTCTTTCTAATAATAACCTTTGACCAGTGGGAATCCTGTTTCCCTTTCTTTTTACTTCAATTAATATTAAAGCATCGTTATTAAATTCAAGTACAGCATCAATATCAGAAGGATGTATTTTTCCATTCTGTATGCCAGTAAAATCAATAACTTGCTTTACTTGCTTAGAGTTTCTTATAAGAGACTTATTTGTAAGCATCTATAATTTTTTTCAACCTTAATACTATTGTTCTAACACAAGAAGAACAAGTTGAAGGTTTGCTTTTTTTATTAAATATTCTGTTGCTTATTTCATAAAGTCTTTTAATCTCCTCATTATTTAAAACATTCTTGTTCTTAGCAAAGAATCCTGTTAAATAATCATACTCTTCTTCAGTCAAACATTCTAACTTATTGTGTCTAAACACCTTATTTAATAGCTCTTTTCTTTCATTACATCCACAATCTTCTCCAGCTATAAATTTAACCAACTTCTTAATTCCAGTTGCTTCTGTAATTTTCTCAATGTCATCTCCTAATCCTTTTGATTTTGTTTCTTGTTCTGCATCAAAGTTCTTTTTCCATTCTTTGTATGCTTTGGTTCTTTTGTCTTTTGGTTCTTTCATAATTATATTATTTATTATTTGATATTAAAACTCCATTTCTTTTTATCTTAGGTTTTCTTTCCTTTTCTAACAAAGATTCTTTTTGTCGTTCTTTTCTGGACTTTTGCTCTTTTGTTGTTGCTCTACTATGTTTTTGTCCTTTTAATGGTTTAAACTGTTTCATAACAAATGATAATCTCCATTTAAGTAATCTTCTATATCTTCTATAAATTTGCTTTTAAGTATAGCTTTATAATTCTTTACAGAATTAAATATACTAGTCAAACTAATGTTTGCTCCATTTGCTATTTCCCTAAGAGTCATATCTCCTAAATAATAAGTATTACAAAGTTTAGCATCATAAGTATGCCAAGAATTAATCTCCTTAGCTAACTTCATTGTAATCTTATAAAAAGCTTCCTCTTTCTCGACATCTGCACTTGAGTATAAATATTCTGTTGTATGTATTGTATCAACATCATCTGTTTCAAGATAACTGAAAAAAGTATATTTGTTTTTAGCTTTCTTGTAATCAGCATATAAATTTCTTAATGTAACATAGATGTAAAATCTATTTACATCGTCATCTCCATACATTATTTTTTTCTTATCAGTTACTAATCTATTTATCTTTAAATACATCTCTTGCACTATATCTTCGCAAAGATGTTTAGGACATCCCATATTATAAACCATCTTAACCCATAACAGATGATTCTTAGCTAACAATTCTAACATTCTAGTACTTAAGTATTAAAGTTATTAAATCCTCATTATCATAGTATTTTTCTAGGTTTTTTATCTTTACGATATTCTGGTCCTGTTCAAACACAATTCCTTCTAGTGCATCAATGAATGCTTTGCTTAAATTGTCATGTAAATCTGGTTTTGTTATTTTTGGAACTTTCCCTGTTCTTCTTTTTTTTGGTGTTGAATTGAGATACTTAAATTGATAAGTTAATCTCTCTATTGTTATTTCTGAACCTGCTGGAATCATTTCAAATCCTTTAGGTAATTGTGCTATTGCTAAAGCTCTTATTGCAACTTGATAATTAATTACTTTCTTAGGTTTATAAGCAATATTGTTCCTGCCAATTCTGACTGATTGATGTGGAACAGGCCTAATGTTAAACGTAAGTTTTAGTTGCATCTATATTGCTTTCTTCTATTATTTCGTATAAGTCATCTACTATTTCAGGATGACCTTGTCTGTTTATTCTAAAACTAAACTTTTCAAATGGAAACCCCCTACTTCTTCTGCACTTAACTGTAACCATATCTTCGTTTACTGTGTTTAATTCTAATTGTATTTGTGTCTCTGCTTTCTTTTCTAAATAAGAACCTAAATGTCCTGTAGGTTTTTCAGTACCATAGTTACTATGTATTACTGTAATAATATGACAGTTTAATTCTTCAGTCCATTGCATAAACTTCTGTATAACCATGTTAGATTCATCTAAGTTATTTACATCTGAAACTAAATCAGCTATACCATCTATTACAACTAATCCTGCATCTTGTACTTTATTATATAAAAAGTATTCTATAAACTTTAATCTATCTTTATTGTTTAATGTTCTTAATCCAAAAGTATGATAGCATTCATCACTCATTCCAGTCATATCTAAAACTCTTCTAAATACTTTATGAGCATGAAACCTACCTTGTTCTGTATCAAAGTGTACTAAACATCTTCCGTCTCTATGACCAATCATTCCTTTTGCATGACTATCAAGTTTATCTTTTAAATAGACTGCTGATAGTAAACTAACAAAGAAAGTCTTTTTGCTTTTAGGCGGAGCTGCAACAAAAGAAAAGTTACCATAGGTTCCTATTGGTATTGGATATATTTCTCTTCCTGCCATAAAGTTTCCCATACTAATTGCTACTGGAGGATATTCAACTTGTTTATTAGGGTCAATATATGCTTTATCCTCGATATATTGCATATACTGTTGTTCTTCATTTGTATAGTCTTTTATTGTCATTGTGTGTGTGTGAAAATAAAAGGGGGAAAATGAATCCCCCTTATAAATTAAAATAAGTTGCTTTCTACTGATACTTCAGTAGGTTGAGCTTCTTTTTCTGCATTTACTATTGAGCCATTATTCCAAAATACCTTTCCGTTTCCTAGATAATGTTTAGGCTTTCCAGCCTTTCTTTCCTCTTCAGTTTGTGCATCAAACATAGAAACATTGTTTCCATATTTAGTTTCATCGTTAATAGCTACTGTGAAGTTATAGTATACTCCTTTTTTGCCTTTAACAAATTTTTCTTTAGGTAATTTACTTACATCTAAAGACATTGAAATTAGTCCTGCCATAATTTAAGATTTAATATTAGTTAATTTAGATTCTACAGTTTTAGATATATTAAATTTCTTTTTTATATCTGTTATGTTCCCTCCTTTTTTAATATGAGCTATTGCTTGATTAAATTCAGGAGTACCTTCATTGAGCCATTTAAGACTTGAAGTTTCATGAGTATTAGTTGAATCAGCATCTTTAGTATCATCAATTAATAGCAAACCATTTAAAGCATACTTTCTAGCATAAGAACTAGAACTGCCAAACGATTGAGATATATCCATACCTTTTTTATTAATATCAATACCTGCTTGAGCTACCGATTCAATCTTACCATCTGTACCATGTAATATAGCTCTTGCTTCTACATAACAAATTCCTGATGGCGTTTCATTTATTGTGTCTGTTAAAGTTATAGATAACTCATACTTCTTCAATAAAGGTTTAACAGATTCCAAGATATCTTCTTGACTTCTGTATCTGTACTTACCAAAACTATTGTATTGGTTTTTAGGTGCTTTCAATTCTGTTTGAATTGCGATTACCTTTTGTTCAAAATTTAATTCTGACATACTTGTTTGTTTTAATGCAATATACAAATTTATTTTATATCTACAAATTTTTTAGATACAACCTCAGTGGTCAATTCGTTTACTGCGTGTTTATAATAATTTAATTCTGAGGACCTATACATAACTTTTAATTGTAATTCGTTTACATAAAAAGCTAATTCGTTTAACTGATTTATCATTGTGTCTATATGTCTTTGCGTTATTCTGCCTTCTTTAAGTTTAAGAACGATGCTAGACAATAAGACAAACTGGTCATAATAATTAATTTCCAAGTCTGTTGGTCTTTCAAATACAACGTCGGTTTTCATATAATTCAGTTTTTACTACTTGTTTGTATGCTTCAGGACAATCCTTATCACATAGCTCGAATATAAAAGTTTCTAACTCTGATATTCTTTGATTACTTTTATTTAGCTCATTTACTAAAGCTTCTATTCTGCAATCTTTAAATCTTAATAATTCTTCCATTGTTTTATTTTTAAACAAATATATAATGAGTTTATTTAATATTAAAGACTTTTAACATTACTTTAACAGAAAAGGGTAGCCGAAACTACCCTAATCAACACACAACAATTCTAAACAAAACAAACAATTATATCTTTACCAGATATAAAATGCTCTCTCTTTAAGGTCATCAGTATCAAAATAAACATATTCATTACTAACACCTATTCTTTGAACCCCTTGCTCAACTAATCCTTTGACAAGAGTTAATCTTTTTTTAGGCCCTACGCATCTAACTTTAACAGCTTTTCCTACTCTATGAGAATTAGCTCTTATTAATTTAAGTTTATCTGCATAAGGTTTACTTGTATAACCTAAAATTATATTTAAAGTTATTCTATATTTATGTATTAAATTATCTAATATAAGAACTGGTTCTCTTTCCATAAATTTATAGCCAGAGTTGGGAAGGTCAGGGCTATCAAACATATCCCAAGTTAAATACGTTAAACCTTCACAATTATCTATATTCATTATTTATCCATGTGATATAATAACTTATGACCCATATCTCTATCTAATTCTTTTATAGCTCTATATATGTATCTACTTTGTTTCTTTGCTTCTGCTCTTTCTGCTTTAGTAGAATCTGTGCCTAAATTACAATAGATATTTGCATCTATTTCTAACAACGCATCTATCTTTTTTCTTACTGAATAAGTTTTGTAGTTAAGTATTTTGTCTATTAAATATGTAACCATAATTAGTGCAATATAATAATATTTTATATAAATACAAAAAATAATTATTTTTTTTTATTTACTTGACTTTGTCAAAAAAAAGCTGTAACTTTCCCAACTTAATTGAAATATTAAATATTTTTTTAGTAAAAAGTAGAAGTTTGTGCAATGAAGTAGAAGTATTATATTTCTATATATATTAATAAAAAAGTTTCTTTATGTATACAGGATAAGTATGTTCTTAAATGGCCACATACTTTGTTTTTATATTTTGCTTCGCAAAAGATGTTTATAAAGAAGTAGCTATCTTCCTTGTCCTTTATATTTCTTAAAATAGTTTTTAGAGCTTTTTAAGGCACTCATCTTGCTTTTAGCATGAATACCCTTACGTTTAATAGATTTGCTCTTATATGTATTTACAATCGCTTTAGCCATTACTTCTTAAACTTTTCTGCACTTCTTCCACCAAAATAAGCACCTATTACTGTAATTAATACTAGTTGTAATAAATCTATCCAATTTGCCTTAACTTCAAATTCAATAACTCCTGCATCAATAAATACCATAAGTATAGTTGATACAACTAAAAAGATAAGAACTAATGGTCTTACATTTTTACTTAACCAAGAATCACTATTCATATCTACTTTCCATCTTTCAGTAACATTCTTTTGTATATCAGCTTCAGCATCAATCCAAATTTGTTCCATTTCTTTTTCAAATTGAGCTTTTTCTACTTTACTAAAAGTATGTTTGTCTATTATACCAGAAATCTTTTCTGCTATATTAGTTCCTGTTGCTCCAAATAGTTTTGATAATATTTTTCCCATTATTCTATTGTTATATGTATCATTAAAAAAATCAAGTAAATGTTTATTTCAGTATAATCTTTTTCTACAGTAGGGTCATATATAGAAAAACCAAGAAGAGGTCCTGTTCTAAATGTTTCTCCAAATCCTATTCTATATTTCATACCTACTATGTTTAAGAGTATATAAAAACCTACTATGTTTAAGAATTAGTTATATCTATATATTTAGTTTTACCATTTTCTCTCACAGCTTTTAAACATCTCTTTCTATTAGAGTCTGCGTCTACATAACTGACGTGAACCCAATCTGGATTATGGTCTGTACCAAACTCCCAAATAAGTTGGTCAAAATCCAAGTTATCTTTAATATAATAATACATAAAAGCATTACTAACGTTACCATTAAAATCATCAATATCAATAGCTCTCCCTTGACAATGTTGGCTTTTATTACTTCCACCAATAGCTTTATTAAGTTCTTCACATCTAAAAAATGAGTTTATTTTAATAGGAGCATCTACAGCTTCTCTTAATGGCTCAAAGACATTCTTAGCTACCATTTCCATATTTTGCAATTGATACTCGTTTGGAGTATTATCTATGCCTAATCTAAGTGCTGTAGTGCTTCTTGTAGCTTCTTTGTACGATATATGTTTGCTTATCCTGTCCATTAGTTAGAATGTGTTTATCTTTCTTTATTTATTCTATCTATTGTATTTTGTATCTCTAAATGAGTGGTTTTAATTTGTAGAGATATATCAGCTATATATTGCATTCTTACTCTACCTGTTTTATCGATAATAACAATAACAGGAACAGACATAATTTTATTCTGAACTTCTTGAGGCTGGTCTTTTAAATAACTAAACTTTACAATAGCACCAGTAATGCCACTTAAATCGTAATTGTTCTTTTTATTCCATTCTGCATTTATTTGCAGAACTGTTACGTCTTGACTATATACAAAGCCCGCAACCAATACAAATATCGCACATAATAATTTTTTCATTTACTAATTATTTCAAATAACTTATCGTCTATCTTCTTTAACGCTTCTGAGTTTTCCTCTACCTTTTTACCAGTATTCATAATAGTTTCTCTAATTAGCTTATCTTTTAAATCATATTCTGTTCTTGAAATCTCAGGTTCAGGGAGCTTCTTAGCTTCCTCTATGTCTGCTTGTATAGCAAACCACATTCCTATAAGGGTGGATAATCCCACCCCTAAAGCAATAAGTGTCTTTATACTAATTTCAAATTTACTGTCTTCGCTTAATTCTTTGCTCATTTTAATTTCTTAGTTTTTTGAATAGTATAGACTATCGTGCAGATTAGAAGTATAATTTTTAACCATACCTCAACCTCAGTTAATGATACTATTAAAGCTATTGAGTTTATAAGGTATATCTTCATATCTGCAAAATCCATAGCGTTATTCTTTTTCTTCTTTTATTTCCTCGTAAGAACCGTCTTTTAAGTTGATATTGATTTTACCATACTTATCTTCTAATTCTTTTTTTACTTTGTTACTTTCTTCTTGCACTTGTGCATAAGCGTGTAACAGACCGTGCTTCTGTACTTCTAAAGTACCTAAGTCGTGTTTAATGGCAGAAAACTTCTTTTCTGATTCTAACAATGATTCTAATTCTTCTTTACTAATTTTTGACATTTTATTAAATTTATAGTTATATTACAAATATACTAATTATTTATCTGTTGTTTTAAACTTTCTATCTCTGCTTTTAGTTCTTGTATTGACTTAACTAAATGAGCAACAATTCCTGATGTCATTCCACCTGTTAATCCTTTGCGTTCTTCTTCTCCTTCATTAGATATATTTTCTATAACATATTCAGGGAATACTTCTTCAACTTCTTGTGCAATAAAACCTGCGTTAATATGTTCTCCTGATTTTTTCCAGTCAAATTCAACAGGATTAAGTTTGCTAATTTTATTTAAAGAACTTTCTATTGTTTTTATGTTTTCTTTTTCTCTAATATCAGATAAAGCTGCAAACTGAACATTAGATGCTCCATTTCCAACAATACCACCCATTGGAGTATTTGTTCCCCCAATAACATTTGCATAAAACTGAATAAATCTATTACTTGAATCTGTACTTTCATCTCTATTTAAAACAACTAATGAAGGACAATTTGCTGTTCCACTATTATTATAAACTCCAACTGCTCCAGTACCAGCTGATTCCGAATTACCTTCTAAAAGGTGTGATTGTGTAAGCGAACCAACATCTGAAAGTGCAGTTGCACCAACTAATAAATCCCCCCCA
>Ga0196901_1001769_pt1 | contig 10728 bp, 10 predicted proteins | sample CB_VirMetaG_FD_169099 | JGI IMG/M metagenome (GOLD analysis project Ga0196901, IMG submission 169099) | Freshwater to marine saline gradient viral communities from Chesapeake Bay - CB_1504_1 Viral MetaG (v3) (version 3) | ecosystem: Environmental > Aquatic > Marine > Coastal | place: USA... | reverse complement strand
CTCACCTTCTTCTTCAGAAGAGGACTCATTACTCTCGGTGATTTCGTTGGCAGGGGACTGCGAATCTCCCTTCATTTCATGAGAATCGAAGTCAGAAACCTTTTGTTCCTGTTCCTTTTCTTTCTTACAATACTTATAAAGTTCTTCAGCAGCAATCAGAGCATCAGCGAAAGTTTCAGTCGCAGCAATCAGATTGATGATTTCTTTCTCCTCTGGATTGAAATCAAGAGTTACAAAGTTTCCAATCTTGAAGTAAAGATTAGTGCGGTCAGCAAGATTGAAAGTAGAGATATCATCTTCAGCAATCTGGAAGAAATCTTCCTCGTTCAGTTCTTTATATCCATTGAAGAAAGTTTTAGCAAGTCCAGCATATTTACGCTTCATCAGTTTCTCAATGCGAGCATCCTCAACAATGTTCACAAATTGAGCAGGAACTTTTACTTTATCAGTCCAATCCTCATCAGGAGTAAAGAGAGCGTGTCCAACTTCATGACCCACCAAAAGGTCATACACAAGTCCACTTGCTTTCTCCCACAAAGGAAGAGTCAGCACACGAGTGTGAACATTGAAGCAAGCAGTAGAGACCTTCTTGTGCTCTACCACCAAATCCTCAGTGGCAAGCAGTTTGGCAAGTTGAGATTTGATTTCGTGGCGAACAGGCATCGGTTTTGTTTCGTATGTGGCCATAATACAACGAAAGGTCGCCCTTCGGACGACCCATGTGACGCTTTTTGAACTGGGCAAGTCTTGCTTTCGCTTGCCGCAGTGCTTGCGGTTTAAGTTTTCTTTTTTGTTCCTTCTTGGAATGGTGCTGCCAGTTTGGAGTGTTCATTGTTCTTTGGTGGTTCAGGCCACCATACGGGAAAAACCTTTGACTTTCTCAAACTTTATGACACTTTCAAATCTGTCCTCTAGACCAGTTTTGTGGGAGATGACAAAAATGTTAGCGTCTTTAATCACATAACGGATAATCTTAAGAAACTCTTCTGTTCCAAATCCATCGAGTGAACTATCAAACACCTCATCCATAATTAGAAGATTTGTATTGACCGAGTTCTTCATTCTCGCAACTTCTCTCCAAGTGAAAAGAAGTGCTAGGTCAATTCTCATTTTCTCTCCTTCACTAAAAGAAGCATAAGAGAAATCTTCATGAATAGGTGACTGGACGGTTTCGTTAAATTCCTCATCAAGAGTAAAGTTAATGTAGAAATCCATCATCTGCAAGTAACGATTGACTTGTTGATTGATGAGAGGCAAATACTTTTTGATGATTTTAGTTTTTACTCCACCGTCTTTAAGCAAACTATACGAAAAATCGTAATAGTTGATTGTGTCCTTTTTAGAAGCGAGTTCGTCGTATGTAGTTTTTAAGTTGTCTTTGAAGGATTCTAACTTTTCATGTTCAGAATTTCGGTTTGCAAGTTGTTCGGTAATTTTTTGAATTTCCGATTCAAGATTTCGGATTTGTCTCCGTAATCCATTAATCTTAATATTGTTTTGAGAAATGCCATTCGTTAGATTTGAAATCTCCTTCGTTAGAGAGTTGTATTGACGCTCTCGCTCCTCTTCCTCTTTAATTGCCTCCTCCAGTTCTTTATAACCAGATTGCAACTCCTTTGCCTTATCTTGAGCGTCGTTAATTCTATTTATTCTGAACTCTTCATCGATAGGTTGTGTGCAGGTAGGGCAGACCGTATTCTCAGTAAAGAACTTATGTTCTTTGGTAATAGTAGACACTTTCTGAGAAATTTTCCCTTTAAGATTTCCCAACTTACGGAGTTTCTCTGCATATCCAGTGATAGCTTCTTGCTCACAAATAAGTGCTCTGAGAGGTTCTTCTACAGACTCATTTTCCTGAGTGTATTGCTCAATTTCTTTATCTAAATCGGAAATTTTCCGATTATTATTACTGATATTATCTTTACCACGATTCTCAAGTTCTTCAATAAACTCTTCCTGCATCTTGACTTTATCAAGAAGAGATTCTTTCTTAAGTTCAAAAACTTTGATTTCCTCTTTGACAGAACGAATCTTTTCTTTAATAAGAGAATTCATAGAAGAGAAGATTTTAATGTCAAGCAAATCTTCAATAACTTCTCTACGATTTGCAGCGGAAAGTTGCATAAAAGGAACAAAGGTGCTACTACCCAAAATAACAATTTGAGTAAAAGACTTATAGTTCATTTTAAGAACATTTTGTTCCAACCACTTTTGTTGGTCAAGAGCAGCTGCAGATTGGTCTAATGCAGTATCATTTCTCCAAATTTCAAAGATAGCAGGTTTAATACCCCTTATGACTTTCCACTCAGTATTTCCAATAGAAAACTCAACCTCAACTCTACAATCCTTTTCATTTACAGAATTGATAAGTTGTGGTTTATTAATCTTGCGAAATGGTTTTCCAAACAGTGAAAAAGTAAGAGCATCTAGAACAGTAGACTTACCTGCACCATTTGTTCCAATAATTAAGTTTGTTTTATTCTTCGTAAAATCAACTTCAGTATATTGATTACCAGTACTTAAGAAGTTTTTCCAACGAATGGTTTTAAATAAAATCATGTTCGATATCAGGAGGAATCACAATGTCATTTGGAGTAATAATAGTATACATGTAATCATGCAGTTCGCAAGTTTTAATCATCACATCATCTTCTATTTCTATGACGTGCATTTCTGGACAACCATTTTCTTCTAACATCATAGCATATCGAACAGCATCATCTTCTTCTTCAAAGAGATAAAGGATTTGCTCTCCCTCATCATTCATTACTGAATATGCACCTTCGGTTTCTCTGCCATTGATTGTTAAAATAAACATTTTAGATCAGTTCACATGCTTCCTGATAAATTTCTTGGATTACTTTTTGTACAATTGATTTATCAAGATTTATTTCTGCCTCCTCAATATATCTATTCAATATAGAAAGAGTGTCTTCAGATTCAAAAATTTCAAAATTCTCAGATTCTTGAATTGCAAAATTTTCAACAATTTTTAGTTCCGCAACTCCAGAAGAATAAAGTTTATCAATAAACTTTTCAAACTTTTTAGTGTCTGATTTTTTGCGAACGACTACTTTTACAATTTTATTTTCATAATCTCTAGTATCAAATGTTTGATAGTTAGTATCCTCATAATAAATGTTATGGAATAATCGGAAAGGATTATTAACAGGTTCATGAGTTACTGTTTCAGTATCAAATAGATGGAATCCTCTAGTATCACCAACGTCTGTCCAGAACATTTCATAGGGATTTCCAAGGTAATAAACTAGCCCGTTATCCGATCGAGTGTGATAGTGTCCCGAGTAGACCCTACTGAACTTACCAAATAGTTTGCTCTCCAAACCGTGCTCCATGATGATTTGTTTATTAACTCTAAATCCTTGGAGTTCAAGGTGCCCCATCGCACACGAGCAAGTTGTCTTTTCAATAAGTTTAAAAGTTTTATCTTCATTTTCTTGATTAATCCAAGGTATAAAAAGCACAGGCAATTGGCCCAACATCACTTCAGTTGGTTCAGAATATACAGTTACATTATCATATTCGCGCAGAAGCAAATCAACCGCGTTTACTTGATTAGTATTCTTATAATACGCAGTATGATTGCCGACAATTGTATGAACCTTTACTCCCATTTCTTGGAGACGGTCATAATAATTATTCTTAGCCCACGATAGAGCAGAGAAATCAATTCCTTTACGACTATCAAAAGTATCTCCCATATCTACAATAGTAGTAATCCCTTGCTCTTCGAGTGTAGGGAAAAATATATCGTTGTAGAACTTTAAGAAATAATCATGAAAGAGTTTAGAATTCTTTCGTGCTCCAAAGTGCTGGTCAGTAATAATTGCGACTTTCATTCAGTATCTGAGTTTAGAATGCACTGCGTCCTTGATACTATTATAGTCAGAATACTCAGAACCGTCAATGCTTCCGCTTTCAAAAACTTCAGAATATCCAGAACGTTCAAGAATTTTATTTTTGATCTCTAATTGACGCTTCTCTCTCTGAATACGACGGAGGAATGCGTAGTGAATGATTTGAGTAAAGTATGCGAAAGGATTTTGTGACTTCTCTGGATTGAAGTTGTGAATGTATTGAACACAGTTCTCAATGCCATCAGAAATCATATCCTCCTTGAACATATAGTTCACGAAGTTTGGTTTGAATGACAGGTGATTGGCAATCTTCAGGAAACACTCTCCAATATAGTGAGGAATAGGAGGTTTTGGTTTTCCTTGGATTTCTGCAATTTCTTTGTCTTCACGATACTTAATTAGAGCAGCAAGAAACTCTTTATTGTTTACATAATGCTCTGACCTCTTTCTCTTGGTCATAACTGCTGTGGTTATCATAAGTTTTTATCATTATTATGTATAGATTATACCACTTATGTAAATACTTGACAAGGTATCAAAAACCTTGTACAATTACCTTTGTGGAGGTTGATAAGATTAATTTTAGCTATTTTTATATAACTTTTCTAAGATATCTTTAGCATCATTAACATTAGCAAGATATCCCATTCTACGATTGATCTTAGAGTGATTACCTTCTTTTGTAGATTGACGTACATAATTTTGATACATCATTATCATTTCTATATCTGAAGACTCAGATATTGTTAACACATCTTCTAGATTAAGAATAAACATGTCTTCTCTTGTAGTCTTTAACCATGGTTCTACTTTATATCCAATTATTCCATTTCTACTCTTTATTTCAGAAACTATTATTGGATTAGAAACTATTAACATAGTTCTATCTTCTTCTTCTGTAGCAGCTACTTTACAGAAGATTTCCTCACCTGTCTTAAGTTTTACTGTTGCATAAAAATCTTCTTCAATCATTAGTTCTTAAGTTGTATTGTGATTATTTCATAATTAAAATTTTCTTCATTATAGGTTTTGATTCTTTCAATTAAATGATTCAGAGTATAGTTTTTTCTTGATTTAAATGTACAATCATCAGAGATGTCGTAGAGAACTGCTTTAGTTTTATTTTTTCCTTTTCTAAGTACTCTTCCAATTGATTGTAAATTTCGTATTCTTGACTTACTGGGTGAAGCAAAGATAACGTTATGGAGGTTTTTAATATTAATACCAGTAGAAAAAGTTCCATAAGAGGCAACAATAATTGCGTTATTCTCTCGCTCAGTAATCTCTCTGACAAACTCTCTTTCCTCAGCATCTACGCCACCATGAACAAAAAATACTTTACGTTCATCTCGCTTGTTAGTATTTATCTTTTCATAAAGTATTGCTCCATGTGCTTCTACTCTACTGAACAGCACAAGAGTATTTCCTTTTAAATCTAATGCTAAATTTTTAATAAAATTATTTCTTCTTTCGTGAGAGATTAAATATTGTATCTCATCCTCATAAGTTTCAAACTTTTGTGGATTGTGTTTGAGAACAATGCATTGAATATCTAACTGAGAAAGATGTCCTTGTCTCATTAATTCATCAGTTTTTGTGACTTTATATGATGGGCCAAACAATCCTTCAAGAACCCATTTGTGAGTTTGAGTACCATCAAGAGTTCCTGTAAAACCAAAACGATACTTAGCATGATGAAGTTTAGTCATTATTTGGACTAATGATTTGCTCTTGAATAAATGTGCTTCATCACCTATAATACAACCATAGTCTTCAAAGAATGAACGTTCCAGTTTATAGATTGATTGCCAAGTGGTAATTGTTACTGGATATTCATTTGTTTTTTCTCTACCAGAATAGATACGGTGACAATATGAATCAGCATCCCAACCATAATCAAGGAAATCCTTGTACATCTGCTCTACAAGAGATGTCGTTGGAACAACTAAAAGAATTTTTTCGCCTTTATCCACATAGTATCTTACAAGGGAATAAATCATCAGTGATTTGCCGCTGGCAGTCGGGCTTATCAATAGTTTTCTATTATGCTTTAGGGCACCATATACTCCCTCAATCTGGTATTTTCTGGGAGTATGAGCACAAATGGAATACATGTAATCCTTAACACCTTCATACGAGATCTCCCCATTAACTTCAAAAGGTGTTCCGTAAAATCTATTATCTTCAAATTTATAAGTGTATCCATATTGCTTACAGAAAGATACAATCTTATCAAGCAAACCAACATAAATTTGCTTGGATCTCATATCATACAAATGAATCTCCCCATTCCAATTTTTACCACGATACTGTGGCATAAATTTGGCATTAGGAACCTCAAACTTAAAGTGGTCTCTTAACTCATATTCGATATGGGGTTCAGTATTGACTTTTAAAAATACTTCGTTGGATTTTGATATAACAAGGTTTGCTGTAGTATCAATCACATAAATCCATGCATCTAGTAATATTTATTTACCCTAGTCCAGCGTTAAATCTCATAAACTCAATAGCATTTTTGATTTGATATGTTCTGTTCTGAATTATTTTGAGAATGCTTTCGATATAAACAAGCATTGTATCGTAATAATCAATTTTTAAACATACTGTCGATAGTTTCTCATCTGCATCAAGATACTTTTGCATAGTATCCTTATCTCTAATTTTTTTGGGAAAAGGATTTTCTACATACACATCAGGATCTGCTTTCCCCGAATAATATTCGTATCGTTCGTGTCTAATATTTCTTTTTTGCTGCTCTGCTTTTTTTCTCAAAAGAAAGATGGTGTTATAAAGTTCAAAATACTTTGCATGAAGAACTGGTATATTTAAAGATTCATTATGTAAATTATCTGGATCTATTTTAGAATCTTTTTCCCACATTTCTTGAATTTTATCAAGATCAATCGTCATAGAGGACTGCCACTCAAATCAGTTATATTGTAGATAGTATACTTGAAAATTACCTCTGCTGTAAAGTACTGAATATCAGTATCTGTTGCATCAAAGTTTAGAGTTGTTAAACTGTATGGCCAGAGGTCGCTAAATTTTATTTTAAAATTTGGTTTGAATGAACTTCCTAATATGGTCAATGTTCCATCAGAATAGATGTTCATTTCATTATTTGCAGTTACGTTTGAATAACTTTTTTGTTTTTGCAAACTGTATATTTCATCTAAACTTTCTGGATATCCTAGACCTTTGATCCAGTTATGTATTTCTAGGTAATTTTGAAGATCTTCATCGACTATAAATCTTAATGTAAAATCTTCAAACTGAATTTTATCTCCAGGAGTATCAATATCTTTCAAGTATGATGGTTGAAGTGCTACACCCAAATTCAATCCGGGAATGTTTGCTGCATTACTGAAAAATGCAACTTTTGGTGCTCTATTTAAAGTAAATTCAAAACCAGTGGGAGAAAGAAAATTCCTGTTTTGAATTTGCTTATCAAAAATATTTGATGTTGCCATTTTTTCTAATTATTTAGATAAAAAAAGAGGGTCCGAAGACCCTCTGACTAAACCTTGTGAGATTAACTCACATTAGGTTCTTAACAGCAACACGTCTGTAGTAACGGTTGGAGTTCAGTTGGAGACCGTTATCGGTAACGCCACCAGATGCAGCACCAGATTGTGCAAATGGGTTGTGAACGATACCATAACGAGTCTTGAATCCAATCTTAGGCTGGAAGCTGTTCTCGCCAACTGCACGAACCATTTGGAGAGGAACGTATGGGCAATAGAACAGACCTGCATCATAAGGTGAAGAACCCTTATAACCAACAACATAGTATTGGTTACCAGTTGATCCACCTTGAACTACGTTAGCAGCATAAGGATCGATATAAACACGATACTTACCTTGGAGAACACCAGCGAAGGTGTTACCAGTGTCATCAACGTTGAGGTTAGCGTTGAGTGCAGGGGTGTAGTCGAGAACACCAGCCATGGTCAGTGCTGAAGCAACGTCAGCAGAGCACAGGATGATGTTGCCCTTTCCTCTACGAGTGCGCTGTGCAATTGCGTTAGCATCACGCTCGATTTGGAACAGAAGACCCTTGAACTTCTCAACAGACCAACGACCGTTTGAATCGGTATCAAGGTCAAAGATGCCTTGAGTTGCTACGTTCTGCTGAGCACCAGCTTCAGCAGTCTTGTAGATGGTTCTGATGACTTCGCGGTTGATTTCAGCAAGAATCTCAGTTGACAGAATATTTGCCAACTCAGCTTCTGCATTCAGACCGTGAATTGCCTTGAGGTCCTGAGCAAGCTCAAGTGAGTACTCAGCCTTCAGTGCGCGTGAACGTGCAGTAACGGTGACTTTCTCGATTGAGAATGCCATCTCGTTGAAATCGAGAGCACCACCATCTCCAAGAGACTCAGCATCTTGAGTACGCATACCAGCACCAGTCTCATAAAGACCGGCAGGAGTAGCGTTGAGAACTGATGGGTTTGAACCTTGTGCAAGTGTGCTACCGATACCAGTTGCAGTGAATCCAGTGGTTGCACCAGAGAAATCGGTATCTGCCTCATCGAATAGTGCTTCTGCACCACTCTGTGAGGTGTAGCGTGAACGCATTGCGAAGATGAGTCCAGTAGGACCGCTCATTGGTTGAACGCCTGCGAGGTCATAAGCGACCAGGTTAGGCATTGAACGTCTGATTAGTGAAATCAGAACAGGGTCAAAACCAGCAGCGGTTTGACCAGTGTGTGCTCCAGTGTATCCATTAGAACCAACTGCGTTTGCAGGTGCTTCTGTTAGGAATGAACCTGAAGTTTCGAAAGCAGATTGCTCGCGAAGGAATTTTTCTTGGTTTTCTAGCAGGACTGCGGTTACCGCCTTACGATGGGAATCTTTGATTGGATCAAGACCCTCATAGTTGAGGAGAGGTGCCCACTTTTCCTGCAGATGCTCGGAATGGAACATTTGCGTTTACCTTTGTTTGTGGATGTTTTGTTTGAATTATATTAAATTCAATTATTTGCTAAATGATGAAAGAGTCTTTAGGTAGTTAGCCATTGAACCTGAAACATACTCAGGTGAACTATCTACTCCTTCAGACAGAGTTTCGGTTTTAGCAGAAGAAGATACTGTTCTTGATGGGAAATATGATTCCCTCAGTGTCTCCAGTTTTTCACGATATTCTTCTTCACTTTCAAACTCAACACTTTCGGCAAGTGAAGCGAGTTTCTCTTTCTGAGTAGCAGCAAGGCCCTCAGAAATCTCATCGAAGATTCCGTCAGCAACCGACTCTGCGAGACGCTTGTTTAGGGAAACATTTTTCTCGATTTGCTCGTTGAGTTTTGTCTCCATTTCATCAAGTTTTTCTACCATGCTCTCAAGCACATCATATTTATCTTCAGGGATTGATACATAATGTTCTTCAAAAAGTCCTTTCAGACCAGTCATGAAGGATTCGGTTAACTCTTCCTTCAGACCACCTTCAATAGCAAGTGCGTTCTCTTGGAACCACTCATCTGCAACATACTCAAGGTAAGAATCGACACGCTCTGAAAGAGTTTCTGCGATTTCTTGAACCTCTTCGGTTAGACGCTCTTCGTATTGAGCCTCTAGAGATTCCTTGACTTGATTTACTCTTGAGATGATTGCTGCTTCAAAAATTGTTTTTGCCTTTTCTTTGAACTCTTCAGAGAGTTCTTCTCCTTCAATAAGAGCATTGACATCTTCTTCAATATCATACTGCTCTTCTACTACTTCATCACCTTCTTCTTCGGTCACTTCTTCTTCGGTGACTTCTTCAACTTCTTCTTCGGAAATTACGGATTCAATCTCTTCTTCTGAGATTAGATCTTCATCTTCAAGTTCTTCTTCCTCTTTCATGCCATGCATTCCTTCAGCAGGATTTGCACCTCTATTCACAACATCCTTAACTTGCTTAAGTGTTGCTCCAGGTGTTTTCAGTTTTGCCGAATCATCATCAGACTTATAATTTTCTGGTCTAGGTCCACCCAAATCTTCCCAAGAACCGGTTTGACCATCTGGAATATTGCCAGATAGTTTAGGCATTGGTTCCGCTGCTTTAGCACCAGCATTGACTGCAGTTTTGGATTGCTTTGTGCCTACTTCCATTTCTTGTAATTGTTTACCACGAGACATTTGAACTCTCCGATTTTCCTGTATGAAATCTATATTTATTTATAAATTAATAAATTACAACGAATTAATGAAATCGTTGAATAAGTTTAGTTTATGCTCTTCCAATCTTTTTTGGTCAACAAGAGTGTTAATTCTTCTCTGAGTTTGCTCTGCAAGTTTCTCACGAAGAATACCACCATCCCAAATCCACTCCTTACCTTCCATAATTCCCTGAACAAAAGCATCAGGAGCGGAAGGATCGGCAACGATATCAGCAGCAGTTGCTAACATAAAATCCTCACCAACTTCCTTATGACCTTCTCTTGTTTCTCTTAGAGAACCAATACCACGAGAAGAAACGCCAAGAGTTACTCCATCTTTTAGAAGCGACTCTGCAATCTTACCCATTGGAGTGGATAAGATTTGTGCCTTACCGATCCAATTATTTCCTTCACAAGTAAGAGAAACAATTTTATGAGAAACCCTATCAAGATTTACTGTTGGTCCATCAGGATGTCCAAGTTCTCCTAATGCACGACCTCTTTCCACATACTGTTCGTTATAACGCTTTACCTCTCTTTCCATAATGGAAAATGAATACTTTCTACCGTTGCGATTGACGCACTCTGATTGTAGAAAAATACCTTTAATGAAAAGATTTTTTTTACCGTTTACGCTTTCGGTAAGAACTTCTACCTTTTCGATTTCTTCTCTGATTAGTTTCATTGTTCTTAGTTGGTAAGTCCTACTT
>Ga0196901_1001768_pt1 | contig 10730 bp, 11 predicted proteins | sample CB_VirMetaG_FD_169099 | JGI IMG/M metagenome (GOLD analysis project Ga0196901, IMG submission 169099) | Freshwater to marine saline gradient viral communities from Chesapeake Bay - CB_1504_1 Viral MetaG (v3) (version 3) | ecosystem: Environmental > Aquatic > Marine > Coastal | place: USA... | reverse complement strand
CTTTTCATAACATCTTTTAGTTGTTTATTGATTGTAGTTTTTGGAATATGAATATCAATTGAATTATTTGGAGGAGTATGATGATGAGGAATACTCATTGTATTTATTTCATTATATGTATTATGAGTTGAACCCCATTCATGTGTCATATATACTTTTCCGTGTCCATAATATTTTGAACCTGTATGGTGATCAGGTAAAAAATAATAATGAGGAAATACATTGACAATATCTTTATTTGGTAATGTATGATATACTCTTGAAAGTAAACCCGGACCGACAAGTTGCCAAGATGGAATACCTGTTTCTTTTGAAACAATATTATTTTCTAATATCCATTTTATTGCTTTTTGTGGAATTATATGATTTGGTGGATATCCTTGAAGTGATGTAGCACATAAATTCTTTCTTTCTTTTTCATTCTCCCAACAAAAAAAAGCTTTTGACAATAAAAAATCATCTATTGGTTGTATTGAAACCATATCAGCATCAACAAAAACTCCACCATATTTTTCCAAAATAATCCATCTGTACAAATCAGCTTTTCCCCACACTTCTTCGTGAGCATCAATCTGTCTTTGATATCGTGCAGGAATATTTAGTTTCTCTTCAATTGTTGTTTCACACCAAAACATATATTCAAAATTATGATTCATATTTTTTACACTGTTCAAAGCATTGATTGGAATTGGTTTATCTCCAATCCATAATTGATGAATTATCTTTGGTACTTCCATATATATATAAACTAAATATATTATAATAATATTTTATCGGCGAATTGCGACATTATTTATAAGAAAAGAGAAAATCAATATGTAGCAATTCGCCGATAATATATTATATTTCTCTGTTATTATCTAATATTTGATATTTATCTTCTTCTTCACTCATATCATATTCTTCTTCACTTATATCATTATCCGAATCATAATCAGAATCCATTGGGTCATCCTCAGTATGTAAAAAAAATAAAGTAATATTTCTGACTTCATCTGCTAATTCTTTTTCTCCCAAATGATTCAAAATTGAAATTGCTTTTTGTAAATATTCTATATTCATATATTCTATAATAAGTTATTTTTTAGGGTTCATAATATTTTGTAAAAGATTTGGATGATTTCTATTTCTAATTATTTTATATATTATTGACGATGATTCATCTACTTGTGACAATGATTGGTCAGGGTCGTGAATACTTGTGGTGATTTGTGATATTGTCATTGCTTTGGTTACTGTATATATTATTTGGTTTTGTTCTAATGTAAAAAAATCAGAATATCCATTGACCTTTGAAACAACCGCAATGACTGGAAATAATTCATTACTATTTATACCACCTTGAAAGGTTGGTTCTCCAAGTAATGATGTTCTAATAATAAAATAAGGTTTATTTGTTTTGATTGGTAAATTGTCAGCAGATATCAATGCTGAACTTGTTTGAATTGTAATTGCTGGAACTGACAAATCTTTTGCTGATGCTGCCGCATTTTGAACCAATGGTGCTTGTGCTGAATACATCTGATTTGAAAATATATTTACATTATAATTTGATACATCACCTGAAACTGCATCAGCATTCGTTGTGATAAGTGTTGTATTTGGGTCAGTTATTGAATCAATTCTAGTTTGACAATTTCTCAATTGATTTTCAGGTGTAAACAATTGATTGTATGAAAAACCTAATTTGAACCATAAAGTTGATTTGAATATTTCTTCTGTGATTCCTTTTCCGAATGATTCAAAAAATATTCCAGTTTGTGAATCAATTATCTTGAATCTTCCAAAATTGAAATTGTGTGGAAATATTTTTTTTCCTAGTTCATTGACTTCAAATAAATATGGTTTTAGGTCAGGTGTATAGGTGTAATGACTTGGAACTTTATTGAGTTTATAACATTCTTCATCTGCATCTGCTACTACTGTATAATTTTCATCAAAACCAGCTTTGAATTGTTGCCCTACTCTTTCAGGTGTATGAAGATAAGAAAACGCAAATCTATTTCCAATATTATCAAAATTGAATAAAGGAGTATTTGCTCCAAGATATGTGAATTGAATTTTATCTGAAATATAAGCAAGTTGATTATTAGCATCAGTATCTTGATAAGCCCATGAATCATCTATAACAGAACGAAGATATCCTGAATATAAAATACAATGACAATTTCCATATGCTGTATTGTGCCAATCGTATCCAAGTTGTCTTGTAGCTTCAATCTTTCCTGATGCATTGAATAAAGTTGTTTGAGAAGCTGGAATACCTCCAATTTGTTCTGTCAAAAAACATATTTTTCCATCAATCTTCTTTGCGAATCCATAACACAAATCATATTCATATTCACCTTCTGTATATTTATCTTCATTATCTGGTTGATAGTAAATAAAAACAGGACAAGAAGATTTGTCAACTGATGTGCCAAATTTCCAATTGTCTGAACCTAATATTTCGGATGTTCCTTCTTCACTTGGTAAATTTGAACTATTCATATGAATGAACCTTGAATTGTTTATTGTTACATTTTTATTATAATCATAGTCCCAAAAATCTGGATATAATTTTTGTGATTTGAACCAATCTCTGAAACTTTCCAAAAATGGTACACCATCAAAATTTTTTTGGTCCCAATTCAAATTTGTTTCAATTACTGCTGTTGCTCTACTTGCTGATAAAATTTCAGTTATTAGATATACAGTGTTTTCAAAACCACCAGAACCACCAATTCTTCTTCCAGCATCAAAGAATTCTGGTCTTTTTACTCCAATATAATTGAAATTAGAAAGATATTTCATTGTATTTTCATTCCAATTAGCAGCAGTTTCAGCATAAGCATTCCATGTAGTATATGAAAAAGTATCTTCATTGGCACAATAAAAAGATTTGTATGTTGATGATGATAATCTTGTTGATATTGTTTTATAAAAAGCATTAGCACCAGTACCAACAGAAGCATTGATTGGTTCAGCTGGTCCAGTCTTAGTCATTATATTTGTCATTGTATTTGCGATATTGGATGGTGTGTCATATCCTTTTTCAATTTCAAAATCAATAATTTCTTGATATGGAATATAATCAAATAAAATAGGGTTATAATAATAAATACTACCGATTGATGGTATATCAGATGTGTTTACACCTGATTTGTATGCTTGTTGTTTTCTTGTATATATTTTCATTCTTGAATTGTCAACTACTCTTCTTCTTCTAATATCTGACAATGTATCATCCAAATGGAAATTCTGCCAATCTGCTTTTAGTTGATGTTGTATGTTTGGTTGGATATTTACTTCACCCATAGAAGCTGAATCATATGATGTCCAGTTTTTTCCATAATGTGTTGTAAAACCATTTGGATCATTGATAGCATATTCTTTGTCAAATTTTCTAGGAAGTAAAATATGACAATCACCATTTAGATTAGTATAATAATTTATCGTAATTGAGCCTTTATTGTCTTGAACTGTTCTTTCTTTTTCAGAAGTTGAAGCCTCAATTCTTTCATATCCATATGGAAGAACTGGGTCAGGATGAGAAGGTGACAAATTTGTTTCATATACCTTATATTTGTAATCTGTTTCTTTTGCTGTAAATTCAATGACTTCTCCTCCTGCACCAACTTCTGCTATATACCCACTATGAAGAGATATTTGGTCACCTTCATTCAGATGAATAGGAGTTGTTTTGTTTGTGAATCTTGCTCTTTCTGTTGTATTTCCTCCTTTGTATTCTTCTGAGAATAAACGGTTACATTCAATAAGGGTTGTATTTGTATATTGACCACTCATAATATATATAATATTATATATATTATAATTTTTTTTTATAAAATTATATTATCGGCGAATTGCGATATTTATTATAAGAAAAGAGAAAATCAATATGTAGCAATTCGCCGATAAACTATAATTATTCTTTTTTTTTAGTGTATACTAATTGACCTACATCTTTACTGTGCCCCATTATTTCTGCATCTTTTTCCATCTCTTCTTTTGTTCCTTGATATTTAGATGACATATAAATTTTTCTGAGAAGAGTTGTGCTGATTTTTTTTCCAAGATATTTTTCAAAAGTTTTAGATAATATTTGTGTAATAGCATTCCTTGAAAATGGTTTTCCAGTTGATGAAGTGAATAAATATTCATTATCTAATAAGGGAATATATTTTCTTAGTAATGATGGAAGATTATTCTTTTCAACTTTGATTTTCTTTTCACCATATTTAGCTTGTGTTTTATATTCGTTTAGAATAAAATAAAAATCGTTTTTGTCTTGTAAAAGATAATTGTTCTTTTTTTTATCTTCCATTGATAGATTATTGAAATCTTTTTTCTTTATAAATTTCATTCCTGCTAAATCGTTTCTAAATGGATATTGTGTCAATATATTTATCATTATATACATTTGAACCAATGCTTTTTCTTTTGGTGTGATATCTTTTCTAAATAATTTTTTTGAATCAATTTCTTCTTTCATCTCTTTTATTACATTATTTATTTCATCCATTGAAGCAAAGTTTTGTTCTTGTTTTGCAGAGATTACACCAGTTGAATTTTCTTTGATATATTTATCATTGAATTCATCTCTAATTGATTGATATTCTTTTATTAGTTCATCAGGATATTCTGTAACTTGAAGAGAAACAATGATTGAATTGAGGTAATTTCTAAGAGTTGTAAAATGTTTATCAGAAAGAATATCAGTCACTTTTTCAACATCAGTGAGCCAATCTAAATCTTCCATCTCATCATCATTACCTAATATCTTATATAATTTTTTTATATTAGCAATATACATATTCACCGTCTTTTCACTTCTTCTCTTGTCTTTTTGCGATTCTATCAAATCTTTCAAATCTTCAACAAAACTCATATTTTCTATATATATATTATAGATTTTATTTTTCTGTATTTATAATATATGGAATTACCAAATGTAAGTATTTTGACACCTACTTGGAATAGGAAAAAATTTTTACCATTGATGATATATAATATTCAGAATTTTGAATATGATAAAAATAAATTAGAATGGGTTATTTATGATGATCATCCTAAAAATCCTTTATTTGTTGGGGATACCCTTGAAACTACTAAAAAAGCAATTTATCCTGTAAAATTGAAATATATTTATAAACCACATAGGCACTTAGGAATTGGAGAGAAAAGAAATTTATTAGTAAAGAATGCGACATATAAATATTTAGCTAATATGGATGATGATGATATTTATTGTCCCGAATATATAAGATATTCAATTTCAGCAATAATAAATGAGAAATATGGATTGGTTGGTTCTCCTCAAATGTTGTTTATTTATCCTAATCATAATTATAAATTTACTTTCATTCAATGTTCAGCAAAAAGACAGGCACACGAAGCAACAATGGTTTACACAAAAAAACATTGGGGAGCAATGGGAGGATATAAAAAAACTGGAACTGGTGAAGGTTGTTCAATGGTTGATTTTTTAGAAAAAAGATGTGGAATGACAGAAGTTCAACATTGTATGATCTGCTGTGCGCACGATGATAATACTTGTAATAAAGATCAATTTTTAGATAAAGAAATTGGAATTGATGTTGGAAGAATGAAAGGACATATTGATATATTGAAAAAGATATTTTCACCAGAGCCAACCAGTTGAAATCTTTTCAGGTTCAGGCAATTGTTTCTTGATATATGCAATATCTTGTTTTAGCATTATAATTTCTTTCCTCTGTTGTTCAACTATTTCTAATATCTTTTTTAGAATATTATGGTTTTTATCAGCTTGATTAGGCATATATTATATATTTCTATAATTTATAATATATGGAAATTATTTCTTATAAGTTTTCTTGGCATCCTTCATTGCTTGGCTGTACTTGTAATCTTTATTCTTTTTCTTTCCTTCGGCATATACCTTTGCTAAATGGTCTTTCCAACTCATTTTTGGGGCTTCTTTTGTTTCTTTCTTTGGTGGCATTATATATATATCTATAATTCAGATAAAATTTTCTGTAATTCTTTTTTATCTAATTCTTCTAATAAACAAGTTTTTTGAGTCATTTGATAGGTTGTAAATAAACCATAATCATATCCAACAACTTCTTCAAAAGCTGTTTTCATATCTTTTTTATAATTACTTTTATGAATTACCGCACATATTTCATCTTGAAGAATTGAAGGTTTACTTGAATCTTTTTTTCCCATAATTATATATATTATTATAAATATAATAATTTCTATAATAAAAATATATAAAAATGGATGTAGATTTGAAAACACCGAGGAACATTGATGAAAATATTGAAGATTGGAGTAATGAAATTGAAACATTGCTTGCTGAATGGGCTGAAATTGGTTTATGTTATTCTTGGCTTCATTCTTATTCTGAAAGAAAATATAAAAAAAAATATCATCATATGAGTATACCAATTATAATTCTTTCAACATTGACAGGAACTGCCAATTTTGCTGATAGTTATGTTCCAACAGGATTCAAACAGGGGTTTTCTGCTTGTGTTGGTGGTCTAAATATATTTTGTGGTATATTAGGTACATTGATGAGTTTTCTGAAATATGCTGAAATATATGAATCACACAGAATATCTTGTGTCAGCTGGTCAAAATTTGCTCGTAATATACAAATTGAATTAGCATTGAAAGATAGTAAGAGAAAGAATTGCCGCGACTTCTTGAAGGTTAGCCGTGCAGAATATGACAGATTGTTAGAAAGTAGCCCGAATATTGATCAAGATATAATTGGTATATTCAATAAGAAATTTGAAAGTAAATATCCAAAAGTTAGAAAACCGATTGTTTGTAATGGACTAAAAGAAGTTAGAATATATAATTCAGATGATGATATTGAAGTGAAGAAAAAAGTTGAGCCGAAGAATGATATTGAAGTGAAGAAAGAAATTCAATTGGATGAAGTTCCAATTGATCGGATGGAGCAAAGCTCCACTCCGAATAAAAACGAGAGTGAAACTCTCGCTTTTGACAAACCCTGAATTATTTATCGGCGATTTGCGACATTATGATTTTCTCTTTTCTTATAAATAATGTAGCAATTCGCCGATACTTTTTATTATATAAGTGAATAACAATTATATTTATTCATCAATAAATTTATTTTGTGGTTCGTTTCTAAAATCAAATAATAATTTATCATCTTGAATTGATTTTTCGTTGATTGAATATTGTTTCTTAGAACCTTTTTGTTTGACTTTATCTTCACCATCAATAATATATTTTCCGAATAGATGTTTATAAATAGTAACAATAATTTTTTGACAATCGTGAAGTGTACTTGCTGTTGAGTTTCTTGCTCGGATATTGAATGCGATTTTATAATCTTGAAATAATTTATCATCCATAATTTTTTTAGGTTCAATATCATAAATATCTTGACAATCGCAAGCAATTTTTATATCTTGTAATATTTTCATTTTTGCTTTATTTTTTGTAATTTTATTGATAGTAAAATTTTCAATTTTCTCATCAAAATTCTCAAATTTTTCTTGAATATTTTTTTGGAAAAATGCTGTTGTAATATTCCAATGACGATATAATATTTTATCATCAGTAAAATAATCCTCATATTTATATAATTCATTTATTGGTACTTTTAGTATTTTTTGTATTTTATCAAATTTATCATGTGATATATTACCATTCGCCCATAAAACAAATTCATTGAGTAATTCAGATTCCATCTGAAATTTTTTATCAATCTTAGCAGATTGGAATGATGCTGATTTAGTACACTTATAAACATTTATATCTTCAATGCCTCGTTCACGAATAAGCCGTTTGAAGTGTGCATATGGATTTGATGAATAACACTGTTTATCATATTCAATACGATGTAAAGTTTCAAGATATCCGCGTTCTAGATGTTGAAAGTGTCTGTTCTTGAAATAACGAATTGACGTTTCGTGTTTTTTCATTATACTATCCCATACTTCTTCCTCATCAACATTTTTTGCCTTGAATTTTTTTCTCAAAAATAAATAATATAAATTAGTAATATTTCTGCATCTACATGTCATTTGAACCATTTTTTCAGGGTCAATTGTTCGTTCTTCAAAAAAACAAAATACAGGTCGTTCCATTACAGAATCAACACCATACAATATTTTAGGTGAGAATATAACTCTGTCATGGTCGTCTAATTCAGGAATATCAGTTGTTTCCGCAACAACTAATTTCGCATCTGGGAATTGTTCGTGTAATGTCAAAGCGTTTTGCCGAGAATCGCAAGGTACTAACCATTTTTCATTTTTGTGTAACTTATCTAATAAATCATCATATGATAAAACTTCATGAGCCTTCACATTTTTATTGTGTTGATATTCATTGATATGATATTCAAAATCTCTACCAATATTATTCTTGAACCATAAAATTGATGTATCAGAAATATCAGCATCAGTACAAATAATTTGTTTACAATTTTTCAATAAATAAATAAAATTATCAAGAACAAAAGTGAGGTGATGTTCTAGTGTTGATGAAGTATGAATATGTTGAATAAGTGAATTGAATTCATCTAAATAAACAACCATATCAGATATATTTGTGATTGATTGTAAATCAGGAATTCTTGTGATAAGTGATTCAATTTCAATCACTAGTGATTGTTTGAAATAATATTCATAATATTTATTTTTATGAGTTGGTAATATATTTTTTAGATTGTCTTTTGTAATATTTTTGTAATACATTACACCATCAATATTTTGTGAGAATCGTTTATATTGTTCGTTAGCAAGTGAAACTCTTGAAGTAATTGAAATAAATTTTTCATTAGTATTTTGAATATAATGATCAAAAGTTGTTGTCTTACCAGTTCCAGTATCTGACTTGATAATATAATTGATACCTTGTTCTAAATAATCATATCCTAATTTTTCTGAATCAATTACTACATCAGCTTCAATTTCATTATCTAAAATAGGTTGATATTTATGATAATCAATCATTTTTAGTGCGTTTGGATAACTTGTATTTTTTAGTAAATTAGTTACAAAATCGTAATCTATATTCGTACTATTCCATATGGATACGTTTTTATATTTGTTATAACCTGGATATTTTTGGTTGTATTCATCCCACATATGAGGGCAACCGATACTATGACAAGCAGTTGTCCAACCTAAAAAGGATGGTTTACCATTTTGCGATGAATAAGTAGTCCAATATTCTTTTGGTAATCCATCAAATATACACCGCAATTCATCATCACTAAATGAATATCGGTGCTTTCTATTATTTGCTTTTTTTATTTTATTTTTTTTATTTGATTCAGTTTGGATAGGGTCTTTTTTTGTATATAAATTTTCTAATAAAAATTTTTTTAGTTCATCTGGCATTTTGATTGGTGTTACATTATTGATACAAGTATATTTACCTTGTTTATCACCCTTTGTAACTATTGTACCAGCACCATACAAACATCCACCTTTTCCACGAATGTCAATATAACAATCAGAATCTTGTGTTTGTTTGATATCTTCTTCATATTCAAAATAATAATGTAAACCACCTGAACGAGTACGAACAGTATAAGTATTCCATTCAGGTTCTCTACCAAATAAGTCAATAAATTTTTTTGTAATATTATTTTTTTGCAGTTCTTCATCAGATAATTTATATCCAAAATCTAAATCAACGCCAGTTATATTGTTGATTTCACCAGTCAAAACAGCATGATTACCAGTTATATCTTTACTTTGTTTGTCTGTCCATTTACCTTTTGTCATATTAGTAGTATTTTTTACTAATGGTATTTTCCACCACATATTATCTATACAAGTTATTATATTATTACCCGTATTTTTTTTATCGCTCATAATTGTTATTTTATTATATATATATATAAGAAAATAATTCTCTAAGCCTTTTTATTTATATTCATAAAATCTATAATATATTTATTTATTCTCCGCATAAAAATCCGATATCGCGTAATTTTATAATATCATCAGGGTATTTTTCTTCATATTTATCTAATTGATTTTTACTTTGCCAGTATGTGTAACGTCTTTTCATTTTACATACTTCTTTTTTTTCTTGATAATAGCTCCTAGATAATGCTATGCATGTTTCACGATATATTTCATCGTTTTTATATTTTCTATTTTTATAATTTTTTATAGCTCGTTTAGTATATTCAGGTACTTTTGATACATTAGTTTCAATTGTTATTTCAATATTTGATAATTCGTTTGCTAATTCGTTTGGTATTTCAATTGATAATTCGTTTTGTGTCATTTTGTTTTTTACTTATATATATATATAATAAGAAAACTTTATATATATTTTTACTATTATATAAATTATAGTTTATATAATATATGAAAGTTGATATCAAACCAAGTACTAGAAAAGATAAAAAGTTTGTGGCAATATTTTATGATGATAAAGGTGAAAAGGTGAAGACAACTTATTTTGGTGCCAAAGGAATGTCTGACTTTACAATTCATAAAGATGAAGCAAGAAAGAAATTATATTTAGATAGACACAAAAAAAGAGAAAATTGGAATGATTATATGTCAGCTGGTGCTCTTAGCCGCTGGATACTCTGGAATTTACCAACGTTACGCGCATCAATTGCTGACTATAAGAAAAGATTCAAATTGAAATAAATACAATTTATCGGCGAATTGCTACATATTGATTTTCTCTTTTCTTATAAATAATGTCGCAATTCGCCGATACTTTTTATTATATAAGTGAATAAC
>Ga0196901_1001764_pt1 | contig 10740 bp, 11 predicted proteins | sample CB_VirMetaG_FD_169099 | JGI IMG/M metagenome (GOLD analysis project Ga0196901, IMG submission 169099) | Freshwater to marine saline gradient viral communities from Chesapeake Bay - CB_1504_1 Viral MetaG (v3) (version 3) | ecosystem: Environmental > Aquatic > Marine > Coastal | place: USA... | reverse complement strand
CGATACAGGCGAGGCAATGCAGATCGTAAGCTCGATCGCGGGCGACGTAGGGCAAATTTTTTTAGTACAAGCGCTAGACGCTAACTGGGACCAGGTGCAGATCACCGTAGTATTGAACGGGGTCTCTCCCGTAGTGATCGCCCCCCTGCTAGCGCGGGTCAATAGGATCATAAACATTGGACCGACCGAGCACGCCGGGAGTGTTTCGGTCAGGTCGAGCACGGGGGCGGTTACGTACTGTATAGCCCTCCCCGATGATCAGATCTCGGCACAAGTTATTTTTTCAGTCCCAAGGGGCTACCGCGCAAAGCTAGGCACGGCGTTAGTCGGCGTCAACAAATCCGGAGGGACCGACGCCCAAATACTTTTTAAATACAAGCGGAGGGACTTCGGGGGTGTATTCGGTACGGGCGTTCGGTTCGGGCTCTCAAAGCAAGGGACTAGCACGTTTACGGCCGTGGTGGAGAAAGTCGACCCCTTGCGGCCTAAAAGCGACGTTATGATGCGGGCGACCTCAAACACGAGCGGCGTCGACGTATCAATGCGACTTCCTTTCACCCTTTACGAATCTAGTTGACCCCGTCAAAACTAGATAGTAAGCTAAGAGCAACGAACAATTAAAGGCCGTACGATGTCAAGTGATTTTTACAGCGCGAGGATAGAACAAGTCCAGGCGCAGATCATAGCATTCGAAGACGCACTAACGGCTTTTGCCGCTAACGGCGCCGTTCAGTCGTACACGATAGACACCGGCCAAACAACGCAGACCGTGACGCGGTCGAACCTCTCCCAGTTAAGAAACACCGTAACGTCGTTATACAACCAGCTCGCCACTTTGGAAGCTAGGGTCAACGGTTGCGGGACAGTGCAAGCGAGGCCCGGCTGGTGATCCGAACTAATTCACATAACGCTTGGCACGCAGCCAAGCGCCAGGTAGAGACCCAAGAGTCGCCGCGCCACTACGAGGCGGCGGGCTACTCATACCAGACACCCGAGCGGGCGGTATTCTCAGGCGAAAAATACGCGGGGGGAATGGGCGCGCCTCAAGTCTTATCTATGGACTATTACGCGCTCCGCACGTACTCCGAGCAGCTTTTTACCGAAAATTTATACGCACAGGGCATGATCAAGCGCCTTGTGACTAACGAAATAAACACCGGGTTAACGCCTGAATGTTGCCCCGACGAAGGGGTGATCGGCGTGGCCGAAGAAAGCCTAGCAGATTGGACCGAAACGACGGAGGCGCGTTTTAATATCTACGCCAAGTCGCCGAAGGTTTGCGACTTTTTGCAAATGTCAAGCCTTTACGAGCAGCAATCGATCGTAAGACAAGAGGCGATCATCGGTGGCGATATACTAAGCATTATGCGAGTAAATCAGCGAACAGGTATGCCGAACGTTCAGATCGTCAAGGGCGAGAATGTTGTGACGCCTTTCGAAAAGCCGCGCAATGGTAACACGATCGATCTTGGCGTTGAGTGCGACCCTAGCGGCCGACAGGTGGCGTTCTGGGTGCGTCAGAAAGACGGCACGATCAAACGGATCCCCGCGTGGGGCGAGCGCTCAGGGCGTCGCGTCGCGTGGTTGACGTATGGAACTCGCAAGCGGATCGGCAAGAATCGAGGCATGCCACTTCTCGCGGTCTTGTTTCAGTCGATGAAGGAGATCGATCGCTATCGCGACTCGACTCAGCGCAAGGCGACAATAAATTCTATTTTAGCGATGTTCATCAAAAAGGAACAGGCGCTACTCGGCACGCTACCAATTCAAAACGGCGCAGTTAAGCGCGGGACCGCTACGGTCACAGACCTAGACGCGACCCAGCGAGAGTTCAACATAACCGACCACGTCCCCGGCTTAGTTCTCCAGGAACTACAGCAAGGCGAAACGCCGATCGGCTTTGGCAATCAGGGGACCGACGACAAGTTCGGCACGTTCGAAGAAGCGATCGTGCAGGCTATGGCGTGGGCCGTCGAGATACCGCCGGAGATCGTGCGCCTGGCGTTTAGTAATAACTATTCAGCCTCGCAAGCCGCGATCAATGAATTTAAAATATATTTGAATTGGTTCTGGCCATGGTTCGGCGATCAGTGGTGCGGCCCTATTTTTAACGAATGGCTGATCAGTGAAGCGTTGACCCGTCGAACTAATATGCCCGGCTTTTTGGAAGCGTGGCGCGATCCGTCCGCTTTTGACGTTTACGGCGCTTGGCTTTTGGTTGACTGGTACGGGTCGATCAAGCCCTCGACTGATATGCTCAAACAAGTAAAAGCCTCCGATCTGTTAGTTTTAGGCGGGTACTCTACGAGAGCGCGCGAGTCTAGGATCATGACCGGGACGAAATTCAGTACAAACGTTAAGCGCTTAAAACGTGAAAACGAACAACTAAAAGAGGCGAACGCGCCGCTAGTGCCGGAAGTACAAAACGGCCAGCAGAACGCCGCCCCCTCGCTCGCAGCCATAGAGGACGCGATCATAACAGCATTAGAGGACCGAGAAAATGTGGCTAGTTGAAGAAAAAACCCTTAACGCTATGACGGCAGCGATCCGCGCGGGCTTTACGCCAAACGCCGAAAGTATGGAGCGCTTTGTCGCCGCGGAGTCGCGGATCATGGCAGTCGCCGGAAACACGGCGGAGATTAAGATCAGCGGCGTTATGACTAACCAGCGCGACATTATCGCGATGCTTTTCGGCGGCGGGAACGTAACATACCCGGATATTATAGACGCGATCGCCTCGGCTAATGCGGATCCTAATGTGACGGACATCGTTCTAGCGTTCGGCTCAGCTCCAGGCGGGTCAGTCGACGGTATGATCGACGCCATGGCAGCGGTACAAATGAGCAAGAAGCCGATCCGCGCGACAGTAGCGAACAGCGCCACGTCGGCCGCTTACGGGCTAGCGTCTCAAGCGCAATCGATCACGGCTAAAAATAAAATGTCGAGAGTCGGTAGTATCGGCATAGCATACGGCGCGCGAGTAGACGACACGGTCGTAGAGATCGCGAGCACAAACGCCCCGAATAAACGGCCGGACCTATCGACCGAAGAAGGTCGCGCAGTAGTCACGGCGGAACTTGACGCCATGCACGAGATATTCGCGGACGCTATCGCGACGGGACGAAAAACAACCATTGAAAAAGTTAATGCAGATTTTGGTCGAGGTGGTACACTCTTAGCCGAAGAAGCACTAAAGCGCGGCATGATCGACGCAATCGCACAGCCGATCGCCGTTGTGCCTACACCCTCCGCCAGTCAGGGCGGCAACAAAACAGAGGACCAGATAATGGATCTTAACAAACTACGTGCCGAGCATCCCGACGTCTATCAGGCGGCGGTCAGTGCAGGCGTAACGCAAGAACGCGAACGCGTAAGCGCTCACCTTATTCTCGGCGAGCAAGCGGGCGCGATGGACATCGCAACAGCAGCGATCAAAGACGGGTCAGAGTTTAGCGCTACAATTAACGCGAAATATATGGCCGCCGGTTTTAGTAAGCGCGAACTCGACGCACGCAAAGACGACAATCTAGGCGACGTTAACACGCCAGCAGACAAAGCCGAAGCGAAGGAACTCGCACAGGTTGAGCTTGCACGCAAGACGGCCGCAGCTATGGGGGTAAAATATAATGTCTAACGTAACCGTTACAAATAACAATGTTGCGGGCCTAGTCGTCCGCGATCCGCAGTTCAGAAAAGAGACGTTAACCGCGACCGGCGCCGTAGTTTGGGCAATGGGTACGGTTTTAGGTCGCATCACTACCGGCGGAAAATTGACCGCGTACACCGCGGGCGCGTCTAACGGCTCTCAGGTTCCTAAATTTGTGACCACTTCGGAGATCACATTTACAGGCGCAGGCGACCAGCGCGACACAGTTCTAGTCGGCGGCGTTGTACGCCAAGGCGATCTAGTAGCTCACGGCGTCGGCGCGTTAACTTCGTTAGAAGTCGATGCACTTCGCGACTATGGTATTGTAGCCGAGCCAGTGGCCCAGCTTAATATCTTAGATAACCAATAAGGACGAAAGATCATGAACTTGACCCGCACCGGCTGGTTGCAAATGTTTACACAGCTTGCAGCCCCTAATATGTTTTTATCTCGTATGTTTACCGTGAAACCCGGCGGCCAATACAACGGCGGCAAAGTAGCGATTGACATCGAGCGCAGCGGCGAAGACGTCGCGATCACTGTTAAAAAATCCACTGGCCCAAATATGAACGACGTCTCGATCTTTACAACTAAAGAATTTGAGCCGCCCGCTTATGGCGAAGCCGTACCGTTTGACGTTAACACTTTAGTTAATCGTATGGCGGGAACGGATCCATTTACTGCAGCTTATCAAGAGTACGCGGTAAGTCTTAACAGCTATATGCTTAAAGCCTGGATGAAGATCTATAACAAGATCGTTCGTGCAATCGAATTGCAAGCCTCGCAAATTTTGCAAACGGGTACGCTTTCGCTTATCGACTCTACCGGCGCAGTTAGTTACGAGCTGGATTTTAGTCCTAAAGCGACGCACTTTCCGACCGCGGGCACAGCCTGGGCGTCAGTAGGCGCGACACCTCTCGCAGACCTTGAAGCCTTAGCGAAGATCATCAGAGCAGACGGACAGATTAACCCGGATCGCTTGATCTTTGGTGACGCAGCGCTTAATGCCTTTTTAGACGACGACGCAGTACAGAAAAAACTAGACGTGAAAAACTACGATCTAGGTATGATCGCCCCTGGACTTATGGACTCCGGCGCGACTTTCTACGGCTTTGTATGGATCGGCGCGTATCGCTTCGAAATGTGGACATATCCTGAGACGTTTAAGCACCCACAAACGGGCGCCAGTACTCAGTTTATCAACAGCGGTAACGTCGTAATGATGTCAAGTCGTACGCGTTTAGATAAAGCCAGCGCCTCGGTCCCGTTGCCTTTCGCTCCAGACCCCCGCGTCGCGGATCTGATCCCCGGTCGTATGCAGTCGGCGGACTTCGATGTAACTCCAAACGTCTACTTGACGCCTAACGGCAAGCAGTTGACCGGCGAGTTAGAGAGTTGCACGCTATTAATTCCAGTACAGATCGACGGCTTCGGCTGTTTAGATACTGGCCTGTAAAATAGGAGAAGGGCGAATGGCAAATAAAAAAGAACTGGTAGCGTCGCTTTTGGCGCTCGGGGTTATCAGCGCGGAGGCCGTAGAGGCCACCGAAGAAGACAACACCCACAGCGAACTAACCGAAATGTTAAAAGCTGCAGAGGCGAACGCGAAAGCGCCGCCCGCGCCGCCTAAGCTTTACGAAGTTTGCAAAGGGAAAGCGGTCACGACTTTAAAGCGCGGAATGCGTAGCGAAGGGCAGGAAGTGACAGCCGAAGACTTCGGCGGCGGGGCGGAAGCTCTCGACGCGTTGTTCCAGCGTAAGATCATACAATAATATGAACTTGCGCCAGTTAGCAGAGCAGGACGCGCGCGCCATTCTTGGCGATGTGTCGTTCGGCTTTGGCTGGACTTTACAAATTACCGATCCGGCCTTAACGGTCGGATCGTTTACCGGTTTCTCCGCGGACATTGCTCAGGTGATTGATCCAGATACGGGGCAAGTGGTAAGCGGGCGAGTTGCGTCGGTAGCGGTGTCATTGAAAGATTTTACAGACAAAGGCATGGGATACCCGCGCGGGGTAGCTAATTCTAAAAGCAAGCCGTGGATCGTAGAATTTAACGATCTGTTTGAAACTCCGCACAAGTTCAAGGTGTCACAAAGTAACCCGGACAGAACGATCGGAATGATTACGCTGATCCTGGAGTCATACGCATGATCCAAAATTTGATCGACAAGCTGGACAACTTCGAACACGTACGCGACGCGATCGTGGCTATCTTGGCGGCGGAAACCGCAAGCCAGCAAGCCCTCGCAATCGCAGCCGGAAAGGATCCCGATCTTTGGGCCTTAACTATTTACGCGGAGCGGTCGAACCCGTGGGAAGCGTTCATAGACTCCCCGACTCAGGCGGATCCGATTGTTAATGTGTGGTATGAGAGCTCGACGGCTAACCCCGGAGCGTCTAACAGTATTCAGCGACAAGACATGCGCGGCGTGTTTAATATTGATTGTTACGGGTACGCCCAAAGCTTAGAGACCGAAGACGGCCACGCGCCAGGTGACGAGGCGGCGGCATTCACAGCACACCGGGCGGCGCGATTAGTTCGCAACATACTACAAGCGGCGCAATATAAGCACTTGTTAGCGCGCGACGTAGTCAACGAACGCACGATCACAAACGTGTCGGCCTTTCAGCCCGCACAACAAAACTCTAGTATACAACAAATTTTAGCGGTAAGATTAACGCTAAATGTAAGATTTAACGAATTTGCCCCCGAGTATGAGGGCGAACCGTTGGAATATCTCAGCCTCGAAGTACTACGCGCCGAAGACGGATCGACGTATTTTGTCGCTGATTATGATTACACAATAGGAGACTAAACAATGGCGATCAGCACAGCGGTAGACTTATCAGCAGTCGCGCGCGTCGTGGGCATAAAGACGAGTTTTGTCGATTTAAGACAGAGCGGATCTACCTTACTACCGCAGCGGATCGCAGTAGTTGGACAGGGCTCTAGCGCGTCAACTTACAGCACGACCAAGGCGCAAGTAACCAGCGCACAACAAGCGGCCGAGACGTACGGCTTCGGCAGCCCTTTACATTTGGCTTGCTTGCAACTGTTACCACAGAACGGCGACGGCGTAGGCTCGATCCCGGTCACACTTTACCCCCTAGTCGACGCGGGAAGTTCCGTAGCGGCGGCGGGAGACATTACACCAAGCGGGACCCAAACGGCCGCCGCTTCGTATATCGTCTATGTTAACAATATTGCGTCCCAGGCGTTCACCTTTGCAGCCGCGGCAACGATAGCCGATCGCACTTTAGCGATCGCCGACGCCATAAACGGCGCGTTATTCTTGCCAGTTACAGCGACCGACAACGGAACCGACGTGACTATAACGGCCAAATGGAAAGGCCTTACCGGTAACGACTTGAAGATCGAGATCGTAGGCGGGGAGACAGCGGGGACAGTATTCGCGATCACTCAGCCAGTCGGCGGGCTAATCAACCCCGACGTAACAACGGCGCTAGACCAGATCGGCGACGTGTGGGAGACCTTGATCCTCAACTGCTTAAATACTGCAGACAGCGCAGCGCTTACGGCGTTTAATACTTTCGGCGAGGGCAGATGGGGAGCGTTAACGCGTAAACCTTGCGTAGTGTTCACGGGCGACACCTCCGCGACAGTTGCGGCAGCGATCGCAGTACCGGAAGCCCGCAAGACCGATCGCGTCAATTGTCAGTTAGTCGCGCCAGGGTCTAACGACTTGCCGCTAGTAGTAGCGGCGGCTCAGCTAGCACGGATCGCAGCTATCGCGAACAACAACCCCGCGCACGACTACGGCAGTCAGTCGGTGAGCTTGATCACTCCCGGAACCGATGCACAGCAATGGGCATACAACCAGCGAGATCAGGCCGTTAAGGGCGGAAGCTCTACGACGGTAGTTAAGGACGGCGTCGTCAACGTGTCGGACGTGGTTACATTTTACCACCCGACCGGCGACACCTTGCCAGCGTATCGTTATGTCGTGGACATCATCAAACTACAAAACGTGATTTTTAATCTTGATCTAGTGTTCGCGAGTCCAGACTGGGACGGCGCTCCGCTAATACCGGACGACCAGGCCACGTCTAACCGCTCAGCGCGCAAGCCTAAAGCAGCGAAAGCAGCGATCGCCGCAGTAGTTGACGGCCTAGCCCTTGAAGCTATCCTAAGCGACCCGGCAGCGATTAAGAAGACTATCATCGCAGGGATCAACGAGTCGAACCCTAAACGCCTAGACGCGGCCGTAACGGTCAAGCTATCAGGCAACGCGGGGATCATATCTCTTGATCTTAACTTCGGGTTTTATTTTGGCGCCGCGACTTTAGTCGCATAATTAGGGGATCGTAAAATGTCAGCAACAGGCGGATCAATTGAAGGCGTTACACTAGCGGGGCGGGAATTTCCAGCCACCGCGGACTCAGATGTAACGCGCAAGCTTGGCGGGTTCAGCAATGAGCTGCAGCCAAACGGGAACGGCACAAGCCGAAATATTAAAACGCGGGTTTTGCCAGCGTTCACGGGGATCGTTGTAGAATGTGACGACGCCCGCGGCGATCATGAATTTTTGCAGGATATAGCAGACGGCGAAAGCCTTGTGCCTATCGCGGTCACATACGCCTCCGGCGTCATATACCAAGGCAAAGGGACGATCGTCGGCGACTTGTCAGCGTCTAACCAAAGCGCGACGGCCAGCTTCGATATAATGGGCGAGGGTAAGTTCACCCAGCAATAAAAAACAATGTCGGCGGGGTACGCCCTACCCACGCCCGTTCGCGGGACGCCGACACCATAACAGGGCAGAAAAAAATGAATAAGATTAGTATAGAAGTAGCACAAGCAGAATTTGATCGTTTTGTCGAGTCTATGGGCTTGCTTTTGGACGTCTCGACGATGGACGTCGAAGATAAAACGGCATTCGAAAAACAAAAAAATCGTATACTTGACGCGATGGTCTCTGGCCATTTAGTCGTTAATGACGACGGCGAGGCGGTTTATACACCGTTCAGGCCTACAAGCGGGCACAAAGAGCCGATCACTTTTCACGAGCGCACAGGCGCTTCGGTCCTTGCGATGGACGGCAAGAAGAAAGGACACGACATGGCGAAGACATACGCGATCATGGCTGAAATGTGTAAAGTTCACCCGTCGACGTTCTCCAGGCTTGCGGGTCCAGATATTAAAACATGTGAGGCGATCTACGCGCTTTTAATGGATTAGTCCGGGCGCGAATAGTTCGATCGGGCGCGCTGGAGGTCATACCGGCTCGTGACGGCGGGAACACGTTCGCCAATGTTTACCGCGTTATGCTGCTACAGATAACGCGAGATTACCCCGGACTCCCGGACGTTCGGACGTTAACAACAAGCGAGATCGAATTTTTTTATAGTGGCCTAGTGCCAGAGCTGGAGCGAAAAGAGAATGGCCGGAAGGTTTAGCGTTGAGACTATATTTAAAGCAGTTGACAAGCTAACCGCGCCGGTTTCTCGTATGCAGAACGCGGTCGGTAAGTTTACGCGCTCAGCTAGTGACGGACTCGATCGTATGGGCCGCAGATTTAACAAAGTCAGCGACGGGATCAAAAAAGTCGGTCGGAATATGTTGATCGGTGCGGCCATAGTTGGCGGCGTCATGACTTCGGTCGTCGCTACCGGCGCACAGTTTGAACAATCCCTCGTTAACGCCTCCGCAAAGTTCCCGGAAGGGATCAAACGGGGATCGGACGCCTTCGCGTCTCTTGAAGCCGCCGCACGCCGGACGGGTTCGACAACAGAATTTACAGCCTCGCAGTCAGCCGAGGCGCTCAACTTTTTAGCGATGGCGGGATTTAACGCCGAAAACGCGATCGCCGCTCTCCCTGGAGTTGTCGATCTCGCCACCGCGTCTTCTCTCGATCTCGCCACCGCGACCGACATCGCTTCGGACTCCCTCGGCGCTTTTAATTTAATGTCGAAAGACTCCGAGCAGCTAGGCAAAAATTTACAGCGCGTTAACGACGTGATCGCCAAGACCGCAACGAGCGCTAACACTAGCGTTACGGATCTATTTGAGGCGATCAAAGACGGCGGACCGGTAGCGACTACGGCGGGGGCTTCGCTGGAGACATTTGCCTCGCTAGCGGGCACGCTTGCGAACGCGGGTATTAAAGGGAGCCGGGCGGGCACGACTTTAAAAAATACGTTCTTATCATTTGCGGCCCCTAGCAGCTCCGCCGCTAAAATTCTTAAACGCCTGGGCGTCCAGACTCAAGACGCCGACGGTAATATGCTCGACATAGTCCAAACGCTCGACAGCCTTAACAAGTCGCTGGACGGCTTAGGGAGCGCGGAGCGCTCGGCTATACTCGAGGGGATCTTCGGCAAAATACCGATCGCGGGCGTTAACGTTTTACTAGCAGCCGGGACCGATCAGCTTAAAGAGTACCGACGCGCGCTAGAAGGCGCGGGAGGCGCTTCGGCGTCAATGGCTCAGACTATGCGCGACACGCTACAGGGGAGACTAAACAGCCTCAAGTCGGCCGTTGAGGGCGTCTCGATCAGCTTATTCAGCATGACAAACGGGCCGCTAGTCGACGCAATCGAAAAGACGACCGAATGGGTCCGCGCTAATGAGACTTTGATCGCGACTAATATCGGCGGATTTTTGGCCGACGTGATCAACAACTTCGAAACCATAGTGATCTGGACTACGCGCATAGCGATCGGCTTGGCGGTATTCTTCGCGCTCAACGCGGTACTGCAGACGTTCATCGGCATTATGACGGCAGTTAATTTAGTTATGGCATTAAATCCGATCGGGCTCATAGTGCTAGCCGTGGCGGCGTTGATCGCGGGCTTTGTCGCGCTTATCGTTTGGATTGATGAAATATCCGAGGGCTTCGACAGCATGAGCCCGGCGGTTCAGGCGTTACTCTTGCCGTTCGGCTTGCTAATTAAAGCGATTAAGTTTATAAAAGATAACATCGGCGTGATCTCCGAAGCTTACGACAAAGTTACGGGATTTTTTAGCAGCGACACGCCAGAGGATCAAGTCGACGGCCGCACAGGCGCGACAATGGTCACACCGCAAGAGCGGATCGCGCGTAGCATAGAGGAAACCCGCACGACTAGCT
>Ga0196901_1001761_pt1 | contig 10744 bp, 25 predicted proteins | sample CB_VirMetaG_FD_169099 | JGI IMG/M metagenome (GOLD analysis project Ga0196901, IMG submission 169099) | Freshwater to marine saline gradient viral communities from Chesapeake Bay - CB_1504_1 Viral MetaG (v3) (version 3) | ecosystem: Environmental > Aquatic > Marine > Coastal | place: USA... | reverse complement strand
CCTCCGGCCTTACGGCATCTGTGTTGGCTACGAATAAGGAAACTGTCAAATGAACTACACCTTCCCTGAGATCCGTACGATCGATGACGTGCTCCCTCACATCAAGGACCGTCCTGAATTTATTGTTGCTGAGCGTGAGTTTGGCACGGTGATCAACTATGTTGTGGCAATGGCTAATACCTTTGATATCACGGGCCCTGACGACATCGGAGGTGCTATTCGCCGTGAGTGTCGTGGATTGATATTCGATAAAGAAGGTCGCGTCATGTCGCGCCCATTCCACAAGTTCTTCAACGTTAATGAGCGTGAAGAAACACAGACTCGCATAATCGACATGACACAACCTCATGTGATCATGGAAAAGATGGACGGTTCGATGATCCGTCCTGTCCGTATGAATGGAGCGGTTCGTCTTGCAACAAAGATGGGTGTTACCGATATTGCAATCGAAGCTGAGAAACTGTTGAATGAAGATCAGTATGACTGGCTTGACCAGACTATGCTTTCTAACGTCACTCCGATTTTCGAGTACATTGCTCCGACCAACAAAATTGTAATCGAGTATTCTGAACCTCGTTTGGTTCTTCTGGCTGCGCGGAACAATTTCACTGGCACCTACTTTATGCCCTTGACCAATCTATTCGAGATTGTTCCTCAGTATGGTTCTATCGACAGCGGACTTGACGACTACATCATTCGAGCTCGCCGACAAACCGGTCGAGAAGGGGACATCATTCGGTTTGCTGATGGGCATATGCTCAAAATCAAGAACGATTGGTACGTCCGAATCCACAAGACCAAAGACTTGATCCGCACTGAGCGGAACATCGCCGACATCATCGTCAACGAACAATTGGACGACGTACTACCTCTTCTCGATGCAACGGACACCAAAACGGTTCGTGATTATGAGGTGCGTTTCGACGCTGCTCTTGAAAATGTGCTCGGCCGTCTGGAAGGTCTTGTAATGATCGCTCGTACTGTATACAACGGTAACAAGAAAGAGGTTGCCATCAACTTCGTTCCGAATCTGATCAACAAAGAAGATTCGTCGTTCATCTTCTCTGCTCTTGACGGGAAAGAGCTTCGCCCTCTGCTGATCAACAAGATTAAGAGTGCTGTAGGCAACGGACCGAAGTATGAGGCGTTGATGGATTGGATGGAGGCATAAAATGGCCGTAGAATACGCAGAAGCCAGCGTGATCGATTTGATTAACACGACCGAATTTCTACACCATATCAAACCCTCGCTGAGGGATAAGTTTGTGTTCGGCATCGAAAAGGCCAAACCAAACGGTTTCAATGTAGTATTTCACTTGGTCGATCGAGTAGTCAAAGAAGGCAGCGATCAAAGAGAGAAAACAACCTTCATGCTATCGGCTCAATACATACTCGATCATGAATACTGGAAAGAAAAGCAGCCAGAATAGAGAGGGTGTATTATGGCATACCAACGATTTGGGGACGACAGCGATCTATACATATGGTCCAGTGTCGATGGATCCTTGAATATATGGACAACACACAAACCATCAACAGACACTATATCTGTTGATGCGGGGGCTGTGTATATCAAGTACGATCAGAAGAATCTTACCGAAGCAACTACACTGTTTCGAGCTCTATATGATCATCTGCTTAGTCACGGAGCTATTATCGAGATCAACAAAAAAGCTAAAGAGCTAAAGATCAGAAAGGTCAAATAAATGCACGAATTTGAAGCAATTTTGGTAGTGATTGCTGTAATTTTACTAGCTGTGTTTTGCGGTGGAATGTGGTACGGTAAGACTACCGTCCGTGGGGAGGCAGTGACTAAGGGATATGCTCTATACTGTCCAAACAGCGGTGACTTTGCGTGGATGAATGAATGTGGGAGTGTGAAAAATGATTAAGTATGCAGTGCTCGTATCAGTATTGTTTCTTGCTGCTTGTTACGAGCCGACGCCCGAGCAACAACAAAAGTTGAAGCAATCTCTTCCAGAGGGCTGCACAGTAATCGAGGTCGGTCAATATGGATCGATTGACAGTCTGATTATCATCGAGTGTGAGGGACGGAGGGTCACGGCTTCATACACTTATATGCATCAGCAGAACGGTAAGACGTCAGAAACAGACCGTTCTGCTGTGTATGTAATTCAATAAAAGGTTGACTGTCTTTCTGAGTTGAGGTAGTGTCGTAACGAATTGATACGAGGTTTATAATATGTTTGAAGATCCGTTAATCCGTTACAACCATCCAGGCGATAAAAATACGTGGTTCGTCCAACGGAAGGAAGATGATGTGCCCTCGCGGGCTGTCAACATTGAAGACTACGATCCGGAATCGATAGAGCCTGATGCTGGCCGTCGTTGTGATCAATGTCGTCACGCCAAGCTCAAGCAGTATGGCTATTCGTCCTACACGGTGGAAGGAACCACGTTCTTCTGCGTTCTCGAGCGCCATCCCGATCGGTCTTTCGACCGTTGGTACGGGGAGGATAAACGTCTCAAGTTCGCAAATAAGTGCGACCACTTCCGTGAAGGCACACCGATCAAGATCGGGGTTGATGGAGACCTCATGCGATGAGCTCGTACGATATTGCCGAGGAAATAGCTGACATGACTGTCCGAATGGAGTCCGGCGATTGGCCGACAGAGAACGAGAACTATCAGTTGCTACTTCTGGCTATGATGGAAATTCGAAGACTTAGCCACCGAGTGAGGGTACTGGAAGATATCAACAAAGGGATCGAAATGTGATGAAAGTACGCGAGCTTGAAAACCAACTTTGGTTCGGTGATGTGATCGTCGCACGGATCGATACCAATATCATCACGGGCGAGCCTATGAAGGAGATCGGCTTCGTCGAGACGATTGTGACATGGGTTCGTAACGAATCGCGCGACGGACCTCGTGATGTACACGATCCAAACGACTTCGATGTCATTCTAATGGATGACAACGGAGAGGTGTCACACATACGTGACATTAGGTCATTAGACGATTGGGAATACTCACACTGCGCCTTCAATCGTGGCGCTTGGCAGGAGGAACGCTGATATGGTAGGAATTGGCTTTGCAATTCTGTTCGCCGGCTTCATGATCGCAGACGCTATCATGTTTGTGAACGGGTATCGTGGATACCTGTTCGGGGCGACAACCGATCAAGAGAAAAAAGTCAGATGTAAATGGTTCGCCGATCGAGGCATTGAATGGGACGGAAAGCAATGAAATCTGTACTACTGGAAATGATGCAAAACTCAGCAGACAATGGCCAGCCCGTATGGATTGGGAGCCTGGTTCTGTGGCGGATGAGATTCTTGCTTACGTCGACGATTTTGAAGAAGATGACTATAATGCGATGGTGGCCGCCATTACCGAAATCCAAGGAGAACGAAAGAATGCGTAAACTAGCTTCTATTCGGCGCATTGCCGACATTCAACCAATCGAAGGTGCTGATGCCATTGAAGTGGCAACTATTGACGGCTGGAAAGTCGTCGTCAAGCGTGGTGAATTTTCTGTTGGCGATCTCGCGTTATACGTTGAAATCGATAGTTGGGTGCCACATGAGCTTGCACCGTTTCTCTCGAAGGGTCATGACCCGCGCGAATATAATGGTGTGAAAGGTGAACGTCTGCGGACGATCAAACTTCGCGGCCAAGTGTCTCAGGGGCTGCTGTTGAAGCTGAATAACTTGAACTTTGCAGTAGAAACCAAATCCATCGGGCCCGACTCGTCCGCGGTGCTACGGATTGAAAAACTCGATCATGAAGGTGCAGACCTGACTGAAATCCTTGGCATCCAAAAGTGGGAAGCGCCTATTCCTGCTCAGCTTCAAGGTCAAGCTGCTGGTACATTCCCAACTTCGCTGATCCCGAAGACCGATCAAGAGCGTATTCAAAACTGTTTCGGTGAAATCCAAAAGCGAGCCAAGCGGTTTGCTACAGAGAAGGTCTGGAATGCAGAGACGCAAACTCTTGAAGAGCATCCTGTTATTCTGCCGGCTGACTTCCAAGAACCGACTTACGAAGTCACGATGAAGCTGGATGGCTCGAGCTGCACCATTTTCCGTTGGGAAGGCGAGCTCCGTGTTTGCAGCCGGAACCTCGAATTGAAGATCAACGAAGAGAATGCCGACAATACGTTTGTTGCTATGGCACTCAAATACGCCGACAGCATTATAGACGGACATGCCTTCCAAGGTGAAGTGATGGGCCCTGGTATTCAGGGAAACCGTGAAGGTTTCAAGGAGCATCGCTTCTTTGTGTTTGATATCTTTAACATTCAGAAGCATGAATACTTGTCGCCATTTGATCGCCGAGAACTGCTGCAAGATTTGCGGGTAATCAGTGCAACTGCTGGTTCGCATCACCACGAACCTTCGTTCGACGTTCCAGAGCACGTTCCTGTTCTCGGGACCGATTGGAAAGCGCCTGAGTCGGTTGAAGCTGGTCTTGCTCTCGCCGAAGGTCCGAGTATCAACCACAAGGTCCGCGAAGGTCTTGTGTGGAAGGGCAACGAAGACCCGAGCTTTAGCTTCAAAACGATTAGCAACGCGTTTCTCTTGAAAGGTGGAGATTGATGTCACTTTACCGTGAATACCAAGATAATCCGCGGAAAGCCCTTGAGGTCTTGTTTGATCTCAAGGGCAACAATTACTCGTATCACGGAAAAGGCCGTGCTCTGTTTTTGTGGCGAGGGTACAAAGGTAAAGACGGTGTAAATTACGGTTCTTACCACTATGTGTATGAAAATGAGCTGAAAGACCGCAAATATGATGTTGAGTGGCTTGATTATACGCCAGGTATTCGATATACTGATGTGGTTTTTAATCCACAAACTAGAAAGTGCGAACCGGTATGATGGCTACTGACATTCGAGGAAATGAGATCGGTGTAGGTGATACAGTTGCCTGCCTTCCTCACAACAACTTCAATATGATATTCGTCGCAGAGGTTGTTGAAATGCACGCCCTTACGGCGACTGTGAAGTATCGCTATCCTGATGGTATTTTTGATGGTCGGGAAGAGACGTCGACTGCTCATTACGATGATATGGTTGTCATCGAGACAAGGCAGTGGCCTGATGTTTGCCACGAAACCCATAGATCGATCCGATCATCTGACGCTTCAACTTTTGATGTGATTTGTGACGACTGTGGTGCAACTGACCGTGCAAGTGGTGGTTGGGGCAAGTTAAAACAACCATGTAAGGGGACCATACAATGAGTAAAACAGTTGACCTTCAAGAAGTATACACTACACTCGAGGACCATGCTTTTGGAGACGGTGTTCCTGGGGTAGCTGAATGGATCCGAGATCACCTGAACAAAGAGTACGTGGTGCAATTGAAATACGACCCTGAGTTGGATGAGTTGAAATGAATTGGCAGGATCTTCCGAGTGGTGATATCCGACGCCTTGTGGCATGGGTATGTAACCAAGATAAGTCGACAGCGTTCCCCTCGTTTGAACGGTTCAAAGAGATTGTGAAAACAGAGGAAAAATCCCTGTTCTATGAATGTCAGCACGTGCACGCCATGTACATCGGCAAGTGGGCTGGTTGGTGGGAATTATCGTGGGATGTATTTGATCATGAGTGTGACTTATATCCCATCAAGCTGGTAGTTGTTTCTATCAGCGATATGGAGTACAATACGTTCGCGCCGCTGCTTGCTGAGCTGGAGTTGTTCAAATCTTCAAGTGAAGCAAAGAAAAACGGGTGGAATAAGCCAATTGAAAAGGGTGACTTCTTCTTCAAGAAGAAGACCTATATCTTGAGAATCGTCGAACGAGACTGGATATGATAAATACTCCGTAACAGCACGGAGAGTACCATGACATCGATACATGAGTATTTTTGGAGGGTCGGTATCGCTCTCTCCATACTGATCAATGTATTACTCGGTGGATATAGTAATCAAACGTTTTCAGCCAGAAACTATGCGTGGAAGAGAAGGGGTCAGCCAAATATCGTTTGGCTGATCGATTTGTTGTTCAACGATGACAAACATTGCTTACAGAGTTGGACATATTGGATACTGAGAAAGGATATCGACAGATGATTACAATATACGGCCACCAGCGATGTGGATGGTGTATCAAAGCTAAGAAACTCGCAGAGCAATACCATCTAAAATACGAGTGGAAAGATACAGACAAGGATGAAAATCTAAACGATCTGAAAATCAAGTTTCCCAATGTGAAAACGGTGCCACAAATTTGGTGGGACGATCGTCATATCGGTGGTTATGAGCAATTTACATTAGAAATTGAAAACACCATCGGTAATTATGGCCAGGACCGGTTTTGATCCCAATGATTGGATGAGTACAAGCACTCCTGCACCGTATGAGGAGACTCTGATTGAGACGATGTGGGAATACCGCGTCTCTCTAGCGGAAGCGATTTACATGGAGCTTCAAGGATACAATGTCGACACGTCTAATGTGTACGACGTTGTTGACTTTTTGGAAGAAAGGCTTGAGAATCTCGATAAGGTCCAGTACTACATGCAAGTGTATACTGGACAGCAGCCTGATGTTATATTGAGGAGAGTTGACGATGGAAGAAGACCTGGAGCAGAAGATTGAGTATTATCGCGAACGGGCGAAAGACGAATCTGCAAAAATCGAGCTATCATACCTCGACGCTGGATATCTAAAGCAACTGTTGGATACAGCCACACCAGGTCCGTGGCATTGGGTTGTTCACGACTATTCCATGGCAACGATGCAAGGTCCTGCCGAAGAGTATGATCATGTATGCAGTGTGTCGCCTTGTACCGCGTGTCAAGACAGGGCAAAACAAAACGACCCGGAATGGAAATGGGGCCGGTGCACGGCTCCCACGGAGGCGAATGCCAATCTAATGGTCATCGCTCCAACTCTTGCGAAACAATACCTTCAACTGTTGGAGCAAGTGGAACAATCAAGAAAATATCCAATCGTTCACGAAAGCCATCTTTATCAGTATGGTGAAGACGTGTACGTGTGGTTTGACGAGGTAGGTCTTGTTGGTGGTGCTGCAAATACCATCGAACAAGCCAGACAAGAGCAACAGGCACATATTAAAGCAATGGGATAGGTCACTGTGTACGTTCCGATCGTTAAAATCGAAGGTCTGAAAGTATTCTTCGAAGACGGGGAAGTGATCAAAAAGGACCCGAATAATATATGGATGTACGAAGGGTTTTTACATTCGCAATTGACTCCATGGGAAAATCGCATTCGATTCATCGATGAGAACGGAAGGATGATTCTGGTGTTCACTCCATTTTGACCTAAATACCTCTACAGCAAACGTAGAGGTGTATGTGTTGGTAGTATGTGGAATCGACTATAGTTTAACAAGTCCGGCCATTGCGGTGCATAGTGGAGCGACATGGAGTCCGTCTAATTGTGTGTTCTATTACATGGCTCATAAGGCAAAGCGACTGGTCATCACAGATCAGTTTAAAGGCACGATGTATCCGAAGTATGATAGTGACACACATCGCTACGACAACCTCGCTAATTGGTCTCAAAGCATACTATCCAGTTCGGGCGTTCAGTCCGCTTTCCTGGAGGGATACGCTTTTGGAGCAGTCGGAAGAGTGTTTCAAATTGCTGAAAACGCTGGCTTGTTGAAATATAATATGTGGAAAAACGACATTCCGTTTTCTGTTTTTGCTCCATCGGAGATCAAAAAACATGCAACAGGAAAAGGCAACGCTACTAAGGAAATGCTATGTGACGCATTTATGGAAGAGACTTCTATCGACGTGCGAGATATTCTCGACATCACCAACAAAAACGACTGGAACCCGTTGTCTGACATCGTAGACTCGTATTATATTGCAAAGCTAGGCTTCATGAAGGAGAGTGAAAGTGCGAATCACCCGTAAAAGCGTAATCAGTGGTATTGAACGTACACGAGATATCCCTGTCAACCCTGAGGATTACATCACATGGGAAAAGGGATATTGTAACATGCAAGATGCGATGCCCTACTTGACCGACAACGACCGTGAATTTATTCTGTCGGGCATTGTTCCTGGCGAGTGGGGAAATCTAAGCGCCCTTTGTGACCACGAATAAACGCAGTCACGCACTTTGATAAATATAGACGGTTGACTACAACCCTCTATTCGATTGGGGTGCGTGACTGATAACCCCTCATGAACCAACGACAGCATTCTCATATAATGTTTGCCACAACGCAGACAAACTATCCTTAGCGTCAGGTTCGTATTTTACCATCACACCATAGCACTCCTTTAGCATAGAGTATGTAAATCTACGCAAAGGAATCACATGAACAGTAAAACAAAACCGCCGAGACAAAGGGTTTTCTTAGAGAACCCATACGATCTCGAAACTTTATTTGAATCGCTTAGTATTTCAACAGACCATGAAAAGGAGCTGTTGTTTATGGATAGGCTGATTGCAAACCTCCGTCTTAATCCTACTGCTGAGTTGTCGGATTTGTGCTACGACATCCTCCGACAAATGAACATACTGAAACTTGAAAAGTAAACAGACAAGGAGTCTATACAATGGGTAAAAAATCTTCGGGCAAAACGTACACATCGAAGGGCGAGCACCGTAACGTTAGCCGTGGAACGTTGAGCGCTATGAAACGCGCGCGCGACCCGTCGGAAAAGGTCATCAACATCCAGCGTGCTTGGCTGGAAGGTCGAAATCCTTGGGTGACTATCAGCAACCCGAACAAAGAGCAGACCAACAAACGCTTCATCCGCGTGAAAGCCAATGAGCTTTGGGGTAATCCGAAAGAGCGTCACAAGAAAATGTATATGATGACCGGAGCCTAATATATGAGTGCCCTTGTGAAAGGGAAGATATCGGATACTAACCTTTCACGTAATGCGAAAGGTGGCACGGAGCAGATGAGAGATCGTCTGCTCCGTAACGTACGTCCGGATCTTCTCGAGAAAGTAACAATCCACCTTTCCCGCGTTCGCCCTGAAAACATCGTAGACGGTATCCCTAACATCTTTTGGGCCCACGATCTTGCAAACGACCCTGAAAGCAAAATCCTAGCCGATGGTGGCTACCGTAAATTTGCTAAGATTGTATTCGTGTCGTACTGGCAACGGGACCAGTACATGCTGATGTACGGTATTCCTCACTCACATTGCACTGTCATCGAGAATGCGATTGAGAAGAACTTCACTCCCCACGAACGGAGTGTTGACACGGTAAATTTCATCTACCACACAACTCCACATAGAGGGCTACACCTACTGTATCCCGTATTTGACGCATTGTGTAAACGTTATGACAACCTTCATCTTGACGTGTTCTCGTCCTTCGAAGTGTATGGTTGGAAAGAGCGCGATAAACCTTATGAAAAATTATTCGACTTGTTGAAAAAGCACCCAAACATTACGTATCACGGGGCTCGGCCCAATGCTGAGGTTCTAGATGCGCTGGATAAAGCACACATCTTTTTATACCCGTGCATCTGGCAGGAAACATCTTGTATCGCTATGATTGAGGCTATTCGATCAGATGTCCTCGTAATACACCCCAATCTTGCCGCTCTACCGGAAACGGCATCGGAGTGCACACATATGTATGACTTCACAGAAAATGTGCAAGATCATATGAATCGTGCGTACCAAGCTACACACAAGATATTAGATGACCCAGTGTTCATCAACGATTATGTGAATAAGTCGCTGCGTGTGCTGCATCGAAATTCCATCACAACATTTACTGACAATTGGAATCGCTTGTTAGAGCAAGTAACCCGTTGAAAAATGTGAACAGTTGGAGTACAATTGTTCAATTAGTACATTTATATGAGGTATCAAACTTTGGCAATTCTAATTGATTTCAATCAGGTGATGATCGCATCGCTATTCATGAGCATCGGCAACCACACGAATGTGGATGTGGATGAAAATGTAGTACGGCATATGTTTCTCAACTCTATCCGAGCAAATCGTCGAAAGTTCTCAGGCGAATATGGAGAGATTGTGATTTGCGCTGACGGGAAGAGCTCTTGGCGAAAAAATGTGTTTCCTTATTACAAATCGGGACGCAAGAAAAGCAGGGAAGAGTCTGAGCTGGACTGGACAGAGCTGTTCAGAATCATGAACGTGATCCGTGAAGAACTTCATACCTTCTTTCCATACAAGGTGCTTCACTTCGATCAGCTTGAAGCAGACGATATCATCGGTACTGTGTGCCAACAATACGGTACTGTTTTGGAGAACGGCGCTGAAAAGTTTTTGATCCTATCAGGTGACAAGGACTATATACAGCTTCACAGGTACGCTAACGTCAAGCAGTATAGCCCAACCATGAAGAAATGGATCGAAAACTCCAATCCTGATAAATATCTATCAGAACACATTCTCAGAGGAGACAGTGGCGATGGCATCCCCAACATACTGTCGCCGGACAACTGTTTTGCTGTAGGTGAACGACAGAAGCCAATGACATCCAAACGTATTGCAGAGTTTACATCGAATCCTGATGCTATGGATGAAACCACAAAGAGCCGTTTTGCCCGCAACAAGACTCTTATCGACTTGTCCATGATACCCGAAGATTATAAGCGTCAAGTAATCAGCGAGTATGAGAAGGAAAAAAACGTTCGTCGTTCGGGGCTAATGGAGTTCTTCATGTCTTGTGGCCTCAAGCACTTGATGGCAGATTTACAGGATTTCTAAACACATGACGTTGACGCGAAAGGAAATTCGGGAATTAAGTGTTGCTGTCAGCAATTACCAAACCCTGTGGGACGAGTGGTGTGCT
>Ga0196901_1001753_pt1 | contig 10754 bp, 12 predicted proteins | sample CB_VirMetaG_FD_169099 | JGI IMG/M metagenome (GOLD analysis project Ga0196901, IMG submission 169099) | Freshwater to marine saline gradient viral communities from Chesapeake Bay - CB_1504_1 Viral MetaG (v3) (version 3) | ecosystem: Environmental > Aquatic > Marine > Coastal | place: USA... | reverse complement strand
ACCCAACAATGACTACAGCACAGAAGCAGGCGTACTCTTCTTTGTTTCATAAGATTAAGCAAGAGCAGCCAATGGGCAGTGACGTAGCACAAGAGGTGTTATCTAAACTGTTCCAGCAGGTTGTTGGTGAAGACATTGCTAATCTTGGCTTTGACTATGTAAATGGTGACAAGTCCAGTCTTGAGCCATTGCGTATGTTACTTGAGCAGTATGGTGATGACTTCACCCCCAACCTAAATGTAGAGTGGGATGATATTGACATTGAAACACTGCTATCACGCAATGACCTAGAAGCACGTTGGACGTTCAACATTGCAAGCCTTACACGTAAGGTAGAAGGTGTTAATGCTGGACACTTGATTGAAGTAGGTGCTAGACCCAACACAGGTAAGACATCCTTTCATGCCAGCTTAATTGCTGCTCCGGGTGGCTTTGCACATCAGGGTGCTAACTGCATCATCCTGTGTAATGAAGAAGGCTATCATCGTGTAGGTGCTAGATACCTTACTGCTGCAACTGGCATGACTATGCGTGAGATTAAGGCCAACCCAGCTAAAGCACGTGAGTTGTATGCACCTGTGAAGGAACGTATCAAGATTAAAGATGCAACAGGCCGTGACATGAATTGGGTAGAGAGCGTGTGCAAGTCGTACAAGCCTGATATTGTATTGCTAGACATGGGTGATAAGTTTGCCAAGACAGGTGGCTTTGCTCGTACAGATGAAGCATTAAAGGCTAACGCTGTTCATGCACGTATGATTGCCAAGCAGCATGGGTGTGCAATGTTTTATATGTCACAGCTATCTGCCGATGCTGAAGGCAAGGTATTGCTTAACCAGTCTATGATGGAAGGCTCACGCACAGGTAAAGCTGCTGAAGCTGACTTAATGATATTGATTGCTAAGAACCCACCAGTAGACAATCAGGATGAAGAAGATACACAACGTCACTTGAATATTGTAAAGAATAAGTTGACAGGTTGGCATGGTGTGGTACACTGTGAACTTGAATATCAGACAGCGAGGTATACAGTATGAGAAAAAAGTTTGACAGAACGCTACACAAAGAGCATGATAAAAAAGCAAGAATGAGAACTATGGAGTTTATGCAAATAAAAGGATATGAGGTTTGGGAGAATCCGAATGAGTATGGACAAGACCTAATTGCAGAAGGAAGCAAGGGTAAGTTTTTTGTCGAATGTGAGGTAAAGACAGTTTGGCGTGGTGATACTTTTCCGTTTGACAGTTTACAACTACCTGAAAGAAAGAGTAAGTTTTTTACAAAGCCAACTTTGTTTTTCATATGGAACAACGAATTGTCTTGTGCTATGATGTTTAAGTCAGATGACGTAAAAGATTTGCATCCAGTTGAAGTGCCGAATAAATATGTTTCATCTGGTGAATTGTTTTATCAGATACCACTAGATAGAACTAAAACAGTAAGGATGAGTAGATATGAAACTAACAATTGATGTAGAAAATACAGTCACCAAGCGTGATGGTAAGATGCACCTTGATCCATTTGAGCCAGAGAACTCATTGACTATGGTTGGTATGCTTAACGATCAAGGTGTTGAGCGAATTGTTACGTTTGACCACAGTGAGGTGGAGGCTGACGACTTTGGACATACTGTTGTTCAGGAGTGGTTAGACAAAGCTACGGTCATCATCTGCCATAACGCTGCTTATGATTTGATGTGGCTATGGGAGTCTGGCTTTAAGTATGATGGTGCAGTCTTTGATACAATGTTGGCAGAGTATGTGCTACAGCGTGGTATTAAAGAGCCACTGTCACTTGAGGCTTGTGCAGAACGATATGAGTTAGACACAAAAAAGCAGGACACATTAAAAGAGTACTTCAAGAAAGGATACAGCACTCGTGACATACCACATGCTGAGTTGTCGGAGTACTTATCTGCTGACCTTCGTGCCACACAGCAGCTTGCTGATAAGCTGTTCTATCGCCTAAACACTGTACCAGATAGTGGCTTGATGAATACTGTAGTGCTTACAAATCAGGTTTGTGTTTCACTTGCACGTATTTACCAGCGTGGCTTTGCAGTTGATTTGTCCAAGTTAGATGAAGTACGTCAGGAGTTTGAAGAAGAAAAGAAACAACTTGAAACAGACTTGCAGTCACACGTACGTAAGGTCATGGGTGATACACCTATTAACCTTAACAGCCCAGAGCAACTGTCTTGGGTTATCTATGGTCGCAAAGTTCTGGATAAGAGTGAGTGGGCTGAACGTATTGACCCATACATGTCAAGCGGTGAGTTTGATAGAATGATGTCATCAGGTACAAAACGTCTATACAAGACTGTGGCACAGCAATGTCCATCGTGTAATGGTGCTGGTTATGTTCGTAAGACTAAGAAGAATGGTGAGCCGTTTGCAAACCCTAGCCGATGCAAAGAATGTGATACTGCTGGATTCTTATTCAATCCAACTGATGTTCTAGCTGGATTTAAGTTCAAACCACCATCAGCTAAGTGGGCAAGTGCTAATGGTTTTACTACAAGCAAACAAAACCTTGAGATACTAGAAGGTGCCGCACGTAGTAAGGGCATGACAGATGCAGAAGATTTTCTGTATAAGGTACGTAGACTGAGTGCTGTTGATACTTACCTGTCTTCCTTTGTGGAAGGTATTGCAACACACACAAAGCAGGACGGTAAGCTGCACGTAAGGTTGCTACAACACCGCACTGCTACTGGTCGCTTCTCTGGTGCTGATCCGAATATGCAGAACATGCCTCGTGGCGGCACGTTTCCTGTAAAGAAAGTATTTGTGTCACGATTTGAAGGTGGTAAGATACTTGAGGCTGACTTTGCACAGCTAGAGTTTCGTGCTGCCGCTTATTTATCACAAGATGAGGTAGCAATTGAAGAAGTATCTACTGGGTTTGATGTACACTCATATACCGCTAAAGTTATTAGTGATGCTGGTCAGTCTACGAGTAGACAGGATGCGAAAGCACATACGTTTGCGCCACTCTATGGGGCAACAGGATTCGGCAGAAGCAAAGCAGAAGCGGCGTATTACGAACATTTCACAGACAAATACAGAGGAGTGGCGGCTTGGCATACCAGACTGGCTAAAGAAGCTATAACAACACAAAAGATTACCACGCCCAGTGGTCGTGAGTTTGCGTTCCCTGATGTGGTACGTAAATCTACTGGACGTGTATCACACTTTACACAGATAAAGAATTACCCTGTGCAATCATTCGCTACAGCAGACATTGTTCCGATTGCATTATTGCATATTGATGAGTTGCTAAAGGGTTTGCAATCGTGTATAGTGAATACAGTGCATGATAGTATAGTCATTGATGTTCATCCAGATGAAGAAGCAAAAGTAATCAGCATCATAGACGCTACTAATGAAGCACTACCTAAACTTATCGCTGCACGTTGGGGTGTAAACTTTAATGTGCCGCTGCTTTTAGAAGCAAAAATCGGACCGAATTGGCTTGACACTAAGGACATAGCGTGATATAACTATGCCTCATTCACTCTACAGAAAGGAGTAACACATATGACAGAACTTACAACGATAGACCAAAATAATTATGCTGCTATGGCGAAGGTAATGGGCATTGCAAAAGAAGGTGGGAGTAAACCTAAATCTAGTTCTCTTGCACGTCTACGCATTAACCATTCTCCAGTAATGGGTACTGCTGAAGTAAACGGTAAAAATGTAAACGTAGAAGTAGTAGAAGGTGGAACATATAAGTTGGAAATCCCAGATGGGCCAACTTATTATGCTTCAGCAGTGAAGGTACGTGCCTTCATTCAACGCTTCATGTACAAGCGTTTTGTTATGGGTAATGCTAAATCACCTAATCGTTTCATTAAATCTTTAATGACAGATGACTCTAAGATGGAATCTGATCTGAAGGACAATGATGGTGGCTTTAACTGTGGTAAACCTGCTGGATACATTCAGGACTTCAAGGCATTGCCTGAGAAACTACAAGACTTAATTAAACAGATTAAGCGTGTACGTGTTGTCTTGGGTACTGTTGAACTGATTGATCCTGTGAATGATAAAGGTGAGCCTGTAGAGGTTGATGTTACTCCATTCATCTGGGAGATTGACAATCGTGATGCATTTAAGTTGGTTGGTGATGTGTTCACTAAACTTGCTAAGATGGAACGTCTTCCACCTATGCATACATTCTTGGCAAATACCAATGAACGCAAGATGCCTAATGGTAATAGCTTCTTTGTTCCTGTGGTATCGCTTGATGTCACTAAGACTATTGATCTTAACCAAGAAGATCAGGTGATGTTTGGTGACTTTGTATCTTGGATTGATAATTACAATTCTTATATTATCAATTCTTGGGCAGAAAAGGTGAACTCAAAACTTGAAGACGGTGACGATGAAATCATTGATGATTTAGTTGACATCGAAATCGAAGAAGAGGTAGCGTAATGAACCACCCCGCTGAACTGGCACTGCATCAGTATCTTCAAGATGCTGTAAAAGGCAACTCAACTGTATCACCTGAAACAATCAAACAGATTGGTGATGATGTGATGGCTGCTGCACAACGCCAGTTTGGTGGGGGTAACAAGCGTGATAAGTTTGGTCTACGTATGTCAAATGTAGGTAGGCCAACCTGTCAACTCTGGTATGACAAGAATAAGCCAGAGGTAGCGTTACCCTTCCCAACAACATTCATAATGAACATGATGATCGGTGATATTGTCGAGGCTGTGTTCAAGGGTATACTCAAAGAAGCAGGAGTTAAATATGAGGACACGGACAAAGTTACTCTTGATCTTGGTGACGACAGCGTTTCTGGTTCTTATGATCTTGTCATTGATGGTGCAGTTGATGATATTAAATCAGCTTCAGACTGGTCATACAGAAACAAGTTTGAATCCTATGACACCCTTGCAAGTGGTGATGGGTTTGGATACGTAGCACAGCTTGCTGGTTACGCCAAAGCATCTGGCAAAAAAGTAGGTGGCTGGTGGGTAGTCAACAAAGCCAATGGTAAGTTTAAGTATGTGCCAGCTAAAGGTATTGACGTTGAAGAAGAAGTAGGGAGAATTAGAAAGACGGTTGAAACAGTAAAGGAGAATAAATTTGAAAGATGTTTTGAACCAGTGCCTGAAACTTTTCGTGGCAAGCCCACAGGTAATAAAGTCCTTAATGATGGATGCAGATTTTGTAATTACCGTTTTGATTGTTGGGATAGTCTTACTGAGCGTCCATCTGTAAAGTCACAGGCAAAGAACCCCCCAATAGTAAGTTACATTGGAGAAGTTATTGCCTAACGCAAAGCAATTTAGGGCAGCACGGAAATATGGGTATCGTAGTGGTCTTGAACTCAAAGTATCTGATTATCTCAAGGAACATAAGATTGACTTTCTTTACGAGCAGATTAAGATTGAGTGGGAAGACTTAGCATACAGAACCTACACACCTGACTTCGTGCTGTTCAACGGAATCATTATTGAAACAAAAGGTATGTTTACCGCAGCGGATAGACGTAAGCATCTGGCTATTAAAAAGCAGCATCCTAAATTGGATATTCGCTTTGTATTTGAGAGTAGCAGACGCAAGTTACGTAAGGGTGCTAAGTCTACCTACGGTGAATGGTGTATAAAATATGGCTTTAGATACTATGACAGGATTATCCCTGAAGATTGGTTGAAGGAGAAGGGTAAGAACAAGCATCCAAAGTTTATTAAGTTTGGCGGCACAAAAGTGAAAAGGAGATAAGTATGAGTATGATGGAGAAACTAGCTAGCGAAATAAACGAGGAAGATTTCCTTATCCGTGTCAGGCCATTCGCCAATGACGATGGTAGGTGGTCAGGTGAAGTTGATATATCTATTATGGCTATGCCAGACAACCCTATGGATGACGAAGATTATTATCAAGTAATGCACTTTGCTAAGATGATGTGTGCTTCCGTACCTGTCATGGAAGAGATGGAAGAATTACGCAATATTGTTCACGAATATGTCACGAAAGTTATGGACAACGAGATGGATATTGATGTAGAATTAGAGAAAGAAGCAGGTGTAGAAAAGACCTATGATGGTAACGTAGTACACTTATCCTTTAACACAAAGACAGGGGGTTCTGCATGAGTAGACACGAAAAATTTATGAAGATAATGAGGGAACAAGAGGAGTTACGTATGACACAAGCAAGTAAACAATCAGATGTAAAACAAATGTGGCCTTCAGCAGATTCTGTTGATATGGTTAATAGCCCACCACACTACAATCAGACAGGCATTGAGTGCATACACGCTATCTCTGCTGCCACTGACAAAGGGTTTAAGTATTACTTGCAGGGTAACATTATGAAATACCTCTGGCGTTTCGACTACAAAGATAAGCCTATAGAGGATTTGCAAAAGGCCAAGTGGTACTTGGACAAGTTAATTGAAGAGGTAATGGCAAGTGATAAGAGTTAAAATGTTTATTACAATTGACATTGACGATGAGGAATATCCTGTACCAGCTGACGGAATGGTTGGAGAGGAATTAGAGGATGGCATCCAAGAGTATTTCTATGATATAGAAGGTGCTACTATTAGAAACATAAAAACAATTACGGAGTAACCAACATGAAAAGCAATCAATTACCAACAGACTACCAAAACTTTATAGCACTTTCACGTTATGCACGATGGAAAGAGGATGAACAGCGAAGAGAAACATGGAGTGAAACTGTACAAAGATATTTTGACTACATGTCTAATCATTTACAGTCCTCTACTGGTTATAAGCTACCAGACACACTAAGAGGTGAACTTGAAGAAGCTGTACTCAATCAGTCTATCATGCCTTCTATGAGGGCATTAATGACTGCTGGGCCAGCATTGGATCGTTGTCACGTAGGTGGATACAACTGTTCCTACGTGCCTGTAGATAGCCCTCGTGCCTTCGATGAAACAATGTATATTCTTATGTGTGGCACTGGCGTTGGCTTTAGCGTTGAGCGTCATTGCATTGAGAAGCTACCTATGGTTAGCGAAGAGTTCCACGATACAGATACAGTAATCAAGGTAGGTGATTCACGTCCGGGTTGGGCTAAGTCACTTAAAGAATTGATTGCTATGCTGTACACTGGACAAGTACCTAAGTTCGATGTCAGCGAAGTACGTCCTGCTGGCGCACGGCTAAAGACTTTTGGTGGTCGTGCATCAGGCCCACAGCCCCTTGTAGAACTATTTGAGTTTTGTATTCAAAAGTTCAAGGGTGCTGCTGGACGTAGGCTATACCCAATTGAATGTCACGACATCATGTGTAAGATTGGTGAGGTTGTAGTTGTAGGTGGTGTACGCCGTAGCGCATTGATTTCATTGTCTAATCTCAATGATGACCAGATGGCACATGCTAAGTCAGGTCAGTGGTGGGAGAACGAAGGGCAACGTGCGTTGGCTAATAACTCTGTGGCGTACAAAACTAAGCCTGAGATGGGTACATTCATGCGTGAGTGGTTGTCTTTGTATGACAGCAAGTCAGGTGAGCGTGGCATCTTTAATCGTCAGTCAGCTAAGAAGCAGGCAGCTAAGAATGGTAGACGTGATGTTGAGCATGACTTCGGTTGCAACCCTTGCAGTGAAATCATTTTACGTCCATATCAGTTCTGCAATTTATCAGAGGTAGTTGTACGTGAGAATGATACAGTAGAAACTCTCAAAGAAAAGGTACGCCTTGCCACTATTCTTGGTACATTCCAAGCAACACTGACTAACTTCCGTTATCTGCGCAAGATTTGGCAGAAGAACACAGAGGAAGAACGGTTGCTAGGTGTGTCACTTACAGGCATCATGGACAATGAACTGACAGCCACTGCAGGTGGTAAGTTGGAAACAGTGCTTGAGTTGTTACGTGCTGTAGCTGTTGAATCTAACAAGGCTATGGCTAAACAGCTTAAGATACCACAGTCAACTGCTGTCACTTGTGTCAAGCCTAGTGGTACAGTATCACAGCTTACTGATGCAGCAAGTGGTATTCACGCTCGTCACAATCCATACTACATTCGTACAGTACGTGGTGACAATAAAGACCCACTAACACAGTTCCTTATTTCACAGGGAATACCTGCTGAACCTGATGTAATGAAACCCGACTCAACAACAGTGTTCAGCTTCCCTATGAAGTCACCTAAGAACGCAGTAACTCGTACCGAAATGACAGCTATTGAGCAGCTTAAACTATGGCTCACATACCAGCGGCATTGGTGCGAACATAAGCCTAGCGTAACAATTTCTGTGAAGGAAAATGAATGGATGAGCGTAGGCTCTTGGGTGTATGAACATTTTGATGAGGTATCTGGTATCAGCTTCCTGCCATTCAGTGAGCATACATACCAACAAGCACCTTATCAGGACATTGATGAAGATAATTACAAAGAGTTCTTGACAAAGATGCCAAAGAATGTAGACTGGTCATTGTTGCAAGAGTTTGAGAAAGAGGATACAACTTCAGGTGGGCGTGAGTTAGCTTGTACTGCAGGGGTATGTGAAATAGTTGACATCGAGGCGGCATGATAGATAGTACAGACTGGCCTAATTGGTGGCAGTGGTGGTTATTGGTAGCCATCACTGTCAACACAGCAATTAATGTTATCGTTTTCTTTAAGCATAGGTTTAAAAAACAATATGTTATGCCTAAAAAACGACATAACAAAGCTAAACAAGGTAGGCCCGAAATCAAAATAAACACTACAAGTTTTTACAGGGATGTAAAAAAAGGATTGACAGTACGTAAACTATCTGATAAATATAATATATCAGTGGGTAAAGTGCATAACCTTAAACAGAAAGAGAAGGAGAATTAAAATGAACGATGAGAACCGAATTATTACCATTGATGGTAAAGAGTACGACTTTGAAGAACTAGAAGATAACCAGAAGGCTATGGTTAATCATGTTGCTTCGTTAAACAATAAGACCGCACAAGCTAGGTTTGATTTAGATCAACTTATTGTAGCACAAGATGCTTTCACTAAGATGCTAGTGGCTTCTGTGAACGAACCTAAAGCTGAAGAAAGTGAAGACAGTGCGGCGTAACGGACTAAGCAAATATGATGCACCCTTACGTATTCAATTTGAGTGGGGTCAGGAAGCCTTCAAAAAAGGTAGACTGACCTGCCCAATTGATTCCAATACAATGCAAGCAAGGGAATGGCAGCGAGGTTGGAACACTGCCTATCATGAGAATCTACAGAAGGTACTACAAAATGAACAGGCTAGAGGAAGAAGCTAAACAGTGGATGAAGGAGAAACAAATGAGTGGCATTACAGCATCACTATACCAACAGAAGGCATGTAAGACAGCCATCTTCCCAAAAGAAACAGCCCTAGCGTACTTGACGTTAGGACTGGCAGGTGAGGCAGGTGAGATTGCTAACAAAGCTAAGAAGCTAATACGTGATGGGGATAACCCTGCTAAACGTGCAGAGATTACGAAGGAGTTAGGTGATGTGTGTTGGTACATTGCTGTACTTGCACATGAACTAGGCGTTAATCTAGGCAAGGTTATGGAAGACAACATTGAAAAACTTGCTGATAGACAGTCTAGGGGTATGCTAGGCGGCAGTGGAGATAACAGGTAGTAATAGTTTTGTCATGATATGGGTTACTAATCTGTTATGAAAGAGGGGGCTTAATTGCCCCCTTTTTTAGTTTAGTCTGTCACGCTGAATAAATCACCAGTGTATTTACCTTGTTTTCTTTTAGTTTTAATACCATCAATTATTTGTAGTAAAACCTCATAATCATAACCCTTCCTTCCTTCTTCTGGTTCACCATAAGTATTATGGTAAATTGTAAGGGCTAATTCTCTTTCGTCTGGTCTAGCTTCCATAAATCTTTCCCTCTCCATTGGGTTATATCCAAACCTTTCTGGAGCAGACAGTTTAGCGTTAGTTCTTACTGCTTCTTTAATATCATCTTTATAGTTTGAAATAATGTCACGTATAGCTATTGATTTTTCTACGTCTGAAAGGTTTTTATATTTTTCTCTTTTCATCATAGGAACCACAAAGTTAGTAATAAACTCACCATACATGGCGTTCAACATTAAGTCTGCTTCGGGAACATTTGTACGTGATTCGATTACACGCTTACTGATTTTAAGCCTAGCAATCTCTTTTTCAAAGAAGTTCTTACGTTCATTCAATAGAACACCATAGGTTTGCCGTGTTATAGGTGCAATCCTACGAAGCGGCTCTTCTCTAGTTCCTGACTCATACACTTGTGCCTTATCAAATCCCCACGCCTTAGACAGCGCATCTTCAATAGCATAGTTTCCGGGTACACGAGCAAGTGACTTGTTAACAAGAAGACCAAGCAAATCTGTTGTACGAGTATCTTTTACCAGTCGGGCATCGTCTGGTGCAAGGAATGTGTTATACAAATCCTGACCAACTGTGAGTGGAATTGAATAAGTACTAATAATATTAGATGCTGCCTGTGTAAGTATCCTTCCACCTGCCTCGTAGCTATCCGCTTCTGCAATATCTTTATAGGCTTTATCTAATGCATAAACACCAAATCCTGCACGGAATTGCGTACCTGATAACGCTTGAAATGCTTCCGTAACAAAACTTCTGTCATCAGTAGTTTTCTCACCCTTTTGTAATCGTGTAATCCAATCAGCAAAGAAGAGATATGGTGCAGCTGGAAAGAATGGACGCATATCAAATGTTTTACCGCCCACAGTTTTACCTTCCCACCAGTTATCACCAGCGTACTCACTTTGTCTAAAC
>Ga0196901_1001748_pt1 | contig 10774 bp, 9 predicted proteins | sample CB_VirMetaG_FD_169099 | JGI IMG/M metagenome (GOLD analysis project Ga0196901, IMG submission 169099) | Freshwater to marine saline gradient viral communities from Chesapeake Bay - CB_1504_1 Viral MetaG (v3) (version 3) | ecosystem: Environmental > Aquatic > Marine > Coastal | place: USA... | reverse complement strand
AATGTTAGCAGGTCTTCTTTAAGAGGTATTTATGGCAATATTTAGTGGACTTTATCACCCAACTGACATGAGCATGCTTCAAAACATGTTGAATCAAAGACAGCAGCAAAGACAATTTCAACAAAAGCAAGCACTTGCTGAACAGCAGTTTGAAAGTCAGGCTCCTTTGCGTGCTGCACAAATGGAGCAAGCTCAAGCAGCTGCTGAACTGAATCGACAAAAAGCTTTACAACAAGATCTGATAAGGCAATATGCACAAGAATATTATCAACAACCAGAAACTACACAAGTTACAGCTCCTTCTAAAGAAGAGGTAGTTTCAGGGCTACAAACACCAAAAGGAACAGTTTCTACTGGTACAGAAATGTCTGATCGTCAAATTCGTGCTGGTATAGCTATGGGAATGTTGACAGGTCAAATGGATCCACGTATTCAAAATCAATTGGATTATCGTAAAGAAGTAAATTTAATTAATGCTAGAGAAACTTCTGATGTTAGAAAAGAAGCTATGAAAGAGTATGCTGCTGCAAATAGGGAATCTAGAGAACTAGGAATTGCTTTAGACAATTACGAATCAATTTTGTATGATCCAAAAACTACAGAAATTTCTGGAACAGCAAAGGGAATGTTAGTAACTTCACCTAGTTATTTTTCAAGAGCACTAGGAAGGCAATTTACTACTGAAGAACAAGAAAAACACTTAAGTGCATTAAATTCAGCAACAGGAAGAGTTCAAGAACAAATATCTAGATCTTTAGGTAAACAAATGACGGGAATTATTCAAAATACCGTTGACACTATGAAACCAAATCCAATTAAAGACACATATGCTCAGCAAGTTGGTAAAATGGAAGGAATTAGGCCAATAGTTAATTATGCTCTTAAATTTAATAAAAAAATGAGTGAACTATTAGAGCAAGGTTATACTGAGAGAGAAGCAGCAAAGTTAATTGAAGAAGAAACGCCATTTGAACAAGTTCGTAAAGATGCTATTGCCGCACAAAAAGCTAAAGAAGCTGAAGTACAAGCGCAAATGCAGCAACAAATGCCATCAGGTACACAATATGATTTTGCTGGCAGACCTATAAAACAACAAACAACTGCTACACAAGAAGCAATGCCTGAAAAAATGAGTGCTGGTTCTAAAATTTTAGCTAAAGATTTAGAAATGCCAGAGTTTGCTACCAAAGAGGAATTTTTAAATTGGTATAATGAGCAACCTAAAACTGTTCAAAATGCTTTTAAGTTAAGTAAAGGTGGTAAATAGAATGGCTTATGAACCTACCCTCGAAGATATTTTTGAAGCAGAAGCTATGCAGCAACAGCAACAACCTAAAAAAACTGGTGGTTATCAACCTACCTTAGAAGATATTCTTGAAGCAGAAGCTATGCAGCAACAGCCTAAACAAAAGCAACCATCACAAAACTTATGGCAACAAGCACAACAACGATTGGCACAAAGAGCTTATGAAAGTCCTTTACCGCAAGACATTGCTTATCAAAAAGCACGTTCGGCAATTCCTGCTTTTACAGAATCAATCCGTGAAAAAATTTCAGCATTACCAGGTTTAACTCCATACACTGCTGAATATGAACAATTTGCCCCAATTCCTGAACAAGAAAAATCAATTTATCAAAAAGCTGCTGAATCAGGACAACAATTAGGAAAAACAGTAGGCCCAATAATTCCACAGTTATCGGCAGATATTATTACTGGACTCATAACAAAAAATCCTCTGGCGGTTATAGGGGCTTCAGGTCTTACAGAAGCTGCTTTTACTGAAGGCGGTGTTCCTGAACGTGTAGTTGGATTTGCAAGAGGAGCTGCTTTACCTGCTGCTGTTACAGGAACTGCAAAATTAGGTGCTACAGTTGCTAAAGCATTTCCACGTCAATTTAAACAACTACAAGAAAGCACTAAAAAAGCTGTAGATTTTACCAAAGGTTCATTGAATAAACTTGAAAATTATTTGCAACCAAAAAGAGCACATGAGGAATATGCTTCTCAAGCAATTCAAGAAAAAGCTAAATCTATTGAAAAAGCTATTACTGAAAAATACTACGATCCTTTTGATAAGGCTTTGGAGGGTAAAACTGTTAGTAACACACAAGCTGCTAATATTAGTAATGAAATGAATAATTTGGCTAATCAAATAAGCCCAGATGTTTTAAGTTTAAATCCTGAACTTGCTAGAATTGTACAAGATGTTCCATTTACTATTTCAGCGTCTAAATTAAATGATGAACTAAAAGTGATTAAATCTGAAATTAATAAAGCCTATAACGAAATTAAAAAAAGGGGTAAATTTCGCAATGAGCTAGACGCTCAATTTGCTTATAATTCTTTAGGTAAATTACAAGAATCTAGAAACGCTATTGAAAAACAATTGGCTGAAGCTGTTGGTGGGGAAGCAATGAAACTTCAAAAAACAGGTTCTAAAGCTTGGAAAGAATTAGTAGTACCAACATATTACGATCCGACCTGGAAAAACATTAAAGAAGGTGTAAATGTACAAGATCTTTTAACTAAATCATCTCAAAGAACTCCTGGAGGAATTCTTTTAGGTGATATAGTTAAAGGTAATTTAGCTTCTAAATATAAAGGCACGCAAATTGGAAAAGATTTAGAGGAAGTATTTAAACATGACAAGCAATTATTAAAAGATGTTATTGCAGAAAGACACAAAACTAATTTTGATAAATTGATTGATGCTGATGAAAAAACTTTGCGATTTGTAGACAAATTGCCAGAACTTAAAGATCTTCTTACAACTCATCGCACCAACCTAAGTAAACAACAGCAATTAGAACAAGCTTTATCAGAAATGACTGGCACTAAAGAACAAACAAGAAAAGTTTTAAAACAAGTACCAACAGTTGGTGCAAAATATGGACTTCTTGGTGCGGCTGGATTAGGTGGGGCTTTCAGTTTAATAAATCAATTAACAAGCAATAAGTAAAGGATTTACTATGGCAGATACATTAGTTAGGGGTGCAAACCCAATTTGGTGGCTACCAGACTTGACTGGTCTGCCTTTGAATGACCAGTACTATGCGTTTTTCTTGGAAAACACAATTCCATACTTGCCGCAAAACGTATATCAAGACGCAGCAGCCACAACTGTATGGAATAATCCATTACAGTTTCAACCTAGTGGAACACTGCCTAATAACTTGTACTTTGATCCTGACAAAACTTACAGGATTGAGATTAGACAAGGCAATACACAAAATGATCCTTTAATTTGGCTTATTGAAAACTACAATCCTTCTGAAGATGCTGGTGCAAATGCAGGTTCAGCTTTTGGTGGTGACAATTTAGTATCTAATCCACAATTTTCTGAAGTTGATTTTACAAACGATTTAATTTTGGAAGGAGAAGGCACTTTTGACATTGCACCAGGATGGCAATTGTTTTTAGACGGTGATCAAGGTGGTGCAAATGCTAGATTAACTTTAACACCATTGGATGGACAACAAAACCAAGTTAACAGTCCTCCATATTATTTGAGATTACAAATTGCAAGTTATACGACAGCTGAATTAAGACAAGTATTTACTGGCAATGGCGCAATTTTTTCTAGCAACGCACAACAAACTGGCTTTGTTTCGATGGGTTTTACAGCTAGAGCAGATGACGACTATCCAATTGAAGTAAGTTATCAACCATCGGTTGGCGCAAATACTACAGTTATACAAGACACTGTGTTTTCAGGTGTGTTTAAATCATTTACTGGTATAAAAGATTTACCAGAATCTAATAATAGTAACACTGGCGATAATGCTACTGTAACTATGGTAATTGCCTTGCAAGGTACTGGCAATTTAGAAATTAGTAATTTGCAAATGGTTGGCGGTGTTATACCTGTAGATTCTGAACTACCTGCTCCAACTGAATACATTCAGGAAACAATTGAGCGTGGTGTAGATCATTTGTTCCATTACTATAAAGACTCATTAGTAATGCAACCAAAGGAAGACATTTTAACTGGCTGGAACTTTAGTTTGAACCCATATCAGTTTATAGCACCTGCAATATCTGCAATGCCTGCTAACTTAACACAATATCGTGCTGATCAAACAATTGTTAGGCAGGAATTTGCTAGTTCAATTGAAACAGGCCAAGCAAGTGCTGCAAATAATTTTGCGTTTCAAGTACAGCCTGTGGATAGCCAAGATTCTAGAGTTGCGTTAATTCAATATGTAGATGCTGCAACTATTAGACCTTATTGGAATAAAGTTTTGTCTTCATTGGCTAAAGTTAAATTTGTAAGTCCTACACTTAATACTAATGTGGGCTTAAAAATGCGTTTGATTTACAGAAACAATTTACCACCTACGTTAGGTAATGCTGAACCAATTTCATCATGGCCTGTTAACGGCGATCCAGAGTTTAATCCTTCTTGGAATGAAATTTTACCTTTAAATGACCCTACTTATACGCTAGAAAATGGTAGTGATTTTGTAGACTTTAGCTTTGATCAATTTCAAATGCCGCCAGCTGAAAATGCTACCATGTACTTAGGCGTTGTTATTTACACAACTGAACCTTTTGTAAGTACACCAGGCAATAAAGACCAATTAATTTTTGACAGCGTGTCACTAGTTAATAATGACTTTGCAATTGCTTCACCCCCAAAAACTTTTGATCAAGTTTTGCAAGAGTGTCAGTTTTATTATGAAGTTGCACCAGCGTATTTATATAGAACAATGTCTGTAGATAGAGGAGCTATTTCATTATTTACATTTAGTGGATATGCAAGTCCATTTAACATTGAATTTAATTCTTTAAAAAGAACATCTGTTACAGCTTCGCCTTCAGGAATTACACTTACTTTAATTAGTAATGCAGGTACTGCTGGTAATGTTACAGCTCTATATTATCAAGATGGACAAGTACAAGGTGGTGCTAATTCAAATGTTGATAGAGAAGTAACTTCATATTGGTCGACTCCTCTTATTACGACTAAAGGAGCTAAATATGAAACTAAGAGTTCTCCAGGTATTTTGAGTGAGGGAAATTCAGTTACAGATAATGCTTCTGCTGGAATACTATTTGCTTACACAGCTGACGCTAGACTTGGTACTTAACTTTAACTTAAAAAGGATTTTAAGATGGCTAGATTTAACACGAACTTTTTAGGCACTTTGCCTTTTGCAGACATTGCGCCTCAGTATTCATTATTGGCAGGCGTAGAGCTTACTTATACCGTTCCAGGCGGTAAAAACAAAAGCTATAGAGCAACGTTAAGTTATCCTAATGAAGCTTCTGTATGGGTTGCCAAAAACACAACAGCAACACTACCTACTCCTGGAGTAATGAATCCTAGTAGCAATTGTGAACTTAACCCAAGATTTCGTTATGTTAGGGGTGGAGATGTGCTAAGTTTTATAAGCGATTCAGACATGTTAAATGGTGGTATTTCATTGCTTGAACTTCCAGATTCTAACTAGGAGTTAGTATGGTTAATACAATCAAATTTAGTGAATTTGTTGATGGCGGTGAATTAGAAGCAGGTGATACCGTTGTTGGTTTAGATGCTGGTGAAAATGCAAAATTTTCTAAATCAGGTCCAAATTTATTGCCACCTGGAGATACTGCAAGTAGGCCTCTTACTGCTAACAATGGCGACATGAGGTTAAACACAGATCTTAATCAGTATGAATTTTATAGCCAAGCATCTTTAGCATGGATTACTTTAACTTAGTATAGGAAGATACTTATGGGTATTACCGCAATTAGACGTGACTATGGTGTTACACCATCCATGGTCCGTATTGAAACCACAGACACGTTAGCTACTGTTAGCACTACAGGATATATTGCAGCACAAGCACCTGAAATTGATCAACTAAACAAAGGTGCTTTTCAATGGGAAGTTTCAGACGCTGTTTTAGTTTATGCTGTTGATGGCGTAGAGCTTTATGAAATATCAAGTGACTTTGCAAGTTTAATACCAATTTCTTCAGGTATTACAGGTCCATATCTTGAAAAGGCGTTGAACTTATCTGACGTAGACAATACGCTTGTTTCATTTAACAACTTAGGTTTAGGTTCTGGTGAAACAATTTTAATTAACGATGGTGATTTTGCAGCTGGTGTTTATGAACTACCTGTACCCTGTCCTAACTTTGTAATTGTTACAAGCTCCTCGGCTGGTTTACAAGTAAAATTGCCAATAGCTAACATTGATGAAAGTTTTTTAATTTCACAAGGTCCTACAATTCAGGCACTATCAACTTCTGGCGATAGCATTGAAATCATTGATCAAAATGATGTTCCTTTGTTTGTACAAGCACCAAATAGTAGAGTATTTTACACCTTAACTGATGCCTCTACAGCTGCTGGAACATGGAGTATAGTTCCACAAACTGTAACAGTTAACGACAAATCAGGAATAGTATTACTTGATGATACTGATTTACCTGTAACTTATGCGCCAAGTAACTACACCCCAACAAATGCTTTTCTTGATGGAACTCTAGAAGGTATTGATAATGCGTTGAATAGTGCTGCTGTTGATGATGCAGTGTATGGTGAAACATATTTTCAAAACAATGCTATTGATACCGTAATTACAGGCATTGGTGTTCCATCTGTAATTGGAGGAGCTTTCTCTCAATCAGGTGATTTATTCGGATTTACAGAAGCTAACGGTGTTTTGACCTACACAGATATTCCGATTAGAACTGTTCAAATTGATGTTTCATTAACTGCTACAATGAATCTATCTACCGCCGATTTAACTTTCACTATTTACAAAAATGGTGCTCCTGTTACTAAGTCTGCCATGACAGTAAGTATTGATGGTGTTACACCTGCTCCTAAAACAGTTTCTGTAAATTGTTTGTTGGAAGTGGCTAATGGCGACACTATAGAACTTTATGTCACAAACAACACCAATACTGACAATGTTTTAGTTCAGGATTTAAATACAAAAGTTACAGCTATTGGTGGTGTAGGTGTTGCAGGTAACACAGTAGTTAATTTAGCAACTGTTGTAGATCCAAATGTTACAAGTTATGCAATCAATACTTATAGCAACATGGTAAACACATGGTCAGGATCCCCTGTAATTGGGCCAGGTGAACTTGATATTGGTCAAACTGTAGAACTTAAAGTGTTTTTTAACTTAGATCCTTCTTTGATTGGCACGCAACCAACATTAGGTGGAAACTTTAGATTTTCTTTCGGTAGTATTTTAACTTTGGGTGATGAAGGTTTTAATATGATTTTAACTAACAACGCTCCAAGAACTGGTGAAATAACCTTTTCTGTAACTCGTATTGATGCGACAACTATACAAGCAAATTATCGCGGATACTATACGAATACACCTGTGCAAATGGTTCAATATTTTCCGACTCCGACGCCGTTAACTTATGCATATGACGAATTAGTAAGTAACACCATTACTTTAGAATGGCGTCCAAACATTGGAAGCGTAACCGAGTATATGACTTGCAATCTTGTTAACACACGCATCACCAAGTATTAGGAGCTTAAAGAATGGATAAGACAATACAAATTCCACGTTTAACAACTGCCAGACGGGACTTACTGACAGGTGTTAAAGACGGCATGATGATTTATAACTTAGATGTTCAATTAAATCAAAGTTGGGATGGTGCAGCCTGGGTTGACGTTGGCGGCGGTGGTGGTTCTGCCACTTTACAAACTGCCTACGATGATGGCAATGGTATCATTTCATTAGACACAACTACTTTTAAACCTGTTGAAATACAAAGCACAAGTTTAGGCACAGTTCCAAGATTGTACTTTAGACAAACACAAATACCCGTTTCTTTAAATGCTACATTTGATATTAGAGCCTTTGGTCAAAATGATACAGGCGGCACTATTTCGTATAATCAGATGTTAGCAACAGTTGCAAGCTTAACAACTGGCAATGAATCAGCATTATGCAGATTTAACGCTTACAGCAACGGTACTTCTAAAACATACTTTCAGTATGACGGTGTTGCGGATGAAGCCGCGTTCAATGAAAATTTAAACATGAATGGTAATAATATTATTGCTGTCAATGATTTGGGAACAGGTGCTACGCCTCTTAATCAAATTTATTCTTTTGGTGGTAACTATAGTTTTCTAGGGGTTACATCACAAATTGAAACACCTTTTATCGTAGGTACAGGTGTCGGACCACTTACGATAACTGGTAGCTCAATAACTTTAAATGAAGCTAATATACCAGGTGACGAGTATATTGACATGAACGCTGGACAAGTCAATATCTACAAAACTCTAGATCTAAAAAACAATTCTCAATTAGCCGTCGCATCAATTAATGGCAATGAAGGTTCTTTAGATTTTAACTTTAACCCAGGCGAGTTAATCGTAAACGGTAATAACAATTTAAAGCTATCTTCTACTGGTGAAATTAGATTACAAAATCAAATAGTGTATGTTCCAGATGGCGCGGCTCTTACCGTTGTTAATCCTAACACGACTTACATTTTCTTAGGAAATCACACATTTACAAGCACTTTAACAATCAACCAACCAGGCGTTGTTATAAAAGGTGTAGGACGTGACAATACTAAGATTGACGGAACTTTTGCAGGTGCATTAATTGATGTAGTTGACCAAGATTTTGAAATTTCAGATATTACTTTAAGCGCGTTGGGTGACGATACTTTTGCATTGACTGGCGCAAACTTCAATCCTGGCGTGGGTGCGCCAAACGAAGGCAGGCTTAAAACTCTCAACATGTACAATTGTCAACTTAGAAATTGTCGCAACGGTATGGCGATTGCAGGTTTTGATTTGGTTGATATTTCGCAAACATTGTTTTATTACTTCCAGCAGCGTACAGATGCACTAGCTCAAGTTGGTGTTGATTTGTTTGCGACATCAAAAGTTGAATTTACAAGTTGCGAATTTTTACGCTGGTTTGATGAAACAACAATTGCCTCCCCTATTGACTTTTTCGTAGGCGATCAATTAAAACTACAAAACGCGGCGGGTATTGGTTTTGGTGCGGTTAACATTAATAACTGTATTTTTCACCCGCAACAAAATCAAAACGGCGTTGTTATTGATAATGCTGCCACTTTTGGTTTCGGAAATATTGTAGGTAACACATTTATAGATGTTAACTTAAATACTCCGACTTTTTTACCCCTTGTAATTGACATTAACACACAACCGAATTGGATTATTGAAGCTAATCAGGGAGTCCCTAACTTACTTGCATTTATAAACTCAGAAGTTAATGCAAACGCACTTGTGACGACCATTGCAGCTGTTTCAACACCAACCCCAATCCTAGCAACAACTTTTATTGACAATGGTAGTTCTCGAGTAACACTAAATACTTCTACTGGTGTAATTACTAAAGATTCAAAACGTAGTAATTACTTTACTATAAACTTGAATTTACAGTTTACAATTCAAGCTGGCGGTAACAATCAAAACATTGAAATTGGTTTGTTACGTAACGGAACACCTAGCGGACCTACGACTAAAGTCGAAGCGGATAGTGCAGTCCCGGCCAATGCTAGTTTTAATGTGGTTGGATTTGCTGATCAAGGCGATACATTCCAGTTGTATATTCAGAATAATAGTGGCACAAATAACATTTTAGTTAACAACATTCAATTAGCAGGCGTTGAGGCCTAAGGGGAAAGTATGAAGTTAATTTACAAACTTATGGATCCTTGTACCAAACGATTGAAAAAAATGTGGTATGGCGAGCCTAAAAAAGACATTGAGCAACCTGCCGAGCTTAAAGAAATTGTTATTGATAAGGGCGAACATCCAGGCTCTAAAGCTAGTGATGTTCCACCCCCACTCCATAGATCTAACAGTTTTTTTAATCCACCTGTTTTGACTAATGATCTACGCGAAAAACTCGCACAGGCTGGAGATAAAGAAGTTTATAACATTGCTTTAAACGGGAAAATTTGGTAATTTAACACCGCAAATCTAGGATAGCTTCCGAAAGGCTGGTTACCTTACCCAGCCTGATTTGTCTCGTCAGTAAGGTTAATACTAAAGGAGTATTATTAATGCCTAATAAAGATTTTCATTTTAAAAAAATTAAACAATTGCCTGAAGGTATAGTCAAAGAATGTAAGCAGCATGGATATTTAACGGCTGAAGAAGTATCTCCCACAGGAACCAAACGTAAATCCACAGCTAGTGGTTTAGAATATCCATATGCTTATGCCAGATGTAAAAAATGTCGAGTTTTAAAACAGAAAAATTGGCGTTGTAATCAAGATCCAGATTGGTGGCGAAAAAAAAATCGATGGCACAGATTTGGCTTAACCAAGGAAGATTATTGGAATATGCACAAAAAACAAAATGGTGTTTGCGCTATTTGTTTGAAACCTGAAACTTGTATTAGCCATAATTCTAAAACAGGCACTGTAAATGATTTATCTGTAGATCACTGTCATGAAACTAAAAAAATTAGACAACTGTTATGCAATAAATGTAATCGTGGTTTGGGATTTTTTAATGATGACATAAAAACAATGGAATACGCTATCGATTATTTGCGCCGCCACAAAAGCAACGGCGCGAAATAATTAATACTCAGCTTTGGTAGGCCCTTTCTGAGGATTTGCAGCTACGCCTGTAGGTCTAGTTGGGGCTTTACCCGTATTAGCTTGATCGCTCATATCGTGGTACTTCATTTTTGCATTCATTTCCTTAACATTTCTAGCATTCATGCTATCCATGCAGTAGTTTGTACCTTCAACAGCACCGTAATTTCCATTGTCTTTCATAGTGAATCTCCAAAGT
>Ga0196901_1001743_pt1 | contig 10793 bp, 19 predicted proteins | sample CB_VirMetaG_FD_169099 | JGI IMG/M metagenome (GOLD analysis project Ga0196901, IMG submission 169099) | Freshwater to marine saline gradient viral communities from Chesapeake Bay - CB_1504_1 Viral MetaG (v3) (version 3) | ecosystem: Environmental > Aquatic > Marine > Coastal | place: USA... | reverse complement strand
TATTTGCAGTTGGATTTTTAATTGTTGTAGATTCATCGACAGCAATTAATGTTTTATGAGTTCTTAAAAAACGTTGAGCTTCTTCCATACCTGAAGTTTTAGATAAAGATTCTACATTCATAATTAATATATGAAGGTCTTCATCTACTTGAAGTAAAGCTTTAAGTTCTCTTTGAAACTTTTTAGTTTTGGATGTTTGCCACAATACCATTTTTTTTCTAATGTGTTCTGGCATGTGATTCGGTATTTCTTCTTCAAACCAATTTTTATAAACACCTTTGGGTGCAATAATTAAAGCACCATCTATTTTACCATTATCATAAAGCATCGATATATTATCGATTAATACTTTTGATTTACCTGTACCCATTTCCATAAATAAGGCAAAGTTCTTTTGATCTTTACATCTTTCCAATGCAATCAATTGATGCTGAAAAGGCTTAGTTTTAAATTTATATTTCATATATTTGCTTTCTTGACATTCTATATATTATTGATTATATAGTTTGTCAAATAAAGAAATGCAAGAAAGTGATTTTATAAATAAATTAAATAAAACACATAATGATAGTGTTGTTTATGTAATTCAAGCTGTTCCAGGAACTAAAGAAGGAAGGCCTAAAATAAATATTGTTGGTGCTCAGGAATTTGGAAGAATAGAAATTTTATTGGATGAGGATAAACAAATTATGTTTAGTCCAGGGCCAATCATTAGAAAATTAAAGAGACTATTAAGAAACTATACAGAAAAAGATTACGTGTTATTAACAGGTGATCCTGCAATAATAGGGGTTGTTTGTTCTATCGTTTCTGATATGCTTAATGGTAAATTTAAATTACTCAAGTGGGATAGACAAGAAAGACAATATTATCCCATTGAAATTGACATACATCAGAAAGGAGGAGATGATGAGTAATGACATAGAGAAACTTTGGGAACAAGACCAAAGTAAATTGTTACAAGAAGGTGGTGGAGATCTAAAAGAACTTAACGACCTATGTACAAAACAAATACAGTTAGAAGACTTAATTGAACAAAAAGAAGAAGAAGTTAGTAAACTTAAAAGTCAATTAAAGAAACTATCTTTTGAAGATATTCCAGATCTTTTAGCTGAAAAGGGTTTAGAAAAACTCAAACTACGAAATGGTAATGAGATCGTAGTTAAACAAGTAATTAGCGCTTATCTACCTAAAGAGGAAAGTGATCCTGAAGGTAGAGAAAGAACGTTAAACTGGCTTCGTAAAAATGACCTAGGTGATATTATTAAAAATAATATTACAGTTTCCTTTGGTCGTGGCGAAGATAACAAGGCAATGGCTTATGCTAACCTTGCTCAAAACAACGGTTATATACCTTCACAAAAAGTGGATGTAAATAATCGTCAACTAGTTGCAGCTCTAAGGGAGCGTTTAGAAAAAGGTCTAGATGTTCCCCCTGAGTTGTTTAAACTGTTTGTAGGAAACCAAACAAAAATAAAAAGGAGTAAATAGTGAATCGTGAATCGATAAACGAGAGTAGTGAAACGAAACTCGTGAAAAAACAAAACACTAAACTCCCAGCTAACCTTGCTTCAATGATTGAAGCAGATGCTGGTATGGGTTTAGAAAATATAAAAGTGGAAGATGTAAAGATTCCATTTTTAAGAATCCTGCAGCAAATGTCGCCACAGGTTAATCCAAACAAAGGTGAGTACATTGATGGTGCTAAACCTGGTATGATTATTAACAGTGTGTCTAAAAAGCTGTATGATGGAAAGGCAGGTATCAACGTTCTCAGATGTTATTACAAAAGAGAACTTGTTGAATGGATGGATAGGGGGCAAGGTGCAGGTGCACCCGTCAACACTTATCCAGCTGACGATCCTATATTAAAAACAGCTAAAAGGGATACCATGGGCAAAGATAGATTGCCTAATGGTAACTATCTAGCTAACACAGCAAATCATTATGTTATGATCTTGGGTGATAATAACATAACTGAATCAGCGTTAATTGCTATGACATCCTCTCAACTTGTAAAAAGTAGAGAGTGGAACACTATGATCACTAGTAATAGACATATGAAAAGCGATGGAAAGATCATAAATCCGCCGCCTTTTAGTATTATCTATAACTTAAAAACAGTGTCCCAATCTAATAGCAAAGGTGAATTCTTTAATTGGAATGTTACAAAAGTAGGGCCTCTTACAGATGTCGGTACTTATGAAACAGCAAAGTCTTTTCACTTAAGCGTTGGTAAAGGTGATGTTGATGCTAAGTATGATAGTGAAAAACCTGAGCAATCAGAAGATTCTCCTTATTAAATTGTAGTGCTTGTGGGGTTAATAACCCCACAAGTATAAAATATGATCGAGAAATTTATACATATATTCAAGGGATTACATATTGGCTATGGACTAACTAAACGTGGTTCGGGGTCAAATGGAAATGGTAAGGTTGAGGCTAGACACTTATGGGTCGAGAAAGAGTTAACTTCTGAAGTAGTTCAAAAACATTTAGATGGAACAGGAGATAATTTAGGTATTGTTCCAATAACTAAAGACAATACATGTAGGTGGGGATGTATTGATATTGATGAATACAATTTTAATCACAAAGAATTTGTAAAACTTTTACGAACAAACAATATACCAATGATTGTTTGTCGATCAAAAAGTGGTGGTGCACATTTATATTTGTTTGTAAAAGATTTTGTTCCTGCAATCGATATGAGGGATAAGTTAGTTGAACTATCTTCGTCGCTAGGACTAACAACACGTAAAGATAAAATATTTCCACAACAAACTAAAATTAATATAGAGACAAATGATAGAGGAAACTTCTGTAGTCTACCTTATTATAACCATGCAAACGGAATGAAGTATGCATTTAATGATGATGGTTCTTCAGCAACGATAGAAGAATTTTATAATCTATACGATAAGTATGCAGTAGATCCTAAAAAATTATCTGAAATAAAATTAGAGTTAAATGAAAAAGCAGAGGCAGTAAAAGATGGCCCACCTTGTTTAGCTATACTTTGCTCTCAAGGCTTTCCGCAGGGAACTAGAAACAACGGTTTATATAATATTGGGGTATATTTAAAAAAAGCATATCCTGATGATTGGCAAACTAAAATAGAAGAATACAATAGATTATACTTAGAGCCACCTTTATTAAATGGAGAAGTAGAAAATATTAAAAGATCTATAAGCAAAAAAGATTATGCTTATAAATGTACAGAACAGCCTATAAATGCTTTCTGTAATAAAGATGTCTGTAGAATGAGAAAACATGGAATTGGTGTTGGCAACTCTTCTTTACCTGAAATTAATAACTTAACAAAAATAAATCATAAACCACAACCACAGTGGTTTGTGAATGTAGATGGAGAAAGATTAGAGTTAGAAACAGAAGATTTACAAATACAAGCAAGATTTAAAAAAGCATGTATGGAACAATTAAACACAGTGATTCCTAGAGTGTCCGATAGACAGTGGGATACATTACTTAGGGTATTGTTTGCTACTGTACAAATAATAGAACCACCTGAAAGTTTATCTATTAAAAACCAATTAGAGGATCTTATGGAAGACTTTGTGATTAGAAGAGCGCAGGGTAAAACAAGAAGTGATATTTTTAGAGGTGTTCCTTTTACATCGGATGGTGAAACAACCTTTAGGTGGAAAGATCTCAAGAAGTTTTTAGAAAGACAAAAATGGACTTTTGATATTAGAAAGACAGGAACAATGATAGAAGATTTATTTGAAACCAAAGAAAAAACTTTAAACATAGATGGCAAACGTGTCAAAGTTTTAACTATGAAAGCTTTAGATAAACCAGAAGCAGGATTTGAAAAACCAAAATATAAAGAGGATGATGTATTTTAATGAGAACAATTATACTTGGGCCCCCAGGGACAGGAAAGACTTATAGTCTTTTAAAACTAGTTGAGGAACATCTTAGCAAAGGTGTTCGTCCAAATAAGATTGGTTATTTTGCTTTTACTAAAAAAGCTGCCGACGAAGCATTAAAACGGGCTATGGAAAAATTTAATTTAAGTGAAGATGATCTACCTTACTTTAGAACATTACATTCTCTAGCTTTCAGAGTTTTAGGTATTAAAAAAAATCAAGTTATGAAGAATCTACACTATCAAGATTTTGGCAGAAAACTTGGGTTTTCTGTTATGTATGCTTCACACCAAGATGACTTTGGGGGATACTTCTCATCTAATAGTGACTACCTAAATTTAATTAGTTTAGCTAGGGTAAGAGGTATACCTGTAGAAGAACAATTTGATTTAAATGAACACGAGTCTGACATAGAAAGAGATAAGTTAATCATTATTGCTAATGAATTAGAAAGATACAAAAAGGAATTAGGTTTAATTGATTTTACAGATATGATTACAAAATTTATAGAGAAGAAAGCTTCACCTAAATTTGATGTTGTGTTTATTGATGAGGCACAAGACTTAAGTTATCTGCAATGGATAATGGTAAAACAAATATGGGAAAACTCAGAAAATGCTTACATTGCTGGTGATGATGACCAAGCTATTTTTAGATGGGCTGGTGCAGACATAGATAGATTTATTGCTTTGAAAGCTGATAATGTAAGAGTACTAGATCAATCATATCGTGTACCTGCAGGGGACGTTCATGACTTATCTATGAGACTAACTAAAAGAATTTTAAAAAGAAGACAAAAACTTTGGAAACCAAAAGCATCGGAAGGTTTATTAAAGCACCATAATGATATTTATCAATTAGATATGTCCAGAGGTAATTGGCTTGTATTAGCTAGAACAAAATATTTATTAGAAGATACAAAAGATTTTTGCGAAGAAAGAGGATGGTTTTATTCTTTTAAAAACGAAACATCGGTAGACAATGAAACATATAAAGCAATTCATGATTGGGAAATGTGGCGAAAAGGTGACGTGCTTGAGTATAAAGCAATTCAAAATATTTATAGACACATTAGTTCAGGCGGTGGAAAAATAAATACACAATTTAAAAAAGGCAAATCCTTGTTAAAGGAACAATTATATAGTATAGATGATTGTATTAGTGAACACGGTTTAAAGACAAAAGATGTTTGGTATGAGTCATTAGATGATATTGATTTTAAAACGAAAGAATACATAAGAAGTATGAGAAGAAATGGAGAGCAACTAAAACAAGATCCTAGAATTAAATTATCTACCATTCATGCAATGAAAGGTGGTGAGTGTGATAATGTTGTTCTACTTACTGATCTTACTGAAACAACAATTAAAAATTATGAAAAAAATCCTGACGATGAAAACAGATTGTTTTATGTTGGGGCAACAAGAACAAAAAAAGAATTACATATCATAGAGCCAAAAGCTTTTGATATGAGTTATATAATATGAGGTTAAGAGCTGGAACTAAACGACATTGTCCTGAGGCTAGTGGTAGAGTCTTGTCTTCGGACGTAGTTGGTTCGGTATTGTTTATGTTCCTTGTTTTTTATGAGCCGTTAAATCAACAACTACCACAAAAAGGAGAAAAATATGCCAAGTAAAGATATGTTTGAAAAAGTGTTTCCACAAGACAGACAGATAGGGGGGAGTCATTATAAAACTTTTCATATTCAACCCTATGAGTTTATATCAAAAAATAATTTATCGTTCTTTCAAGGAAACGTTGTGAAGTACGTTTGTAGATACTTAAATAAAAATGGAGTAGAAGATTTAGAAAAAATAATTCATTATTGTGAATTAGAAATAAAAAAGATAAAAGATTTAAAAAGTAAGAAATGAATTATAAATGTATAAAATGTAAAAAAAGAAATATGGAGTACAACTATGCGTTCATGTGTAAAAAATGTTATAAACAAAATGAAAAAACCAAAACCAGTAGCAAATAATTTTATTGTAGATATATCGGGATTAAATTATGAGAAATAAAATATTAAAGTAATGAGTCTACAACTACAACCACCTTTATTTGCACCGCAAACAGAATGGGTACCCCCATCAGAGTTTAAAGACTTAAGCAAGTATAACGAAATAGCCATAGACTTAGAAACCTGTGATCCTGATATAAAGATACGTGGTTCGGGGTCAGTGGTTGGTAATGGTAGGGTAGTTGGTATCGCTGTAGCTGTAGAAGATTGGAAAGGTTACTTTCCATTTGATCATTTAGGTGGAGGTAACTTAGACAGAAAAAGAGTATTAAATTGGTTTAAAGATGTTTTAGCTACTCCTGCGGACAAAATATTTCATAATGCAATGTATGATGTATGTTGGATTCGATCTATGGGTTTAACTATTAATGGTAGAATAGTTGATACTATGATTGCTGCAAGCTTGATAGACGAAAATAGATTTTGGTATAATCTAAATTCTCTTTCTTATGATTATTTAAAAGAAAGAAAAAGTGAAGTTGAATTACAAAACGCTGCAAAAGAATGGAGCGTGGATGCTAAAGCAGAAATGTGGAAGCTACCTGCTATGTATGTAGGTAAGTATGCAGAACAAGATGCTAGGTTAACTTTAAATTTATGGAAATGTTTTGAAAAAGAAATAGAAGATCAAGATTTACATAATGTTTTTGAATTAGAAACAAACATATTTCCTTGTTTGGTTGATATGAAATTCAAAGGAGTTAGGGTTGATACACAAAAAGCACATGATTTAAAAAAACAATTAGCAAAACAAGAAAAAGATTTATTAATTGAAGTTAAAAAAGAAACTAATTTAGATGTAGAAATATGGGCTGCAGCTTCTATTGCAAAAGTATTTGATAAACTAAAACTACCTTATGATAGAACTGAAAAATCAAATGCTCCAAGTTTTACTAAAAACTTTTTACAAAATCATTCTAATCCATTAATTCAAAAGATTGCAAAAGCAAGAGAGATTAATAAAGCACATACAACATTTATTGACACAATCATAAAGTACGAACACAAAGGACGTATACACGCGGACATAAATCAAATTAGATCAGATCAGGGTGGTACAGTTACTGGAAGATTTAGTTATTCTAACCCTAATTTACAGCAAATACCCGCTAGAAATAAGGATTTAGGCCCTTTAATTCGTTCTTTGTTTTTACCCGAAGAGGGATGTAAGTGGGGTTGTTTTGATTACTCTCAACAAGAACCGAGGTTAGTGGTTCATTATGCTTCATTACAAAAACTATATGGTGTTGAAACTGTAATTGAACAATACAAAAAAGGCGATGCAGACTTTCATACGATTGTTGCTGATATGGCACAAATACCAAGAGAGCAAGCTAAAACAATTAACTTAGGATTGTTTTATGGAATGGGAAAAAATAAATTACAAGCAGAGTTGGGTGTGAGTAAATCAAGAGCAGATGAATTGTTTCAACAATATCATAATAAAGTTCCTTTTGTAAAAGAACTAATGGATGCTGTATCAAGAAGAGCACAAGACTCAGGAAAGATTAGAACATTGTTAGGTAGGAGATGTAGGTTTCATTTATGGGAGCCAAATGGTTGGAGTAGTATTCCTTACAAACCTTTACCACACGAAGAGGCATTAAAAGAACATGGCCCAGGAATAAGAAGAGCGATGACATATAAATCTTTAAATAAATTAATTCAGGGATCTGCTGCAGATATGACTAAAAAAGCAATGTTAGATTTGTATAATGAAGGTATTGTGCCACATATTCAAATACATGATGAATTAGACATATCAGTACAATCAGAAGAACAAGCTAAAAAAATAATTGAAATTATGGAAAATGCTGTTACATTGGAAATCCCAAATAAGGTAGATTATGAACATGGATCTACGTGGGGGGATATTTATGGATAATGGCTTATTTAAATGCGAACACACCACCAATATATTGTAAAATTCGTAAAGAATATCTTTACGATATGGATCCCAAGTATTGTAAGGAAAGTGAAGATTGTGTTATCTTCGGACTATCCTCTATATCGGGTCGTGCAATCTTATTTCATGTCATGTTACCAAACGGTGCTGTCTATTATCGATTGCCTATCTCAGCGTTTTTTCAAAAAAATCTTTCTAGAACCGAAGTGCCTGATATGCAGGTCGAAGAGTTACAGTTGTGGAACTGTTTTAGCTATTGGCCTTCTGTTCATATTTTTGATTTTCTTTCTGGTGTAGATGGTAAATATCTTGGAAAAGATAATAAATTCTATAAAGGAGAATATCTTTTTACACTTGACTGGGCGCACCCAGAGAGTAATATCCTCAATACAGAACATTCTGAAATCCCTCAAGAGCATAAGTGTGCACATGTACTCGCTCTTGCTAACGGCAATTATGCTGCTCAGCCTAACAATCGTATTTTGTGGCATGTTAATAATTATACAACTGATAATAGTTGGCCAGATTATAAAGTCCAAAATACAAAATGGGATGTCGAAACTGCTGATTGGGTAACAGACGATACCGATCATTTATTTTACAAAATATATAAAAAGAAGGATTAACTATGAATAGTTGTGTTAATTGTAATCATGTTTGTCATTGCATTGGAACAGGAAATTTTAAAAGTTTATTAGTTTGTGCTTTTGAAGATAAGTGTGAATGTACGAACTGTGAACATAAAACAAAAAAAGGAGAAGCTATGATCAATTGGATTAAAAAACAATGGAAAAAGTTCATTGATTGGGTTTTTGACGGATTTTATAAATAATTTATGTCAAAGATAAATGAAGAGACTGCAGTAAAGACCGATCTTAAAACGATCGGGATGATCATTGCTGGTGCGGGTTTTGCAGTTTATATGTATATTGGTATGACTAATACCATCAATACGTTAGAGACAAGACTTCAGTTAATGGAAGCTGATTTACTTAAAAAAGCAGATCAAGTTCCTGTTGACAAAGAACAATTTTTTTTATTGGAAGCTTTGGCTGAAGATACTGAAAAACAACAACAGTTATTAGATGAAAACTTACACGTTAAAGTTATGCTGGAAGCAGCAAGAGAAGATATTGAAAAGTTAAAAAAAGATGTTGAAAAGCTTAAAGACGCAACAAGAGATATTAAATTTAGCAATGGGAATGGAAACGGGCATTAATGCTGGTACCCTTCAAGAATATGATTACACTTGTGAAGATGCTGAATGTGAATGGAAACAAATAACTGAATACTGGAGGATGTAATGGCTGATAGAGAAAAAATAAATCAATATAAAATGACTCACTATGCTCAAGAAAAAATGGAGTCGGATAAACAAAAAGATTTTTTTCAAATGTTAAGAAAAGAAGTCAATATAGGTGCTAATGGTACCAGTAAGTATATGATTAAAAAAGGGCCAAACAAGGGAAAATTTGTATAATGGGAGCAAGTTTTGTAATAGCACTTTGTCTATTCATTAATGGTCAATTGGTTGAACATAGAATTCAAGACTCTATATCTGACTGTCTCAAACACAAAAGAGAAGCAGAGAGAAATATAGGAATGGATAATAAAAAATTTATGTGTGGTGAAGTAGAAGCCGAGATAACAAAAAACATTGATGGCAGTTTAACTATAGAAAAAATTATTAAACCTAAGTAATGTTTGCTTTAGCTATTGTAATCATTGCGTTATTAATATACTTTGGCATAGACAAAAAATGAAAACGTTGTTTAAAAATTTAGGTAACATTGATACGGTACAGGGCATTTGTCCTCACTGTGATGAACAAACTATTCTGTTATCCATTGTAACTGACTTTTATCGATGCACAAACTGTGGTGAAGATATAAAACAATATGTCAATGGGAGTATAAAATATTTAAGATTAGATGATGCGGATACAGAATGGCTAAGAAAAAATCATCCATAGGTGCAATAACTTTTATAAAAGAGTTTCCAAAAAAACGTCCAAAGCGACACGCAAAATCCTATAATAAAAGAGTACCTAAAAGAAAAAAAAGTAGAGGACAGGGATGAAGTTTTTACTTACTATACAAATTTGTTCTATACTTATGCAACAATGTACTGAACCAGTTCAAATGGGTACATATAATTCACATTATGATTGTGCAACTGCAGGTTTCATACAAGGCTTAAGTGGTCTTAGGGAATTTGGCAAAGAATATGTTGATGAAAAAAGAATGTTGATTAATTTTTCTTGCACACCTCAAGAAACAACCTAGCAATTCCAATCCCTACACCACAAGGGAGTTGTAAAAGATGTAGGGACGGAAAGAGTTTCCTGTGGTTGGATATTCATACTGCCTTATTTAAAACATATTGTCAACTTATATATTGATTATATTTTATAATATGATATTATGCGTAAAAATGAAGAAAGGTTTAATATGAACAAAAAATATAAAACAATATCAGTGAGCACCGAAGCTCATGACCGTTTAAAAAAACTTAGTTCAGTTATATTTGAAAGCCCATTATCGTTAGCTAAAACGATTGATTGGTTGTTAGAAAAACAAGATAAAAGACACAATGAAGAAAGGAAAAAATCATGACAAAATACTCAAAGGATGTCAAAGAAAGATTTAGACAGTTAGAAAAAGAAGGAAAAGTAAAGGTAAATTGGGATACAGGTGAGTTTGAAATATTAGGTGATAAAGAACAAAGAGAGAAAACATTAAATAAATTTATGTATATGAACCCTGAAGTTTGTCTTTCTGTTATGAAGCAACTTTGGAAATAGTGTGTGTGGCGTTTTGTCACATATAAACTTAAAAACTATGGTTTATATTGATATAAATACAAAGGAGTGAATATGAAAAAATATGAAGAAGTCAATCCTAGCAGAAAAAATTTGCTAACGATTGAAAAGTTTAATGATTGGTTTGTTAATGCCAAGCAAGGTGATAAG
>Ga0196901_1001738_pt1 | contig 10815 bp, 13 predicted proteins | sample CB_VirMetaG_FD_169099 | JGI IMG/M metagenome (GOLD analysis project Ga0196901, IMG submission 169099) | Freshwater to marine saline gradient viral communities from Chesapeake Bay - CB_1504_1 Viral MetaG (v3) (version 3) | ecosystem: Environmental > Aquatic > Marine > Coastal | place: USA... | reverse complement strand
ACGCCAGCCCCAGGATCAATCGAGCCGCCGAATGGTGCGTGTGCGTTGGTGTTCGGATACTCGCTGTAGACCAACAGCTTGTTCGTGCTGTCCGTGATCGTCGGGCAGGAGTAATTGTCGAGCGGTAGAGTCTCATGCTCTGGGCGGCAGATAACGCCGGACGGGATCTTGACGCCGTAGATGAGGTTCGAGCCCGCCGCGTCCATCGCGGTCTGCTGCGATTCCATCAGGGCGTTAAGGTTTGTACACTCACCGCCGCTCATCGTGACCGTTGCGGTGTTGTCTAAGTCAGTGGCCGGGTCGATCTCTACAAAAGTGTTGTTATGCGTCGGCGCGGTCGGGGCTGTGGGGGTTCCGTCGCCTGCCGGTGTCGTGATCTCCAAGATCAAATCGGTACCAGCACCACCGCCATCAGCGTCCACCGTTTCGTCGCAGTTGGACGTGAACCCGTTACAGTCCGTCGCCGCAATCGCGGTTTGGCAGTCCGTGTAGTCGCTGAAGCCTGACCCGTTATTCAGCCCAAAATCCACCAAGTACGCCGTGGCTGGAGCAAGGTTCGTAACGTGCATTGAAACGCCGTCAGCGCTGTCGTTGGTGTCGTAGGAGTACGTCGTTTCCGCCGTCCAAGTAGCGGCGTCTGTGATCCTCAGGCGGGTATCGGTTACGCCGTTGGTTGGGTTGTCCCATTCCAACTCAAGCGAGAAACCGCCCTGCGAAACAGACAGCAACTTGACCGACAATGGGCACGCGACTTGCGCGGCCAGCGGACAAGCGGCAACCAAAACAGCTAAGATCAGTTTCTTCACCGCGTCGAACCCAACATGAACAACAAGCCAGAGTCCTGCACATCGCAAGCGTCGCCCACTTGCGCCTCGCCATCCGCACAAGTGGAAGCGGCAGCGTCTACGGGGGCCTCGCTTCGTTCGATCTTGTAGCGGTAGATACGGACAGCGGCAAGTAGAGACTTGTCGAGAGCCGGATGAATCTCCAGCGCTTCAGCACCGTTTACGCGAAATACCACGCACGAGCCGTCGCTACAAAGCAGCGTGCCGTCTTTGATGGCGATGGACGGGCCGCCCAGAATGTCTTTCACGTTGTCTTCCAGCGCTCTCTCGGCTTGCGGCTGTTGACCCAGTGCCGTGCAACTAGGCGGGATGCCCGACGTACAAGCGTACCCATGGGGCAGCAGGTTTGAGACCTGGTCTCCAATCGAGATCGCAGGTTGCAGATCCGTACAGCCGTAGCAATTGGATGACAGGTCGCCGCCAAACGCCGAAATAGCCACCAATAGCAGGAGTGCGAGTCTCATCGCCGCTCCCTCAATGCCCGCAGCGCCGCATCGGCTGCGATCTTAGCCGCTAATGCGTCTTGATACTCTTGCGGCAGGACTGTCGGCTGGTTCGCTTCCGCCCACTCGCGCGCCCGATCCTGTAGCACGTTCACGACGTTCTGCGCCTTGCCCTCGAACCATGCGAGAGTTTCGGCGTTAGACAGCACTTCGTTACCGTCTGTGTCGGCTTGCCCCATGAAGTTGGCCGCGATGAACGCCTTGAGCGCCGGCACGTCGGGCGTGTTGAAGGTCACGTCAATCGAGCGAGTGATCGTCTGCGCGTTGGCGGCGACAATGGAAAGCAAGCAAAGAATAATGATTCGCATGAGGTACTCCCTAGCTTTAGTCGCAATCCCAAGCGCCGTTGATGCGCTTTGCGAACGCGCCGGAGCCGCCCGAAGCGCACGGGGTGGCTTTCTGGCAGTCGGTGCAGTACGAGTACGAGCCGTTCGGCTGGGTACTGAGATCGGCGAAAGCTAAGCCGTCGAAAGCGGCAAAGCTCTCAACCTGTGCGCACGGCGTGACGCCTTGGCCGGCGCCGTCTTCGCAGCGGTGGATCGTGGCGCCGGTGGTGGCTGTAGTGTCTTTGACTAGGACGGTTTGGGCGCCGCCGATGGTGAAAAAATCGACTCCATCTGACAGGCCCCTAAATACGCCTGTAGTGCCACCATAGGCCCAGCCCGTGTCCTTATCGCTACTCCAGCTATAAGTTGGAGTAGAGGCAATCACGTTACCGAAGCGAATCGCTGGCGTATATCCGCCAACTCCAGAAAGATGAGGGCTGGACCACAGCAATGAGGGACTTTGACTGACGAGGCCACTATCAACGAACAATACCCGCCCATCCATCAACCGCGACCCAATTGCCTCTAGGATCTGCTCATTGATGTAAGCGCCAGAACCGTTATCGACGAGGATATCGTCAGCAGCGCGAGACGTGATCGTGACATCCGACAAGTCATTCGCCGCTGAAGCCCCGCCACCGCCAGACGATCCGCCGATGATCGCCTGTGCCGACAGTGATACCGAGAATGCGAGAATCAGAATCAGTGCGCGCATCAGAACTCCTGCCCCGCAATGAGCACCTTCGCGTCGCCCGTGATGGCGTCGGTCTGGACCGTCAGGTTGTTGGCCGTCGAGTCGTCATCCTCTAGGAAGAACCCAGACAAGGAACGGCCTACGGTCTCGCCGGCGGCGACTTGAAACGTCCAGAGCGTAGTTCCAGCCCCAGCATCCGAGTCGATGAACGCTGTCACCGTTGGTGTAACGCCGCCATTGAAGTTCACCTCAGTTGCGGCCGTAGCGGTTGCCGCCGTGCCATCTCGCGAAACAGTAACCTCGCAAGCAACCGAGCAGTAAACCTCGAAATAGTCGAAGACGACCCACTTGGAGCCGCTTGCAGGTTGCTGGACAGTCACATCACATGCAGCAGCCGACAGCGACGCGCAATCGTCAAAGACGATGAAACGGTTGTTCCTGGTGACTTTCTGCGGTGAGGCACTCGGCACCAACAGCAGCGCCGCCAGCAGCGCGGGGATAATGTGTCTTGTCATGATTTCCTCGCCGGTTTTGTGGCGCGTCTGCGCCTCGATCGTTTCTTTGTAGCGGGCCGCTCGGGCTTCGCGTCGATAGCGGAGGGAGGAACGCTATCAAGGCGCTGCTCGGCGGCCCGCATGTCGCGCGCCAGTGTTTCTACCGCTTCTCGCGAGCGATGCAAGATCGGACGCCAAAGGGGAGACTCTGACCATCGCGATTCCATTAGGCCGCAGCCTCGACACCCGCAAGCGTTGCCGCCGTCAGGTCCCAGCCTTGCCACGTAGTCGCCGTGGTGCAGACCATAAAAACAAGAGTGTTGGCCGGAATGGCGGACTCGGCATTGGCCCCAGTGCCGCCGTTGATCGCCACCGTTGCCGGCGCGCTGGATCGCAGCTCGAAGCCATTGGCCCCGACGTGCAGCAGAACCACAGTACCCGGCGTAGGCGCTGGCAGGACGATGATGTTGTTCGCGCTAGCGCTTGTTACGCTAACAAAGCTGGCCCCAGTTGGGATCGTGCCCGTTGTCAGGCCGTCCGATGTTGCCGTGGCTGCGTACGGCGTCAGCAATAGGCCCTTGCCCATGGTGACGAGTTCGCCGGCGAGAGTCAGTACAGACTCGCCGGATGTGTTCTGGACATCGAGCGCACCCGATTCCCACCTTGATGTGACGTTGGTAACTGGCATAGATTGATCTCCAAAAATAGGGCGGACCCGAAGGCCCGCCCATTGGTTGAGGGATAGGGGACAGCCAGCTAAGAAAGCAAGCTAACGCCCGCGTTGGGGCGCGGAGGATCGTCGCAGAACGCGATGACGGCGGCGTCAACCGGACTGTCAACGCCCTCGGTCAAAGTCAACTCGACGAAGGGCTCTCCCTCCGTGACTTGGTCATAGCGCACCTTAACCAATGTGGTCTTGGTAGCGCCGGCAGCAGGCGTAACGCCTGACGTGGTCGCGGTCGTGTACCCGCCCGCCGTGTCGAAGTCAGCGCCCGACGTGACAGTCTTGTACTCGAACGCAATGGCCGTGCCAGCGCCGCCAGCAGCGGCAGCGTAGGTGTTGACCGTGATGGCCGCCGTGCCTGTTCCGCCCGTGCCTTCGACGACAAGGAAAAACAGGTTGCCCGTACCCGGATGGCGGACTCGATCAGTTGACGGGTCCGTGTTGTAGCGGTCCGCGTCAGGAGGCAACGCGAAGGGAATGATGTGAATGGTATTTGCCATTGTTGATGCTCCTTAGGCGCGCGTGGCCAGTGTGATGAACGGCGATAGGGTGTTGGACCCATTTGCCGGCGTGAGGGCCGAAGGCCACCACGCTTTGCCGTCGTTGCGGAGTTCAAACCGCAAAGCGGTCTCACCCTCAACGAACTTGACGTGCATCGATTGCGCTGCACGAATGCCGCCTTTCGAGGCATAGAGGTACTGGCTCATGTCAGCCAGAACGATGTCGCCGACGGTGCCGAGCGTGGCGCAGTGCTCCACCGGAACCACAGGGCGGCCCAGCAGCGTGCCAAACGGCGATCCGCTGGCGTTATTCGCGGGCATGTAGACGGGAACACCGCCCGTGCCCACGGCAAGGCTCATGGTCATCAACTGAGGCTCGATGTCCTGATTAATGAACCACACAGCATTTGAACGCGACGGCGCGTACATCCTGGCGTACATGTTGACGATGTTCTCGTAAACGATCGTCGCCGCCGTTTGGCCGGTCTCCTTCGCGACCGACACGGTGGCCGATTCGTTCAGGATGCCTTTCATTTGCGAAGCGCCGTCGCCGTTGAAAATCTCGTCCTCGATGGCGAACCGGATCGCCTGCGGAACCAAGTCATTGACTAGGGTCAGCATTTGCGGGCCGTCCTCGATCTGCTTGTTCGTCAGGTACACAAGCGAACCCAGGCTCTTGAGTTCCAGTTTCACTCGCTCGATGGCAACGGTCGAAGCAGTCGGGCCATTGCCCTCGCCGAAACGACCGACCGTGATACCGCCATAGCGGCTACCGGAAACGCGGGAGTTTTCTTGCACCGCGTTCCATTCGGCAGTGTCGCCAACGCTGATCGGAACGGCCTGGGTACGGTTTACGATCTGGCCATCGCTAAAAATCTTGCGAAGGATGGTGCTGCTGACGGTGGAAGGCACCAAGAAACCGCCATCGGCGGCAATCAAAGTACCCTGACCAGTCACGCGCGACTCCATAAATGTAGAGCGCAGCTCCTGGTTCATGTTGCCAGGCAGTTCCTGGTTTCGCTTCATCGCGATGACGCCCTGGAAAAACTGGTCCGCCTCTTCAACGGGCCAAGCGTCGTAGTTCTTGCGATCTTCAACGATCTTCCGATCGCCGTTGTCGCCGGGAATGATGGCGGGAGTCTCAAAACGGCGCAATTCTGCCGCTTTGGCTTCCCAGCCTGAACGCTTTTCGAGCGCCTTGAGATCGGCTTCGCATTGTGCGACTCCGGCCTCAATCTCGCCCATGCGCTTGGTTTCGTCTTCGGACAGCGCGCGCTTTTCGTTGGTTGCGGCGGCGTAGATGCCGTCGCCCTCGGACACAAAAGCGCGAAGCTGCGCCTGAATCGTTTCGCGATTCATAACACGTCTCCTTGTGATCGTTAGTGGTTGTCGTCGCTACGCCAGCGACAGGGCAGCCATACGGGTTCGCAGGGTCCAAGCGGCGCGCATGTACTCAGTGGCTTGCACTTCGGACAGCGGGTGCTCAGTAACCGATTCAGGATCGGTTTTTAGACGCTCCAAACGTTCGATGGTTTGTGCGACGAGGTCCTCTTCCACTGCGTCCAGCGTGAAGCCTGCCCGTCGCTTGATCGCGAAGCCCGTCAGGGCCTCGAAGTTGATGCCGGTCTCTTCAATCGACCGTTCAATTTTTGAGGTCGTCGCCGGACTCGCCGGCATGGTAACCGGCCCGGTTTCGATTAGCTCGATCTCTTTGATGGTGCGAAGGCTCGGTTTGCCGTCCTTCTCTTCCCACTCTTCCCGATGGACGAAGAACGCCATCGAAGAACCGTCCACGTCGCCGCGCTGGATCTTACGCGCAACCGATTGGGCTTGCGGGTCCCGCGGATCGGCAAGGATCTCGTAGCGCAGTCCGCGCTTGTCTTCCTCCACAGTCATCGTTCCACTTTTGGTACGGCCTAGCAGGAAGTCCGGCGAGTGGTTGAACATGCCGCGAATGTCGGGCTGATCCTTGAGCGTCTTGGTGAAAGCACCGTCCGCGATCTGCTCACGGAAGCCCATCACCGAGTACTTGGAGTTGAAGACCGCGCCGTATCCCGCGATCTTGATAACCGACTCGTCAGATTCCGCCCTGGTCTCCATCGACGGGGCAATCTGGACATTGCGGTGCTCTTCAATCAGTTCTCTACCCATACATCACCCCGGCACTACCATGCAGTCACACGCGCCATGCAAAGGCGGCGTCTTTAGATTTCGCCTAATTCGCAGCGGTCGCGTTGCCCCATCGGGCTGCATGGAACCTGGCTCTACAAACGGCTGCGATCCACTCACACGCTTTCCTCGCATCGAGTTGCAGTACGGGCAGTTCTTCCCGAATGCGGCCCATACCAGCCCGTAGCCAGCCGACGTGAAGATCAGGGCCGCCACGCGATTAGCGATACCGTACGCTTCGCGTACCGCTTCCTTGCCGGCGCGAGGCTTACCATTAGCGCCGTTCTTCCATTCGTCCACCCGAACAGCCACCGCCTCGGCTGGATCTTCATCCAGCATCGTTTGGGCTTCGACCGCAACAGCTTGAAGCTGGGCAATCGTTGCGCGGGTGAACGATTCCGCGAAATTCTCGGACCATGTGCGCGCGAAAGTAGCCACTCGGTCGTCGGGTTCGTCAATCTTGACTTCTTGCCGCGCTTGGTCACCGATGGCTTGTGCAATCGTCAGCAAGGCCGGCGCAACAGCAGCCCGAACGCTATCAACCCGCCCGCGTGCATATTCTTCGACCCATGCGATAAAGCCCAGCGCGTCGCGCTGCTCAGCCCGCAATAGCGGCGAGCCCTCGCGCGTAATTGCCCGCGCCTGGATCTCGATCTCGCGCTGTAGCGCCCGCTCGAATCGCGGCATCAGTCGTGCTACGGTGTCACGTCGCGACTGGGCCGCCCGGATCTCCGCTTCGCCCATGCCAGCGGCGCGGTTGAGCGCCACTTGCCGCTCGTCATCGTCCTGCTGGTCGTCGTCGGGTTCGGCCTCGACATCGGCCCCAGCGGCGTCGCCTTGGTTGTCCATGTCACCAGCCGCAGGTAAATCCTCAAGCCGTGACATATTGAGCGGAACCAGCAAACTGTCGCCGCCCTCGATCGCGGGCAGGTTCTCCAGCGCACGCCGCTCGTTAATCGTGGCAAGTCCCCATTGAACCGCCAGCGCCGAGCCTTCCATGCGCGTTTTGAAGTCGCCGCGCAACAATCCGTCCACGTTGTGCCGCACGAAGTAGCGCTCGCGCTCTTCCGGCGTCAGGAATTGCTTTTCAATGGCCTGCTCAAGGGCTGTGAGCCACGGTAGCAAGGCGTACTGGACGTATTCGAGCCCTTGGTGCTCGATGTTGCTAAACGTCGCCCGGTCAAGCGCCTGTAGCCGGTGCATCGGCACCATGTAGATCTGGGCCAGGTCCTCTTTGACAAACTTGGCCGTTTCGATGAACTGCGCTTCGTTGTTCGGAATCTTGACGATCTGGTCAATCTCGATGCCTGGAGGCATCAACGCCAACGTGCTCAACCCGCGCTTACCTGCGAATTGCTCCGTCCACTTCCGCTTAAAGTTCTCGACATCCGTGCCGTCTTTCATCGTGCCGGTCATCTTGGCGATGACCTTAGGGACCGGCGAGCGGAAATAGGCTGCGCTGTATTCGCCAAGCGCCAATGCCCGCCCAACCGTCTCCATGCACATGCGGATCGGCGACACGCCGGTAATTCCGCCATCAGTGCTCAACCCAAAGTTGTGGAAAACCTTATCCTCTGGCAAAATTGTCTTGGTGCCGTCTGGGTTGTTCAGTTCGTAGCTTTTAGATAGATCCGAGTTCACCCTAACCCGTTGTACCCGCGTCGGGTCAATCGGTACCGTCTGATACTCGCCACGCCCGTTTTTGATGATCTGTTCGTACTGATTCCCACTACCAAGAACCGAATACCAGCCCCTCATGGACCACTGCATCGGCGTGTGAAGCCTATTGGGCTGCCGCAGCCACGCAGATACTGGATGATCGTTTACGATCTTGCGCCCGCCATCCGATTGCCGCTCGTACAAGTGCCTCGGCAATGCGCTCATGTCCCGCGCAAGGATGTTGATGCACGCGAAGACCGTCGCGTGCCGAGTCGCCGTTTCCTCTGTAACGCGAACCCCAGCGGCGGATTCTTGGCCCATCTCTGCCATTGCCAGCAGTTGACTCCAATCCTGCATGGACAGATTCGCGTTACGGAACGCCCAAGCGGCGTTTTTGATTCGTTGCAGGATCATCAGGCGAACGCCACTTGGCTAAAGTCGATCTCTTGAGCCGCTTCGTCTCTCAGGTACACGCCGTAGGCGTAAATGGCCGAAACCGGCCAGTCAATCTTGTTTTCGGCCCGCTCTTTGCGCGGCATAATGTTGTCTTTCTGGTCTCTGTGCCCGACGACGTTGGAAACCATCCACGCCGCCATCGGGCAGCCTTCGTGGGCGATCTTGCCGTCCAGTACGTCCGCCTCAAGCTGTTTCATCGGCTCCGATAGGTTGCCGATCGTGTTTCGGTACTCCACAACAGGAATGCCCTCGGCCTGCAACTCTTGCATAAGCTTCAACGCCTGCCACGGATCGAACGCCGCCGATCGCACATCGAAATTCCGCGCTAAGTCTCGTACTTGGTCGCCGATCTCATCGAAATCCGTCGTTGCTCCCTCGGTTGTCCGCAATCGGCCCTCGATTGCCCATCCTGGGTATTGCGCGTTGACGCTTCCTTCGACCGTATCCTCGGGAGCCCAGCAGAACCGGAACAAATAGCGCCTACCGTCCCGCACAAACAGCGCCGACAGCGCCGCAATGTCCGTCTTGCTCGCAAGATCAACGCCCAGCCAGCACGGCTCGCCGCGGAAGTCCTCGATGCTCAGCTCGGGATCGCCGCAGGCGTCCCACTTCCGCATATCCATCCAGGCTTGATCCGCGTTAACCCACTGATCCAGGTGTTTCGTTAAAAAACCCGGTTGCGCCGCAGTCTGTTGTCGCGCCTTCGCGGCCTTGCGCTGGAGGTCATCGACCTTAACCGAGACGCCGTAATTCGGGTTGGCCTTCGGCCATGTCGCCTCATCGGCCCAGTCATCGGCCTCATCCAGCGTGTAGACAATCCCAAAGTAGGTATCGTCATCAGCCGCTCCGTCTAGCAGCTTCAGGACATACGACCGCTGCTCGTAGCAGATGCCCGATCGGTCGCTGCCGGCGGTCGTGATCGCCCAGATCAGCGGTTGCGACCGCGCGCCCGTTCCGGTCTCGAGAACTTCCCAGACTTCGCGCGTTCGGTGAGCGTGAAGCTCGTCGATGATCGCGCAATGGATGTTCAGTCCGTCTAGGTTCTTCGCTTCGGCGCTTAGAGCCTTGAATGTGCCGCCATCACCGTTCGTGATCGCGTGCGCGTGGGTCCGAACCCCAAACTCCCGCAACGCTGGCTCTTTTTGAGCCATTCTCCGCGCGTCATCCCATACAATCCGCGCCTGATCGCGTGTCGTAGCGCCGGAATAGACTTCAGCGCCCGGCTCGCCGTCGGCGACCAGCATATACAGGCCGACGCCGCTCGATAGCGTGGACTTCGCGTTCTTCCGCGCTACCTCGATGTAAACCGTGCGGAATCGCCGCGTTCCGTCCTCGCGCTTCCATCCGAAGACGGTTGTGAGGATGAAACATTGCCACGACTCAAGGTCAATCGTGCGTTTCTGCCGCGCCCACTCACCCTTGATGTGCGGCAAGCACTCGATGAACGCGCAAACGCGATTTGCTGCCGCCTCATCGAACCGATACGGCGCATTCTTGCCTTTCCACCGCTTGAGATCGTCTATCTGCCGTTGGCACGCCTGCTTGACGTACTTACAGGCTACGATGTCGCCCGCGACCACGCTTTTGGCGTAGTTGCGGGCCTTCTGGACGTAGGTCACCGTACTTTTGGCGCGCTCTATGCCGCTACACGGCTAGTGAATTGTCCGCGTGGCGGAGTGATAGACACCCTGTACCCCAGCTCTTCGCACAGTGCATCGTTAAACACTTTCGCCAACTCGGGCTCGCCGTTGTTACAAGCTGCGACCTCAAGTTCAACAAGAACACGGCCACTCGGGGCGCGCTTCGTTTCATACCGCGCCAGCGTGGTGATATGCCAGCCCATGCGCTGAGAAAACTGCATCTGCGTATCGCCCAATCGTCGCCTAAGCTCTCGAATGCTACTCGCTAGCGAGTTTCGTTCCACATGGTCGCTCATCCCGTCTTCATCTCCAACAGCTTCGCCATGCTGCTCTTCTCGTTGGGCGTGTCGATGGCGGCGACCTTCGCGCGGTCACTTGGCGTCATACCGAACGACTGGCACCACGCCCGATAGCGTCGATCCGCCTCATTCCGCACGCCTACAGCCGGATGCGCCTTGATGAGATCGCCAGAGACGTAGTACTCCGACATGTTTTCCTGAATGAACGACTCCAGAGCCTCGTTTGCGCGCCGCCAGTCCACCCATGCCTGCGCCATCGCAGCCAAAGAGCCCGCATCGGCCCGCGTTAGAACCCGCATATCCAGCAGTCGCTTGCCGTGGATCATGTAGGCCTCGACGACACGCTCATCTAGACCATCAGGCGGGGGCGGCAGTTCGGGCGCGAGCTTCGGCTCGTTCTTGTTCGCGCGGCAGTTCTGGAGCGTGCCTTTTTGCTGCTTCAGGGCTGTCGGTTTGCGGGCTGGCATAACGTGCTACTGGCCTTGGCGTTCGTGCTACAAATTGGA
>Ga0196901_1001737_pt1 | contig 10820 bp, 23 predicted proteins | sample CB_VirMetaG_FD_169099 | JGI IMG/M metagenome (GOLD analysis project Ga0196901, IMG submission 169099) | Freshwater to marine saline gradient viral communities from Chesapeake Bay - CB_1504_1 Viral MetaG (v3) (version 3) | ecosystem: Environmental > Aquatic > Marine > Coastal | place: USA... | reverse complement strand
CGGCACTACGGGAGTAGCCTGCAAGAACCTAAACCGTAACTTCATCGGAATAGAACTTGATGCTGGGTATTTTGAGATCGCACGCAAACGGATAGACGATACACTAGCGTGCTAACGCTTGCGATAAGCGGCGGCGCTTTTTGCCGTCCGCTTGATTGCATTGTTATACGGCTTTTGCGAGGGGCTATGATGAGCAAAGAAAAATTACTAAGAAGCTTTAGCGGTGGCAGAACCTCCGCGTATATGTCAGCGGTGATTGGTGATCGATATGCTGATAAGTACGAGATGGTGACAGTTTTCGCCAACACCGGGTGCGAACACGAGAGAACATTAGAATTTGTGCATAAGTGCGACCTGGCGTTTGGGCTAAAAACGGTGTGGATAGAAGCGACCATAAATGAAGGAAGAAAAGGAACGGGGTATAAAATCGTAGATTTTGAAAGCGCCAGTAGAAACGGTGAGCCATTTAAATCCATGTGCGCTAAATATGGGCTTCCCAATCAATCATACCCGCACTGCACAAGAGAGTTAAAACTACAACCGATAAACGCATATTTGAAAGATATTGATTTTGTGGATTGCTTAAGGGCTGTAGGGATCAGGACAGATGAGGAGCGCAGGAGAGCAAAGGACGCCGAGAAGCGGAATGTAGTTTACCCGCTATTGGATTGGCTTCCTTCTGACAAAGAGGATGTTGATTTGTTTTGGGAGGAGCAAGACTTTGATCTTGAATTACCACCAAGGCTTGGGAATTGCGTATGGTGCTGGAAAAAGAGTGACACAAAGCATTATGCTAATATTTTAGAGGATGCCAATAATTATGAGGTGCCACTATTCTTAGACAGAAATTATAGTTTTTGCGGGAACGGTAGCGACATTAGAGACAAAGGCGAAAGGACAATGTTTAGGCGGCACAGGAATACTCACAAAATGATAATGGATGCGGCGCAGTTTGAAATCGAAGAGCTTGAAAAATACCCAAGCATCAACTCTGTTTCGGGCTGCACAGAAGCCTGTGAAGCATACGCCTAACGCTTGATTGCATTGTTATATACACTAAGCTTTCTAGTAGGATTTGTTATTGTAGCTTTACTAATAGGAAAACATAATGAACGCTCTGATTGATGGTGATATCATTGCTTATGAGGTAGGGTTTGCTTGTGATAGAACATACTTTACTATTACTACTTCCACTCATCATGAGCTATTCAATAGCAAGCGTGATGCTAATTCATATTGTGATGAGCATGAGTTAGACAGGGGATGTATAGAGAAACACCTAGACCCAGAGGAGGGTTGGAAGGTTAAGGGTAGTACCAACCTTCTCATACAAAGTATATGTAGGGCTGTCACAGAATACACTAAAGAACCCACCACCCCTACAATATTTCTTTCTGGTAAGACAAACTATAGGAATGAAGTTGCTACTACCGCTACGTATAAAGGGAATCGGGATGGTAGAAAACCCTACCACCATTCCTTGATTCGTTCCTACCTAATGGAGAACTATCATACCTATGTCTCTGATGGAAATGAAGCAGACGATTTGTTGGGGTTATATTCAAATGATGATGCTGTAATTTGTTCCAAGGATAAAGACCTACTAATGATTCCCGGAAAGCATTATAATTGGAATAAGAAAACCTTTACTGTTATTTCAAATGATGAGGCTCTATTTAATTTCCATAAACAATTATTGACAGGGGATAGTGTAGATAATATTATTGGTATATATAGGATGGGAGAAGTTAAAGCTACTAAAGCTTTAGCTTCCCTCACTAGTAAGGAACAATGGAACACTGTTGGTGTTATGTATGCTTCCCATTTTGATTCTCCAGAAGAAAGACTGGAAGAGAATGGGAAGCTTCTATGGATACAACAACCCTTCCTTACAGAATGGAGTATAGATAAGTATGGAGAATTTATTAATTCATTTACGGAGGGGTGATTGTGCCCAGAAAGAACGCAACAACAACTAAGAGACAAACCACTAAACGTACAGGACATTCATCAAGGGCACGTACTCCCCCATACCATTCTCATCCTGATTGGAGTACAGCTAGGTTTTGGGGATGGGTTAGAGCAGCCTTACGGAAGGCATGGCTCAAGTGGCCCCCAAGGTATATTAAGCTGGCTTCTGCAAAAAGACATACAGAGGAAGGGGTTAAGTATGAATGTGAAGTGTGCAAGGAGATGTTCAAAACTTCTGGTGTGGAGGTAGATCATATCATTCCTGTTGGCACACTGAGACAAGCTGAAGACTTACCAACATTTGTAACCAACTTATTCTCTCCTATAGAGAATCTTAGAATAGTTTGTAAGGGGTGTCATAAGAAGAAGACACAAGAGGACAAGGAATCATGAGGGAGGATATTAGTTTCACTGAGGCATTAGATGTAGCTACAACACTAGACACAACCCTTCTAGTAGAATTACTAGAGATAACTTCTGAGGATATATTAGAAGTATTCTTAGGAAGATTTATAGAACACCGTTGGAAGTTTGTAGAATATGAAGATGCCTATTATAATGCTGTATACTTAGAAGAAGGAGATCCTTATGAGTGTGAATAAGATTATTAATATTTCTGATTGGAGGAATACTACTCCTACAGGACGACAAGCATTAGAAAAATTACTTGAAGATGAACATGCCTTAGAGGGAGTAAACCTAATCCTATCTGTTCACAAAGATGGCACAAGTGCTTTCACCCTATCCTCTGGAACAGAACAAATATCTAGGGTAGAGCTTCTAGGATATGTAAAGCTATTAGAGGATTTTCTTCTAATAGATTTGTATGATATTGAAGAGTAGGAGTACCACTGTGAACCACAAACTACGAGGCAGAGTATTGATACATGGTGATTTCCTATCACCAGACGCCAAGATTGCTGAGTTCTCAAATGACTTTAGCCAAAGTTATATGCGTGAATTGGTGGCAGCCCTGAATCACGGAGATGATATGCTCCGTATTTACAAGTGCCACCGAGACAACCTTCACATTACCAATGTCGTTCCGATGCTGGAACATATGGAGAGGATATTCCACGCATGGGAACATGACTTACATGTAGCGAGGAGAATAGAGAATGACATTTGATGTTAAAATTGTAGCTGACAGTGTGGCTAATGATATTCGTATCACCACGATGCAGCTTAAATACCCACGCTTCATACACAGTGAATTAATGACACACAGGATGTTTAGCCGTAACGCTTCTAGCAGCAGAGCAATTCCTATTAGTAAGATTATTGAGCAAGTGGAGGATTCCCCTGCAATGCCCATTCATTGGGGAAAGAATAAGGCAGGGATGCAGGCAAGCGAGGAGCTTCCTCCACATATTGCTAATGGGTGTCGTCTACAGTGGGAGCGTGCCGCTGTACAAGCAGCACATTTGGCAGAGTCACTGGAGGATATTGGTCTCCACAAACAAATCACCAACCGTATCCTAGAACCATTCCAATGGATTAGTGTAATCGTTACAGCCACAGAGTGGGATAACTTCTTTGCCCTACGCTGTCACCCTGCAGCCCAACCGGAGATACAACACCTAGCTACTCTGATGCAGAGTGCTATGAATGAGAGTGAGCCTTACGATTTTGCAAGATATGAGTTAGCGAAGTACCCCCATTGGCACCTACCCTATGTAGATTGGAAGGAAGAACGAGAGATAGGAATAGATAAAGCTATTAAGTGTAGTATAGCAAGGTGTGCTAGGGTTAGTTATTTAAACCATGATCAATCAAAACCAGACATTCAAAAAGATTTGGAGCTTGCCGATAAGCTAATCTCAATGGGACATATGTCACCAACAGAGCATCAAGCTACTCCTATGCGTGACCCAATGACAGGACAACATTATGCTGTAGTCAATTGGGAGCTAGGCGTGACGCACTGCGACAAAAGCTTCAATCTATGGAGCGGCAACTTCAGAGGATGGGTGCAGTATAGGCAACTACTATGAAACTCTCAGCATAGTGTGAGTGGGATAGAACATGATTGATATTCAACTACGCCTTATCAAGTCTTATAACAAAGACTACCTTCAAATTAGAAAAGCTTTGCATGAGGATAAGAATGGAACAATCTGGAGCAAATGGGAGAATGTCCCATTCATTCTGGAAGGGGAAGCCTACCCCAGTGGTGATTCTCCTGACCCTCCTAACTATAGTGGCAGAGATACACATTATCCTTAACTTTTATTTCACACATTGGAAATAACTTGGAGACACAGATGACAGAAGATAAGTCTGATTTTTCATATGATAGTATTGTACACTACTCTCATTTCGTAAAAACCACAGTGATCTACCCGAAAGAAAGAGCTTTAGAATATCTAGGGCTAGGTATATCTTCAGAGGTAGGGGAATTACTAGGACACTTTAAGAAATATATTAGGGATGGCAAGTGGGATCAACAGGCTGTTAAGAAGGAGCTTGGAGATATTGTATGGTATTGGACTAACATCTGTAATGAGATGGGAGTTGATCCTCGTACAATCCTGGATATGAATATGGAGAAGCTACGTGACAGGAAGGATAGGGACAAATTAGGCGGCAGTGGCGATGACAGATAGATGTAAAATTCTTATTAGGAATAACATCATGGGGGTTTGGATGTGGATAAACGCAAATGTAAAGGGTGTGAGTTTTATGCAGAGTGTTCTACAGGAGAGTTTAGTTCGTGTATCATTGTTCGTATTATTTTATACAGCGTCACTGTCGTTAGTGCTGCATTATTCATAGCCGTATCTACTGCCACACTATAGGGTGTAACATGAACAACAAGAAAGCTAAAGGCTTACGCAGAGAAGCTAAGAGAGCGTTGATTTATAAAATATATACCACACTCTCTGATAAAGATAGAGATGCCTTTGTTGCTATGCCTGAAGAGAAGCAATTAGAGATTGCTACATCGGGGAGTCATAATATTAGAACAGTGTATAAGAGACTTAAAAGATATTACCTTGGTAAATATCTAGGCCCATATACGGAGAATTTTAATGGGTAGAAGTTGGAAGGATGAGGAAGCTAGGGCGAGGGTCTTGACCGATCCTCTTCTACGGAAGGGCCATGCTCACCCAAAGAAGCAAAGGGCAGAGGCTATATGCCCTTTCTGTAAAGGGAAGGGTGTTATACAGCTCTACCCTCATATAGAAGTTTGTCCTTCCTGTGAAGGGGAAGGTGTTATCCAATAGGAGAACCAATGAATACAGAAGCATATAAAGATGTACAGGAAGCCTACACTTCCTTCATTCATTTATCAAGATATAGTAGATGGCAAGAGGAGGAAGGGAGACGAGAAACTTATGAAGGGACAGTGGATAGATATATTTCTTTCTGGAAAGAAAGATTTGATAATGAGGCTGTTCATGCCAAGCTGGAACTGGCTAGACAATACATTCTATCTAAAGATGTGATGCCTTCAATGCGTTGCTTTATGACAGCAGGAGAAGCCCTCAGTCTGGATGAGGTAGCTGGGTTTAATTGTTCAGCAATTGCTATCGACCATCCCCGCGCCTTTGATGAAATCCTCTATATCCTAATGTGCGGGACAGGTGTAGGCTTTTCAGTGGAGAGACAATATGTTAACAAACTGCCCGAAATCGCAGAAACCTTCCACAACTCTGACACCACCATCGTTGTTGCAGATAGCAAGATCGGTTGGGCTTCAGCCTACAGAGAACTCATCCAGCTTCTGTATGCTGGTAAAATCCCCAAGTGGGATATGTCTAAAGTTCGGCCAGCAGGAGCTAGGCTCAAGACTTTTGGTGGACGAGCGAGCGGATCAAAGCCTCTGGTAGAACTGTTCCAACATACTATAGATACATTCAAACGTGCTGCTGGAAGAAAACTTAACAGCTTGGAGTGTCATGATGTGGTTTGTAAAATTGCTTCTGTGGTGGTCGTTGGTGGGGTTCGTCGCTCTGCACTTATATCTCTCTCCAACCTTTCCGATGACAGGATGAGGGAAGCCAAGAGTGGACAATGGTATATTGATAACCCACAACGTGGCATTGCAAATAACTCTGCTGTATATACAGAGAAGCCCGACCTTCAATTCTTTTTGAAAGAGTGGAGTAGTTTATATGCTTCACGCAGTGGGGAGAGGGGCATTGTAAATAGAGAGAGTTTTAACAAACAGGTGAGGAAGTTTGGGAGACGTGAGGTTGATAGTAATGGTTTTCTTACTAACCCGTGTGGTGAGGTTATACTTAAATCAGGGCAGTTTTGTAATCTCACAGAGGCTGTGATTAGAGAGGGGGATACCTTCGATATTCTTAGAAAGAAAGTAGAGATTGCTTCTTTCTTAGGCACACTACAATCTACCCTCACAAACTTCCGCTACTTACGTGCTATGTGGAAACGTAATACAGAAGAAGAAATGCTATTAGGTGTGAGCTTAACAGGCATCTATGACAACCCAATTACCTATACTATAACCCCAACCCTAGAGGAAGAGCTGAATGAATTACGTAAGCATGTTGTGGACACTAACAAAGAATGGGCTTCCATACTCGAGTGTTCTCCTTCTGTTGCTACTACTGTTGTTAAACCCTCTGGGACTGTATCACAACTTGTGGATTGTGCCTCTGGCATTCATCCCCGGCATTCTCATTTCTATGTGCGTAGAGTTCGTCAGGACAAGAAAGACCCACTCTCTCTTTTCCTAATGGAGCAGGGTGTTCCTTGGGAATGGGATGTTACAGACATTGATCCAGAAACCAAAGAGCTTAGAAAGAACATAGCTGTCTTCAGCTTTCCAATGAAGGCTCCAGATAATGCTATTGTTCAGAAGGATGTTAGTGCCCTCTCTCATTTAGAATTATGGAAAGTGTATAAGGAGAATTGGTGTGAACATAATCCTTCTGTTACAATTAGTTTTAGTGATGATGAGTTTTTAGGTATTGGGGATTGGGTGTGGAGGAATTGGGATAGTGTAGGTGGATTAAGCTTTCTTCCAAGATCGGATCATGTATATGCACAGGCTCCTTATGAGGCCATTACAAAAGAGCATTGGGAAGCAGCCGTAGATTTGTTTCCAAGAATAGACTTCTCTAAGTTTAAGGAAACAGAGGACAACACTACAAACACAAAAGAGCTGGCCTGTTCCGCAGGCAGTTGTGAATTATAATTTAGAGGAATATAAAAATGAGTTTATCAGATAGAGTTGTAGGGCGGGCTTATATTACAGCCAACAAAGCCTTTGAGAAAAACAAAACCCTACCAGTTATTACTGGTAAGATTTCGTTAGACAATGGGGAGGAGTATTGGATTAACTTCTGGCCTTCCCGTAAAGGAACCCCTGATGTATTCTCAGGGAATGTACTACTACCGCCTGAAGATGAGAAAGGAACCTAAATGCCTATTTATGATTATAGATGCGAGACGTGTGGACATGTGTTTGAAGATGTACAGCTATCAACCGTGAGTGACAAACCCAATCCAATTTGCACTAGCTGTTATAGTACCGATGTTCATCGTATGCCCTCTGCCACAAAGAACTTGAAGTTCTATGGGGAAGGTACTTACAAGAAAGACTATAGAGATACAGGAGACTGGTCATGAGTAATAACACTAACAACTGTAGAGATTGTGTAGATGCACCCATTGATAGTGATGATAATTCTTCTGATAATTACGTTATCAATTATACCAATGGGAGAGGCATTGGGGCTGTGGCTTTATGGGTTGTTCTTTTCTGGGGAGACCCAGATATTAGTGACGCCATCATCTATTACCTATCTTCAGGCACCCTAATCTAAATGAAAACTTCCTCCTCAATATATATTCATGCTGAGTTTAATTTAGATGAAGTTATTACGGTGGTTCCTATACGTCATCTAATTGAACAAGAGCCTCTGATAGATGAGCTAGTATACAAGGAAGTATTAGGAAGTTTACAAGCCTACCCTTTAAACCTTCCATTGATTGTTATGCCATACGAGGCCTTCATAAAAGAATATGTAGGAGAAGCTGTAGAGTATGTTAAGGCAAACAGGGAGGAGGAAACCGATGTAGTTTTGAGGGGATGTAACCGGCTTAGAGCTGTTAGAGAATTAGGGTATTCCCTTGTAGATACAATCAGAGTGAGTACAGCCTTTGAAGCTTCCACTATGACAGAAAAGATTAGGGCACACAGTGTAGCATGGGAGCAGAGGATAGCTAAACTAAGAAATGAAATGAGGAAATAATATGTCTACAATCTTTGATGAATTAATTCCTCCTAAAAAGAAAGGAGGGCTTCTCCCTCTCTCCCTTCAGTGGAAGGGAGTCACCAACCAACCTGTAGTATGGCTTCCAATAAAAGACTTGTCTCCAATAGACAACCCTAAAGAATTACGGTATTCACAAGTGAGGGCTAGTGTATTGGAGAAAGGATATCTATACCATCCAGTAGTTGTATTAGATATAACTTCTACAGAGTGGAGAGAATATAAAGCATTAGTAAAACCCAATGTCCTCTCCCCTCCCAGTGAGGGGAGGTTTAAGGTTGTTATGTGTGGATGTAATAGATATGCTGTAGCCAGAGACTTAGGGTATACACAGATTCCCTCCATCATTGCTACAGGATGGAACAATGGAATTGAATTATGTAAACACTCAGAGAAAGACAAGCAATGGCGTAGGGATGGAACAGTTCTCCCTACAGCTAAATAGACATAGGAGCTTACATGGCTATTATTACAACCCCCCACCTAACCATCATCGCTTCAAGAGACTTGGAGCTTGTAGCTAAGGAAGCCTCCTCATGTATTCAAGAGGGATGGGAGGTGTGTGGAGCATTGGGAGTAGGGGAATATGAATTCTTCCTAACCCTCTACAAGCCCTTACAAGCCTCTAATTCCTCCTCCCCTACCTTACCCCCTACTCAAGGGGAGAACGTGCCTCAGAGGGCGTTACAGGGGCGCACAGCCCTACCACCTAAGCGAGGGCGTCCCAGGAAGAAGGCAACAACACAGGGGACAAGCTAATGGAAGGGAAATACAGAGAGCAATATGAGCTTCTACACAAGGAGAAGAATTATGGGGTGAGTAGTGAGAGGCTTGTGAATGATATTTACCAGAGCATAATTCGCTACTACCCCAAGATGTATAAATCTCTTCCCATGAGTATTATTGATTATGGATGTGGACAATCTGGATGTGTTGATAAGGTGGGAAGTAAGCTTGCCTTATTGCATAAGGACATTGGGAGATATGATTTTGCTATAGAGAAATATTCTACTCTTCCTAGTAGGAAATATTCTTTTGGGATTTGTACAGATGTGTTAGAACATATACCAGAAGAAGAGATAGGAGAGAATTTAGAAAGACTGAGAGCATTAGCCAAGATGTGGTATATCACCATCAGCCTTGTAGAAGCATTCCATTCCCTCCCCAATGGGGAGAATTGTCATTGTACTGTTCAGCCCTCCCAATGGTGGGAGGGAAAGCTGAAGGAGTATTTCTCTTCCATTGTCCCTAATGGAGGGAATGATACCCATATAAGATATATTATATATTAATATATATATATATTATATATCTCTCTATAATTATAATATATTATATATATACCCTCTCTCTTTTAGAGAGAGGCATATATCTTTCTCTTTATCTATATTATGTATTCCCTTAAATACTGTTCTAATATTCCTTTCCTTAGCATATCTATTATTACTCTTATACCAATCATATCCAATTATATCTAACTTATATCCTAGAGATATTAGATAATATATTCCTAGTATTCCTGTAGTAGGTTTAGATATAGTTTGAGAATATAGGGAATCATATAACTCCTCTTCTACAATAATAATTCTATTATCTATATATTCTTTAGGAATATATTCATTATGTTTTCTATAGAAGGGAGAACAAACCATATTAATATAATTATTCTCTACCCCTCCTATTGAATATTGTTTGAATATAGGAGGGGTGAGTCCATTAATCCAATAGTCTACAGGAATTACTGGAGGGTCTTTAATCCCTACATTCACTACAGCTATTTTCTCATATTCATTATAATCAATATCCTTTCTAATTCCCTCCCCTCCTCCAATTATTAAAGCCCTATTCATATATTTATTTTGTTAGCTTCTCTTTCTTTTCATATGTTCTAAGTCCTCCCAGTCCTAATAGGGATAACACTAGAGTCATTAAACTCTCACTCTCCACAACAGGGAGGATTACATTATTGAATTCTTCAGGATTCATAGAAACATATGCTCCCAACATAGGAGCTACAATGAAATGATATCCAATTCCTACAGCACAAATCCAACCTATTGCTGGTCTCCATCCTGCCACAAACACTGTCCTGTGTTTCGCTTCTTCAATATTTGTCATAGCTTGTAGAATATGAGGCTGTTGTAACATAGCCTTTATTTTATACTCAGCTTCCAGCCTCTCCTCATCAGACGTGAATAGATTATCCACCCCCTCCATAACCCCCTTTGTTATAGCTGTTATAGGATTTAGATTGCTTATGTCATCTAAAATAGACATAGCTCTTACGCCCAAACCCTAGCAGGAGTGGTTGGTGCTGTATCATACGGCACCAAATCTTCTTGGAAAGAAACACACCGCATATTAACATGATAGCCGGGAATCGGCGCTGTCTCGTAATACTCCAGACCTTCTTCATCGGTGAGGATGTTGCCGGTTCTGGTGTACATGGTACCAATCACAGAGACATCGCACCCCTCGCGGAACAGCACAGGCTCCTCGTTCGGGATTTCCCGCGTGCCGATGATGCTGGCCGCTTCTGCTGCGTTGGTGAATTTTAGAAAGTAGTCATTAAACATTTATTTAATCCTCTATGATGTTAGTGCC
>Ga0196901_1001736_pt1 | contig 10837 bp, 8 predicted proteins | sample CB_VirMetaG_FD_169099 | JGI IMG/M metagenome (GOLD analysis project Ga0196901, IMG submission 169099) | Freshwater to marine saline gradient viral communities from Chesapeake Bay - CB_1504_1 Viral MetaG (v3) (version 3) | ecosystem: Environmental > Aquatic > Marine > Coastal | place: USA... | reverse complement strand
GAGTTTGAATCAGCCAAACGTTGTTCATTGAGTACTGATGAAACGCGCTATAGACATCTAGGAAGTTTTGCCATTCGCCACTCGCCGCGATTTCTCGCATTCCCTTTTTGATATCTTCACACGCCGCCTTCACTGCGTCGCGCTTTGCTTGCTTCTCTTCTTGTGTAAGTGGCTTGCGCTTCTTGTTTGTTGTTCTCTTAGTCATTGCTGTTTCCTTTGTTGTTAGTTGTTTGTTGTTGTCTCAAAAGGGGACCCGTTGCCGGGTCCCGTTGTTGTGTTTGCTTATAGGCACTTGATGAAACCGCGTGTCCCGTCGCTGAGTGTGAAGTAGAAGTTCTCTTCACCGCATTCGCAATTTGAGAGCGCGCCTAGTTCCGGTAGATGTTCAAGCTCGAACTCTACTGGCGTTCTGTCGTCAGTCCCCCAAGTCATAGCGTCAAGCTTCTTTATGAACTCAGGGTCGTTTGCTGATAGGCCGCGCGCCTTTTGGAAGATCTCAACGTAGAGTTGATCTATGCGTTCTTGCATCTCAATTTGCTTCACCTGAATCTCTTGAATTGATTCCTTGTAGTGCGCGCCTAGTTCTTCTCTCAGATCGAGACTTCGACTAACTAGGCGACCCATGCGCTCGAACGCTTGCGCGTGTAAGTGCTTGTTCAGTGTGTACTCACGATGCAAGCCCACAACCTCAAGCCGTGTCTTTAGTGAAAGCGGCTTTTCCTTTGTCTCAATTTGCTTCTGACGTTCTGGGTCTAGTCCGTAGCGGTGCCACCAACTTTGATCGCGGTCGTTGCGCATGTGCTCGGATTGTTCGAGCACGTGGGCGCGTGCTTCTGCGAGTGTATCGAAACAGTGATCCCACTCGTAGTGCTCGCCTTTCGCATCGTACACTGAAGCGTTCCAACGACGCGTTGAATCGTTGAAGTGGATCTCCCACGAATAGCCGTGCGATTCTGCGTAGTAGTAACCAGCCGCGTCGCGTGTCACTTTGAGATTCTTTGCTTGTTCTTTCATTGCCTTGTTCATTGCTTTTTTCCTTTGCTTTCTGCGCTTGCGCGCGTTGTTTATTCAGTTGTTGGAACCAGTGTTATATAGGGTCAATTATCTGTCCAGTTATCGTGTGTCGCCAAACGATACACGACGACGAAGTTACATTAACGATCTTGTGTAAGTGCTTGATATCGTTGAGCAATCGGGAACGATCGTCAATTGTAAAAGTTTGGTAATCTTTGTAATATTTCTGTCACAGATTGTCACGGAAGTGTAATCGGCATTTTTGTTGGTGGTCAAATGTAGGTGCGTTGTCCACCTTTGCCGCGCGTTGCGCTTGCTTTCCGTGTAGCGTTTCGATACACAGAAAACGATACATTCCCCGGCACCGTCTCAACTAACTGCAAAGCTAGTCCCCCCCGGACATGAGGCGGTGCCACCCTCTCAATCTGCGACTAGGTTTGGACTCCGTAGATCAAGATCCCGAAGATCTCAGGATCACCCCCGCTCGTTGTTTTCATTTTGACCGTCAACGTTTCTTCGGTGTTGTCTCTCACGTCTAGCGTTCCCACATTGAGATCAGTTTCAAGTGCTGACCCGCTTGAGTTTGTATAGCTCGCAAAAGTGGAATCGCTAGCAACTGTCGAATCGACTTGAATCGTTACGGTGTGCCCGTTATCGATCCAGATACGCGCGATCACTTTGTGAGATGTATCATTTGAAGACGAACTACAGCCATCTTTACCGCGCACGTGATACCGCGCGATCTCTTGATAGCTTGTCGAGGTAACGCGAACCGGCAAGAACGAATCGCTCACGACCTGTTGTTCTGAATCAAGACACATCACTTGATCGTTGAATGTAGCGTTGGGATCTGTCTGTAAGATCTTGTCGCCTTCAAGCATGTTTCGTTCTGCGATCCACTCTGTAAACGAGCTAGGGTTACGTGCTGCCATTACTCCGTCTCCGGTCCTCTGAGGTAGTCGGTCACCATTGCATGATAAAGATACACGCGATCACTTTGAGACAAAGCGCCGTGGGTAGATCTAAACTCTGTGGACTTAGACGCGCGCGGCACGATTCGCAAAACACGATCGCTTGGTTGTGTGTCTAACCGGATTCTGATCCTACGCTTTGTCAAAACGAAACTAAAGCCGCCGTCGTCTAGATCTCCAGGTATCTGCCAAAGCATCGAAGCACTTTGAGAAAACGTCCACACTCCGCCTGTCTGAGTAGCTGAAGCAATGCCTGTCCCAAAATACTGCAACGAGATCAAATAGTCTGCTAACTGCCCGCGTACAGCGATCAGAAACTCAACGTCCACCGTATCATGTCCATTTTGCATCAAGTGATAGATCGAACAATCGCGCTCCGCGTTCCATTGAAAATCAAAAGTGTCTGTGGTGTTTGTGATTGTCGCATAAGGAGCCACGGCGGGTGTAGGGTATGCAATCGACGTCACGTTGTTAGATTGCTGCCTAGCCGCTTGCGTCTGCCTTGCTAGTTCCAGAATGACACCGGACGTCATGTGCCTGTAGGGTTCAACGTTTGTTGATGTCATAGGTTTGAGAGTTTCAAAAAGCCCACGGTTCATAGGATACGCTCCGAGTAAAAGCCTGTCGCCGGTTCTATTGCTTTCTCATAAACGGACAAAGACTCAAAGAGAATCGTTCCTGAGTCGATCACCTCGTATCCTAAATTGCTAAGGCCAGGCAGATACTCAAGCGCGGGAGCGAATCGAATCGATCGTTCATCAGTCCCGCCACCTCCACCGGTTCTGTGGTGGTAAATTACACTTGTAATCATTTTGGGACGCATGTCGGGGAACGGTGTTAGAGATCCCCCGCTATAAGTTCCGAAGATTATGTATTTCCCGACGTCCGTATCTGACACAGCGTTGTCTTCAATGGTAACTGAGTTCATTCCCAAGGTGACAATCTCGTCATGTGTAGAAACTTTGGTTCCTGTGTCTATTGGTGTGACTCCATAGACTCTTAGAAAACCTTCACCTGCGACGACAGCTTCGTTTGGGATTTCTAAATTGACACTGTAAAGCGTGTTGCTTGTCGCGCTAACTGTGATCGTCTGGCTAGAGTCTAGCGGCCTTGCGCCGTTTGGACCGTCAACAGAGAAGTAGAGATAAGACTCAACTCCCGCGCGGCGTCCGTAAAAGTTCACGTCTAATTGTGAGACGTGCGCCGATAGCTTGATCGGGATCTCAAGTGCTGGCGGCGCTGGAAAGTTTGAACTCAAAGGAAAACCACCGCGCAAAGTAAACGCGGTTCCCATTGTGAGAATGTTTCTCTTTAGGCGTCTAGCTATTAGAATGTTGTGATTCTCGTAAGACTTTCTCAAATCGCCAACGTTGATGTAGTGATCGGTCGTTGACGTTCTATCGTCTAGCCTAATGAACTCTGTCGGTATTTTTGGCGCTTCTGTTGGCATTACACAAACTCTTTCGCAGCATCGCCGCCGGTTAGTAGTTCGGTCGTAGAGTCCGCATAGGCGGCGTACTGATCCATGTTCGTTGTGTTCGACCCAGAATAGGGCGCAAAAGTTAGATAGTCACCTGTCGCAATTGTGAGACTAGGTGATGTGGTGATGTTGATTGTGTCCGTACTTGCGCCAGAAGGAAGCGGAGACGTATTAGCACCGAAGCTTGAGATCACATAGGTTGATCCTTTAAGTGCCCCGTTCTTGTCTCTCAATTCGAGACGGTCATTCACAAACAACGAGTCCCAAGACTCGCCGCCTTCTTGAGCAAATTGCGAAACGTCAATTGTGAATGTTCCCGAACTGTAGGCGGTGACGACACACGCGGGCGCGATCAACGCGGTGTTCGCTTCGTTTAAGATTTGCAACTTGAGACGCATCCTAGGCGTGCCTTCAAGTTCCATATTCAAACTAATGATTCGACAGACAACTGAGTTAAAACCCCGCGTCCCTGAATACGGGTTGAAAGGCTTAAACGTGTCGGTGTCTGTGACTTTGATTAGTTGCCCAACCTGTAGTGTTTTGAAACGGCTAATATCAAGGGAGATCTCAACCTCCGGCGCGGGTCTAGCTTCTCGTCTCAGTCTGCTAATCATCCGCGCGCTAAGGTCGGCGATTGAGTTTGTGTCGTTTAGCTTTGCTGAGAACTTAAGAGATCCCAAAATAGAATCATCAAACACGTTGTCTAGTTCGTCTGACCTAATCGTGATCGTGTGCTCGTGTTTGTTGTCTACAAATGGATTAGTGCCCGTTCTGTATTGAGTAACAACACCGCCGCCCGCTGATATGTATCTTTGATTTGCGTTGCGTGTTTCGATCGCAATGTGCGACACCGAAGATCTAGGGACTAAATCAATCGGGCTCAAGTCTAAAATCTCATTTGAAGAAATCGTCGGTAGTGTTGTCGCGGTGAAGTTTGAGACCACTTCAGCGACATACTCGCAGCTAAGTTTGCCTGTTGTTCTCTTTTGAAACAGAAAGATATTGAACGGAATCGCCACGTTCTCTTTCAGCAACTCCCAAAGGTCTAGCTCTTTGTCCAGTGTCAAAGCGAAATTACCTAGGCTCGCTTCTGTTAGGTAAGTATTCCGCACAGTCTCAAAAGAAGAGATATCTATTTCCTCGTTTGGAATGCCTAGACCCCATCCAATCGGCAAAACGTCGTAGATAGAGTTTCTGACTTGATACTCTTTCGCCGCTGTTGGCGTGTTGCTGAATGGGACGTCGACAGTGATTGAAGTTGTCGTGTTGCTCACGATCACGCGGGCTTCGCCGATGTTTGAATCTTCGGTCGCGTGTAGCGCGTAGCCCACCCACTGATTAGCTGTCCCAATTGTAGACGCGAAGTTGATTGTGGTTGTTGTGCCTGGCGATCCCGAAGTGTCTTCAACGACAAACTCTGTGGGCATTGTCGTTAAGAAGCAAAGTAGGACATCGATCGGATTCTTAGTGATAGCGTTGTTGACGGTGAAGCGATTCGTTTTGATATCGTCAACGGTGTTATCTAGCCCGAAGATAACAGGATCGCCAACTTGCGGGAGTTCTGTTATGCGACCGACGCCTAAATCATAAGCGGCTTTCGCACATTGAAACGAGTTAAAATCAGGACGACAGATTGTGGTGTCTCCCATCGCCCGCGTAAACATGCTTCCTATTTTGATGACGCTAAAAATAGGGAACAAGTGACCCGCACTTGCTACAGCTTGAGGTCTTTCAGGATCACCCGCTGCAAAAGCTTGATTTAAAGCGCCTTCAGTGCCGCCCGCTGCGCGTCTGTAGTTATATGCGAAAGCGGCTTGAAAGTGGGTGTAGATGTCAGATCCACCGTCTTTAGGTTGAACCGTAATCTTGAATCTAGACACCATGCGGACGGTGTTTCTAGTGTTTAGCTCGTTGTCTAAAACGGGACTGTCAACAGACGTGCCCGGAAGGTTGATGAGTTGAGTGTCTCCAACGTCTTCTACATTTGCGACTACTAGCTCACCGGGCGGTGTGTAGGTTGTGTGGTTCTTGTCTACAGTCTCTGAGGTTGTCCCGAGTTGATACACGATACCTTGATCGGCGAGCTTGATAGTTCTTAGGCGTCCAGTGTACAGCCGATCCACATTGCCTACAGTCTCGCCGGGAACATGCGTGAATAGCAAAACGCGACGGTCAAACCAGTAGCGGTTGTACTGTGTGATCACGGTGTTCTGTTTCCAAGTAAACCCGGCGCGGAAACTACCTGAACCAAAAGGCGACTTGGACTTTCTACCGCGCGGCGTGCCTAGGTAGTTTCTAGTCACTCCGTATTGATAGACGGTTCCGCTGACTAACGATTTCGAATTGAGACGCATTGCTTCACGACCACCGACCCAAATGGTTTCCCCTGAATCAAAGGTCGTTGTCGCATTATCGATCCGAATCGTGCCTGCTAGGTTTCCAGTGTCGGTGTTGAGCTTGCCTGTTTTGCCTTCTGCGTGCGGTCTGACGTTAGTTTGAAGAAAATCATCCACGTCTAAAACTGAGAATGACATAGAGCCGGAGCTATACTCTAGCGTTCTGGGATCCATCTGTTCTGAGATTCCGCGCGGTAGGTTCAGTCCCAACTTGACTGTGCAACCTAGCACCGTCGCCAAGTCTCCGTTAAGATCTCCAGTCGCAAAAACGGTACCGCTGAAGCCTTGTGTTAAATCGCTAATGTCAGTCGGCCAACCCAAGCCCTCAACACATAGAAAGTATTCAACGCTCACGATTCATACCTCAACATATTGATCTCAAAATCATAACGGTCGATGTTCGGAAGTTCGGTCGGTGCGAACTGTGAGGTCTGACTCAGATCGAGAACGTAGGTTTCATACGTTCCGTCGATTAGGTAGATTTCATTGCCTGGTTGATAGTTGGTGCCTACGCTGTAGTGATTAGCAAGTGTAAGCACCGTCGCAGTGTGCGACTGAATATAGTTTACCATCCAACGCGTATCGGGTCCGATGTTCTGATAGGTCAACGCGCCTTTGAATTGTTGCGGGTCAGTTTGCAACGCGCCGCTAGTGTACGTGATCGTTGAACTAGTTGCGCTTGATCTAAAGAAGACACCGCTTGCGGTGCTTGGCGCGAGGTAACCTTGACGATAGACCCTGAATCGCGTTCCCTTCTTTGCTTCTCTAAACCAGCACTCAAGCCCTTTATTCCGTGAATAGGGATACTTTGACTCTTCAGTGTAACTCACGCCACGGCTGAAGGTTAGATCTCGTTTTAGGAATTGAAGTTGCATTCGATAGGTGAAGCGGCTTGCTATGTATTGAGTCTTTACGTAGCCGCTAGGCGAAATTGACTGTGGCGAATTGGGAATGTCGATCGGCTCTACTGTGTCATCTCTCAACAGTCCGTCTTCGTTTGCATACCATCCGTAGGCGTGTTGGTAGTCGGCTGTAAGAGTTCCGCTTGTCCCACTTAGCGAATCGCTCCCGCTTGTATCAAACCCTAGAACCTTGCCGACGTTCCCGCTGCCTGACGCCCAATCGAGAACGATTGAAACTGAACTAGCGTTCGAGAAATAGAACTTAACCTTGTGTGTCTCAAAATCAATCCAGCTATTGAACGTGATCGATGCATACGTTCCTGAAATCTCAGTGTCGATTAACTTAGTCACAACGGCTAGGAAGTCATCGCTTTGGTCATCTTGCGACATAAAGTAGTCGCCAGCGGGAACGGTGATCGTATTGCTTGTCGCCCCATGCTCTACATCAAGATCCCAACCCGGACTTGGAACGGTAATGCATGTAAGAATCTTTGGTCGTGGGATTGCCATTATGCGAAACCTCGTGCTTCAGCTTGTCTCATTCCGCGTTCAATCAAGATCGCGCTTTCTTCTGTCGTCATAGCTCCAAAGATATTGATCACAGTCTCTTTAGGTCCAGAGTCCATAGCCCTTGGACTAGATTGAGACGCGCCCATGCTACCACCAACGCCCGCGGTTGAAGCTTTCGCGGTTGAAGGCGTGTTAATTAGCAACGCACCACCACGCATTGCCGCGCCCGCTGCAATCTCAGCCGCACCGATTCCCATTAAGACACTGCCTTGTGGTTGTCCGATTGCAAGCATTGCCGCGCCCTGTAGCGTATTGCTAATCCCGCGACCTATCAGACGTTGACCTGTAGCGGTGAGGAAGTTCTTTAGCATTTCGCTAAATGCTTTCTTTTCTCCGTCCATCATATCGAACAAGAACCCGATCGACTGCTCTGCAAAGTTGCCCGCGATCCCCGCCATGTTGGCGTAAGCGTTTGATCTCATGTTCTCTTCTTCGGTCAAGCGCCTGTCTAACTCTTGAAGCCTATAATCTTCGATCGATAATTCCATATCTACGCGTTTCCTATTTAGCTCCGCGTTGGTATCGATCATCTTGTTGCGTGCGTCTGTCTCTGCTCTTTGTCTGTTCTGTTCTGCCTCGATTCGCGCTTTGAAAATAGCTTCTTGGATCTCCGCTTCTAGTTGTTTTCTTTTTGCGACCGCGTCGTCGTCAACTCCGAAAGTGGGAAAGTCCATCTTGCCGGGTTTCTTGTCCTTGTCCTTGCCCGGTCTTTCTAAACCAAAGAGTCTCGCAAAAATATCATCCTGGTCTTTTTGCGCCTTTGCTATCTTGGCGTTGGTCTCGCCTAAACTGTCGGCTAACTCGACAAATAAACTGTCGCCGCCTCCCATCAAAATGCCGCCGAACAAATCGTCAACGCCGGTAGCTGTCGCAACTAGAGCCGCACCGACCTCCGTTCCCATTGCTTTAATTCTCAGCATCATGATGTGGACTTGTTTGCCGAAGTGTTCGATCAGAAGTCCGGCTTTAGTCAAAAGGAAACCCAAGCCGACGTCGCCTAACGCATTGCCGATCGATTCGGTTAGGTTATCAAAGCTGACTTCAAGATCTGTAACGCCTTTACCTAGGCTGCCTTCTGGACCCGACAACGTGTTAATGAATTTGCTGTACTTCTTGTCAACCTCGACAATCGCGTCACCTGCTTTGAGTTGTGCCGAAGTGAGACTAGCGATCTCTGGAATCGTTTTGACACTTTCTTCCTTGAAGCCTGCTAGGGTCTTAATCAAGTTTTGCATCATGGTAGTCGCATCTCTACCAAGTGCCGACGATAGGCCCAAAGAACCACGCACAAGGGCTTTTAGCGCCTCGCCTGTGATGTTTGCGTTTGCTCCAATCAACAGGAACTGACGAATGACTTCGTCGCTAATCCCAGAAAGCGACTCCATTTCAGACGCGAACTCTTGAAGTTCTTTGAGTTCAAATTCTCGGTTTAAGTTCGCAAGCGTTTGAGTCAACGCGATCGTAGTTCTGTTGTAGTCTCTAGATAGGTCGGCGGCTCGCTTGATGAACGCAATTGTCGTTCCCGCTGCGAATGCCGTTTTGAGACTCTTTCCGACCGCTGTGATGTTGTTTGAAAGTTTCTCTTGCGAGTTTGAGGTTTTCTTCGTCTCATTACGAATCGCACGCATCGATTCTTTGAAGTCAGCTTCTAGCCTATCGATCTTGCGGATCGCATCGTCTACTTTTGCGACGACCTCAATCTCTTGAACAATCCTATCTGCCATTCTTCCGAACCCTCGCGCCGACCGCTGCGGCTTGTTTGCTTTCGCGTTCTACTTGTCGCAATTCGCTTAGCCTGTTTCGTTCTGATCTTACTAGTCGGATCGCTTGCTGCAAAGCCCTTGGAGACCTTGCGATCTCTACCAAACTAGTATGTTCAGATTGCGACGCTAGCTCAATCATATCATAGATGTGCGGCGTTGTTCGCAGAATAAAACCAACCGGACACTCGCGCAGCATTCGGTCGTTTTCGTTCTGCAACATAGGCGAGGTGTAGACGTAGGGAGGCCCGGCCTGGTTCAAATTGAACCCCGGCTTCTTGCATCCTCTTTTGAGACGCAGTGCGTCAGTACATTCTGAACAAGTGGGGCGATCGTGCCGGTCGCTGGTCTCGACCGCCCTTATTAGTTTTTTGATTCGTCGTCGTTAAGCATGTTCCAGAAGTAGATCACCGCGCCTAAGTTGCTCGCAACGTGTCTCAGATTGCGCGTGAAGTTCTTTGATAGGAACTCAGGATCAACATAGTCGACACCGTTTACCGTAACCTTCGGAATCTCTTGACCGAAATTGCGAATGTCTCTCAATCCGTAAAGGAAGCACATCCAACGCAGTTTAGCTTCATTGATGTTATCGCTACCGATTCCGCACTCTGACTCAATCTGAATCAGTTTGGCGGTAGGGATCACGCCGATCTCAAACTCTGTAGGCTCTGCGCCTTCTTTGAACTTGAAGTGCTCGCGCCAAGCGCCGGGATCACGCAACGCTTGTTCACCGTAACTTTCAATGTCACTTTGAGATTCATCTATGGCTGGATCAAAAGGGGAAACAACCGTAACCGATTGTTCTGGTAGAACTGGCTTAAACATAGTTACCTCTTAGGCTTAAAGTTTAAGTTCTTATAGCATTATGAGATGTGAAAAGCGAAGTCTGGAACCTTAGTAACATTGTTAGTCTGATCCAATTTGCGACCCGCGTCTTGCGCCTCGACCACGTTAGGCGCACCGACAACGCCGTCTAAGTCCGTAGGCGTTGGAGTCTCAATCAACCTAGCTACAGGCAACCGAACCGCAAACGTTGAACCATGCGAACCGAAGACGACTGCGAAATCGTTTGCGGTTCGTTTTAGGAATTTGCCGTCTTCTGGAATGCTTGAGCCTTGCGCGTCTAGCAGTGTGTTGAACGTTGCTCCGGGTACCACATTGCTAATCTGGAAACCAACGCGACCGTTAACGCCTTGTGATCCCTGTACTCCTTTTGCGACAACTTCTGTTCCCGGCGTTGCGGTGAGTCCGCCGATATCTGCGGCGGTGCCGTCAAGATACGCGAGCCGGTCTTGTGCCAGAATAGGAGCAACGGTGCTATAGCCTCGAACGTAGCTACAGGCACTCGCTTGAATGTTTCGAATCCAATGATCAACTTGAAACTCGAACGCCATCGTCGGCGCTGCTCCGTCGTTCAAAGTAACGTTGCCCATGCAACCCGTGATCGTGTGCCGTACTGAATCAACTTCGTATTCGATTGTACAGCCGTAGAGATCACCGTCTGTTGTGGTGCTGTACATGCGACTCAAATTGATAACATCACCGCTTGTTGGCGCTACCGGTAACGCTGGACTAACGGTCAAAGTAGTATTGCCGCCGCCCGCTGAGATAGCAGTGACAAACGTTGCGTTCCCGTTATGAATCACCATCTGGCCAATCTTCGGAACATCTGTCGTCCCGGTAAAGACGATTGAAGTTGTGGTTCCTCCGGTTGTCGCAGTTTGACTCTGGGTGATTGTTTCTT
>Ga0196901_1001732_pt1 | contig 10871 bp, 13 predicted proteins | sample CB_VirMetaG_FD_169099 | JGI IMG/M metagenome (GOLD analysis project Ga0196901, IMG submission 169099) | Freshwater to marine saline gradient viral communities from Chesapeake Bay - CB_1504_1 Viral MetaG (v3) (version 3) | ecosystem: Environmental > Aquatic > Marine > Coastal | place: USA... | reverse complement strand
GTTCCAAGGCGCGTTCTTCTTGGAATGATATCTCTACTTTGGTAGATATGAAGTCACCCCCTTCATGGAAAGCCTGTTCGCCATTGGGATTGTATGTTGTCTTGACGCTAGTGAGGAAGCATGGCTTGATCTTGTGGGCAATAGCGACATTGGATGTTCCATTATAATATCTGTATTCAATTCTGAACTTGTCTGGGTGGATGTATGTCAGACCACCCGGAGATACCAATGGATATAGTTTAGTTCTGAAGAATGTCACGATCTGTTTGATCCTAGCAGCCTCTTCAGGAGAAGACGGTACCATGTCAAAATCAAACGTAAAGCTTCTCAGGTCAATACCATCAAAGATCGAGCGCTGGTGAGGGTGTGGTGTTCGTCCTAGGCCTGCTCTGACACCAGCCCCAAGACCATCCCGATAGAAACCGGCAGCCTGAAGCACCTTGGTTACTGATCCGGTGGCATCAGACATTCCAGAATCAGCCAATGCAGTTGTTTCATCGACAATACTCTGAGCCATAGTTTGGGCGACTTGTCCTAGACCAGCATCACCTTGGGCAGCACCGGCCCTTGCAGCATCAGCAGCAGCATTACCTAAAAGTCCGAGTTCGACCTTACCGTAACTCGCACCGTCACTGACACTAACCGTCTTGGGCATGTAGAGAACAATGGCAGTTTCCTCTCCCGGAATTCGATTACCATCATTGTCAACCAAATAGAATATAACGGTTGCTCTTTGTTTTTGTGCATTATCTAGGGGAAATCTTAAAATGCCCATTCTTGATCCTATAAATAAGTAGAGGTACAGGGTTATTTATACTCATGAGAAAAACTTACAAAGGTCAATATAAAATAAAGAAGCCCGCCAAGTATATTGGGGACGCTTCCAATGTTACCTATCGTTCCTCATGGGAGCGGTCTGCCTTTGTTTGGGCTGAACGTAATCCTGATGTAGTCAAGTGGTCATCCGAAGAACTAGTCATTCCTTATATATGTGGAACAGACAAGAGAGTTCATAGATACTTCACTGATATGCTTATTCAATGGAAGGATGGTTCGGTTACTGTTGTTGAGATCAAACCTAAGAAAGAAACCTTTGCACCTGTTGCCAAGAAGGGCAAGTCCAAGAAGCGTTTGGTTGAAGAAGGCCTGACCTATATCAAGAACATTTCCAAATGGGAATTCGCCAAAGAGTTCTGCACCAAACGAGGCTGGACTTTTGAGGTCTGGCATGAAGATGTTCTACGAGCCAAGGGAGTGAAAATACTATAATGACAATCCGAATGAAAAACCCTTCTCAATATGAGATATGGCTCAAGAAGAAACTAATCACTAAGCGAACTCATATAAATAATCTACAGATGGGTATGTCATATGTCTTTGCTTACAATATGGGCGATGATAAAACAATGTCTCTGGATGATGTGACGCCTATGATCATTGTGTATGCTGTGCAGGGTGCAGGATATGTTGGAATGAATCTTATGGGTATGCGTCGAGACTTTCGGGAGAAGATATTGCTAGAGTATACCAAAGCAAGAGCTGCACTGGCCGAAGGCGACAATAAGCAATTGACAACCCTTCTAAAAAATTTGAAGCGTGCTGCATATTCCAGATCGTTTATCAAATTCTACCAGAAGAAACATATTGTCTCCAATGTTATCGAGGTCACTCCCGAAGATATCGATAAGCTACGAAAGCACGCATTCTAAATGGCCAATCTAAATGAAATCAGGGCACGCATAGCCCAGCACGGCGGCTTTGCCAAGCTAAACAAGTATAGAGTTATACTTCCACCTATGCTTGGATTGAATGGTGTTGCTGATATGCAGACACTTGACATCCTTTGTCGCTCTGTCACCCTTCCCGGTAAGGCAATCACATCCATTGCTCGTAAGACGAACATGAAAGAGTTCCAGATTGGATCAGGATATACCGTAGATACTGTCAATGTCAGATTTACTGAGACATCAGATTATTTTATATCTCGATATCTGGATGCATGGCAGTCCTTGATTGTAAACAGCTCAACATATGAAGTTGCCTATAGATCAGAATATGCTCGTGATGTTGTGATCATTGCTCTCGATGATGCAGGACGTCCCATATATGTTGTCACCCTGCTGAATGCTTTCCCCAAATCAAAAATTTTGGTGGATATGTCAGACTTCTCGGCCAACACACTTACTGAAGTTGGAGCTATCTTCGAATATGAAGACTTCTATATCGGAACAGCCAATCCCGGCAACTCCGAAGACTTCACTAATCCTTATATTCTCAATAGACCTATCCATGTAGTCGAACCACTACCAGTCCCACCACAATTATCTCGTGCGCCTATCTCACCATTCTCACCATTCTAATGAAAGAAATTAAATACTATGAACCTTCCTATTATCAAAGACGTAACACCTCGTCATACATTCAACATCCCGTCCACTGGCATGGAAATCTCTATGCGTCCATATCTTGTCAAGGAAGAAAAGGTCTTGATGATCGCTTTCGAGAGCAAGAATGAAAAGGGTATTGCCAATGCATTGATCGATGTCATTCAGGCATGCATTGCCGAACCACTAGATATCAAGAAGCTGGCTACATTTGATTTGGAATATCTATTCCTGAAACTAAGGTCTATCTCTGTAGGGGAGACTGCATCTGTTAGTTTCAAATGCGTCTCATGTGGCACTGCCCATGATATGGAATTAAGACTCGACAACCTTGAAGTTGAAATGCCTGAAGATAAGCCTCCCCTATTGGTTATCATTCCTAATGTTATTTCGGTTCAGTTACAATACCCGGCAGTTGCCGAACTCCTGAACCATAAGCAAAAGGAATCAGAAACTGACACTGCCCATGATTTGATTTTGGGATGCATCGAGTATGTGATCACACCGGACGAAGATGGTGAAGATACCAAACTGAACTTCAAGGATTATCCAAAGTCAAAGCAAGCAGAGTTTGTCGGACAGTTTTCCAAGAAGCAATTCTCTCCTGTATGGGAGTTCGTACAAAATCTTCCTCAGATGTCAACTAAAATCGAATTCACATGTTCCAATTGTGGAACAGATAATACTCACACCGCCAAAGGAATGCAAAGTTTTTTTTCCTAGGCCTTTGTCATACTAACCTTGAAGAATACTACAGGCTGAACTTCAGCCTCATGCAACATCATAAATATAGTTTAACAGAACTAGACAATATGATACCATTCGAACGCGAAATTTACTTGTCATTTTTGGTCGAATATTTAAAAGAAGAAAAAGAAAGACAAGAACGTGAGCGAACTTCCGGAAGATAGTAACGGCAACGGCATCCCCGATAACCTAGAAGAGAGGCGAATGTCTAACCAGCGACGTATGTCATGGGGAGCATTCGCCTCTGTTCACCTAGTAACAGCACTTGTTCTCTGGGGAGTTATCTCTGGGTTTCTACCACTAGAGTCATTGGCAGGACTTGCCTTGGTTCTAGGTTTCTATTATACTGGAATGTTTGGAATCATTGCGGCATACTTCGGTGTGTCCGGATGGATTCAACGAGGACAATAAATGGCTGCTACTATAGACGACCTGATCAAAGAACTCGCCAAGACTAATGCTAGACTTGATGAGATTAACGATACCACACATGATACTGTTAAAGGTATCATCGCCACCAATATTGCTGCCGATCAGGCCATCAAACAAGAAGAAGCGAGAGCCAAAGAAGAACGGCAGCGGTTCAATGAGTCCAAGGATGATAATGTTCGGGCATCAAATCTGAAGGCTGAGGTTGATCAACAGCAAACAGATATGCTGGAAGCCCTTGTCAGAAATGAAAGAGCGAAGCTTACCGGGGAAACAAATCCGGGTGACGCCGATCTGGCCCATAGAGCCGGTGTGTTCTCCCAAATCTTCGGTGCTGGACTGGGTGGTATCGTAACATTCATGGAAGCAATCCTAGTACCGGGATTGGTTGTTGCTGCATTTGCACTTATCGCGGCCTCTGATAGCGCCTCTGATGCCGTCAAGCAAGCTGACAGAGCAATGCGGGGACTTGCCATACTATTCGATCATGGGAAGTTTGGTACGGCTATCAGAAACTTCGGCAAGGGGATCGCTGATGGTATCGGCAAAATGGGCAAGGGGATATTCAAAGAACTACTAAGGATCACCCGAAGATTTCGAGCTACTATAAAACTGGCCCTTCGAAAGATTCGTGGCGGCACCAAGCTTATTGGTGAGGTGTTTAAGTTCATATCGGTTATGCTAAGAAGTGCTAGTAGCAGCCTTGACGGTGCCTTAAAATTCTTCGGTGGACTGCGTAGAGGTTTCTCTGCAATATCCGGCTTGAGTAGGTTGGCAGCTATTGGTAAGGGTGTGTTCAATGCGATGAAGGCAATCGGCGGTGCCGCTAGGAGCTTCATCAGTATGTCATCCACATTCTTGCGCATCATGGGGCCTATCAAAGCATTCCTGAGAGCAGTTCCATTCCTTACAACAATCCTAGCAGTGTTCGACTTCATTAGAGGTGCTGTGGAAGGTTGGGGTATGGGTAGTAATCTTTGGGAGAGTATCTCCTATGCTCTAGGTGAAGGATTCGCACAGGTAGCAAGAGGATTCCTATTAGCATTTGTAGGCATTTTCGATCTATTGACAATGGGTATAGAATTTCTACTGAGAAGTATCTTCGGTGATGCCATTGCTGATGCGTATAAATCATTTATGGAACCCATATCAGGAATCCTTCTGTCAATTGTTGATTGGGTTGCCGATATATTCTCAGGCTTAGGCCATCTATTAGCTACCGGTGACTTCGGGCCATTGCTTGATACTCTGTGGAATGGTACATTGTCAATTTTGGCTGATACCGCAAGAGCCTTAATGGGTATGTGGGATCAGTTGCTAGGCTTTGTCAAAGACCTACTGATTGGTGCCCTTGTCGGGGTCATACGAGGATTTTATGGATTGATCACTGGTGCCATTGATGCCGTGGCTTCTGTGTTTGATAGCATAGGTTTAGGTTTCATAGGGAATATCCTACGAGGAATCTCTGATGCCATATCTGGAATGGTTGATCTTATTACTGGGATCATGACTGGTTCGGTCGATGATATTTGGGGCGGCATTGTTAGTTGGGTAGGAGGCGTGTTCTCTTCTATCTGGGAAGGTTTCCAATATGCATTCCGAAACTTTAATTTGTTTGCACTTATCCAAGGTGGATTGAATCTCCTTGCTGACGGCCTTAGTGCTATTGGTCTTGGAGGCATCGGTGATGCTGTTCGGGGTGTTGCGGACTTCTTCGGGACTCTGAGCGATACCTTTATTGGTCTGTTCGATGACATAATTGGTATCGTTCGGTCTATCGGAGATATTGTGTCTGGATGGATGGACGGCCTAAGAAGGGGCTTTGAGGGCCTTCAGTCATTCCTTGGACTACGAAGCCAAGAAAGCATCGAAGCGGACAGAGCGGCCCGTGGTTCGACCACAAGGCTAGCTACAGATAGATATGTCAACGAAGCTGATCGAGAGTCTACCAGAGCGGCATCAATACGGGCAAGAGATATAACCCTAGATCAAGTTGCTTCGGCCAATACGACCCGAAGAGCTGCATCAGTGGACTCGACCTCAAGAGATATCGCTACCACGAATCGAAATAGCAGCATCCAGATTATGAATGCTGTTAATAATTCTAGTACGACCGCTGTCAATCATACGAGTAGGAATGTATATCCTAGTATGACACCCGTCTCTTCGGCACTCTCACTAACTTAATCACCTACAGGTGCTTCATATTGATCTGGCACGAGTGATTCCTTTCACTTTGAATGCAGCATTCATAAGGCCAACAGTTCGAGACTTCATTCGAATTGCCATATTGTTTTCTGATTGTATCGAGGATATAATTCTTTCGATACCAGTCTTGGTCTTAGCCTTGGCGAGTGCGTGCTGAAAATATCTCACATTACTGAGATAGAAGATATGTGATTTATGATAATGGCGTGCGTCCCGGACGAGTATTTCGACGGCACGCTTTCGCTCAAGATATTTATCAGCTTCCTTTGGGTATGATTTTCTATGAGCATCCATTATTTCCTCACAATTACCTAGGGAATGTCTTGATGCATCGTTAGAATTGGGGGCCACATATCCACATGACTGACACACGAATACGCCAGAGCTATTATTACATACGAGCGTGGCCATTTACTAGACTCCAACAGGGGCAGTAGCATCGGTGACATTGATCACCATATACTTATGGATTATAGCATCATTATCATTGGACTTGATGTTCAGTATTGCCAGCCCGAGAGCCTCTGCCAGAGAATGACAATTGAATGCCTTCAGCGTGTTCCAATTCTTATGATCAGTGCCCGTATAGTTTACGAACACCGCAAAGTCAGCCAATCCATTATTAAGCATGTTAGCTCCCTGTCGTCTCTAGAATTAATCTGATGTGACTTTTAATAATCTCATCATTATCACAATCACTTCGTGGCCAGACTTCATCCTTATATTTAGGAAAGACGCTATTGATACGTTTTTCGATAGACGCACAGTCTAATCTGAATTTATCACGTTGCTCTACAAAATACTTTTCATCTAGAGTGATCTGAAGCATGTCCATCCTAGAGAGTACAACTCTCTCATATGCTGCCCCAGAATTCAAAGCAAAGCCCGGTATGGCCTCTTCCCAATGACGACATCTGGTAGCCCACTTGGCATCAGGCATATCGTCTGGTTGATCGGCGTTATCCCAGTAACCATATTCGGATAACGATGTGACATCATCAATGTCCATATACGCATCCACGCGCCTGCTATGACAATTGAGCAAGGCCAATATTCTTCCCCTTGATATCGGGAAGAATATGATGTGAATGGTTGGGTCCATACCTTCCGGCATAAAACGATCACCCACCATATGTTTGGCCGTATAGAACCCAGCAACTGCCGGATCGGTCTTATGCGCATAGCATTTCATAACTTCGGCTTCGCCCGGCCAGAGAGACACGCCGACATCCAAGGCATCCATGATAGAACGATATCGAATCGCTAACTCGGCTTCATATGCTCGGATAGCAGAACGTTCAGCTACTTCCTTGACTTGATCGGTCACCGCATTCATAGCAGCAATTTGCGTCATACCGCGCAAGTTTACAATCAAACCATTATATATTTTCGTACTCATGTCACAAACCTTTATTTTTCGATACTGCCATAGAGGACCATGAGAAGATCATCAAACCCTTTATCTCTTTCGAACGAATGGACGATACCATCAACGGACAAAGCGGCATACTCACCTTCATACCAGACAGACCCGATACGATCAGTATTGATCCATATCGGGTATCCCTTCCGGGACATGACTTTTACAAATCTGTCTGAATTAGATTTTTGCAATTGAACGCACCTTACGCCATGCCCACACAAATGGGGCAGCAAGCAATCGACCGAGTACAACAGCGCCGACTTCATTCCGATATTGGAAATCCTCAAGCTCGGCATCTGCCTGTCGGCCATACGTGGCATTCATAGCAACCTTGCGATCATAAGCTTCGCGACGTTCGGCAGTCCAGTTATCATCAAAAGCCATTGTAATATTCCTTTGGTTGGAGTTAACTTGCATTCAACCTACTCGATGGGATTAGAGTTGTCAAGTGCCTCTTGCAGATTAGCAATGTCATCCGACATCAATTCGATTTCAGATGCATAGTAATCTCTTTCGTCTGTGAGTTCAGCGACCTTGGCATTATACTCTTCAATAGTTACATGGGTAGCCGATCTATTGCCGCCTTGGAGAATAACATCAGTGAAGCCGGGGACATACATGGTTGGCATCAGCGACACATACCCAGTAATCAATTGCTCAACAATTGGCTTAACTTTCTCAAGCGCAATTCTCAAATTGTCGGTGTCTTGGTCAGTAGAGTCATGGACTGAATATTTAGTAACCTCACTATACGCATTGGACATACGTTCCGCTGTCAGATCACCCAAATGATCCCACAGGCATATATTATCCAAATTCGAGGATAATCGGGAAATAATAGAACCACTTACAGGAATATTACTGTCAATATCATCCAGACATTGGTCAATATCGAGCTTCACATTCAAGGCACTTGAAAATGAGAACTTTCCAACCCTACATGATAACATATTCATACTATCAAGCCTAATCATTATACGTCTCCTATTTCCCAATATCATAAATTAAAGCTTTGGAGGTGTCAATAAAAAAGGGCACTAAGATTACTCCTAGTGCCCTTCTCTTATTCATTGGTATATATTAATCATCCAATGACATATTCTTGAAGAAGTCGATGTTGGCATCGAGATCATCATCATCATCATCATCATCAATGGGCATTCTCATCTCCCGGATCGTCTCGGCAGTATCAGAAATCATAGGTGATCGACTATCCACTGTTGGTCGTACTGGTGCAGGAGCAACAGGAAGTGTTGCAGCACCGGCAGCAGCGGCCTTCTGAGATGGGGACAGTTCCCCAAGCACAGCATAGAGTTCTGCCTCTAGCTCTGCATATGTCCGGAACTTATCCGGAGCAATCTCTGCTTCCAAGGGATGCATGCTGTTATACACCATCTCTTGCATCTTATCATCACCACCATACAATGGGCTTTGAGGCTCAAAGTATGACTTGGCATATGTCCGCTGCTTGTTAGAACCAATCTCATACATCAGTCGAAGATTGGCACCCTCATCGAAGTCGAACGGATTGATCTTTGGAATGTGAGGGAACTTGGGTTCCATTGCATCCTTGATCATATCGTAGACAGTGGCACCGAAATCATAAATCCACACCTTACCTACTGCGTCTGGATTATTATCGTCTTCCAGAACCACAATGTTGGCATAGTAGTGAAGCTTGCGCTTATACTTTCGGGCAAGGTCTTCCCGTCCTGCATTCCACAGGGCACGATTATAGTCGCCTACAGGATCGTCTTGATTGAGAGTTGATAGTGAGTTCTGTACATACCACTTTCCGGTTGGTCCTTGGAAAAAGTGATTGAAGAACTTGACGTATTCGAATGTGTCACCATGGTTATGTGCTGGTCCCACAAATCGAATGAGTGCCGTACCGTTACCGGCCTTGTCGGCAGTTGGCTTCCAGATACGATCATCGCCTGATGTTTTAGTCTGATCGATCTGCTTTGCAACTTGGATCATTTCCTCGACCGAACGCCGAGATTTCTTAAAGTCTGAAAAACCCATGTGTATTATTGCTCCATATTAGCTTTTATTGATTTTTGTTATCACGGAGGTTCATGATGTAAGGGTGAAGTATACCATACATTGACTATGATGTAAAGTGTTTTCTCATAATTTCTGCAAATTTTTGGAGACGGGTTGGACTAAGGTCCATAAACGATCTATACTTTTGCAGCTTGAGTTTCACCTCTGGCCATAGCAATGTATCGGTGATACGATCATCGTTCTTACGAATGAAATCTGTGATCGCATCGATGATAACTACTGTCTCGATAGAGACTTCAATAGCTATCATATCTTGAACGATTGATGGAACATTACCATCGACCGAAACAAGAATTTCTTTTAGAGGATGTTCGGACAATTGTCGAACGTCGCTCTCGAATGTGTATGTCAGAGATTCTTGACGGGCTTCCCATTCTCGGAAAACATCATCGTCCATATCTCCAATCCATGTGTTGTCTGCCAGAAAGTTGGCGACGAGATATCCTTTGACATTATCTGCCGTACGGAGTTTTCTTGCAAGACGCGCAAAGAACCCCTTATCTCGTCGCTTCCAATATGATTCGGGAGTCGCATGAGACTTCATATTATATTTGATGCAGTCATAGCTCTTACTGGTGAAGTGCAATCGGATAGCATTATACATCTGATAGACTTCGACCGCATCAACCATCATCATCACCGTCTATGGCGTCGTTGATGATATCGATAAGATCATCGATAGTGACGGCACCACTAGACAAGCCCTCATGTGAGAACCCACACGCCCCAAGAACTCGTCTTTGAAACGTCATCAAGTTCCCATTCTCTTCTTGGAGAGGAATAACTGCGTTGGTGGCGATCACCAATTGGTCCTTTAAATTATTGCGTTGAATGGTAAGTGTCTTGTGATCTTCGATAATATCTTTGGCATGCAGGACTGTCTTGGATTGTTTTTCTGTTATAGCCCTAAGCTCTTCGACAAGATCGATCATATCGGGGGTATCCATAATCATCAGATGATGCCGGTCATTATACTCAAGATTTGGGAATCGTTGTAATATTTCTTCAAATGAGTCGATGGGATCGCTCTCCATATGCTGATGGAGAGCAACATCATACAAAGCCTTACCATGGGAAATTTCACACAAGTCCCCCATTGACAATTTGAAATCGCCCGAAGTTGCCTTATCAACTTGGGCAGCATCAGGCAGTTGCGTAGGCAGTCCCGACCGCCATAGTGCATATCTGTTGATAATACCAGTATCCATAGGATGTTTAGATGGAAGCATATAACCAAAGGCTACGAACCACTTGGCATAGGGTTCAAATTTGACATAAAATGTTGCCAAGGCGTTTTCTTCATCACATTTTACATCTTGGACACACTCAATGAAAGTGTCAATGAGTCTGGTATGCCAAGTGGTAAAGGCCGTGTGCTTGTCGTCACTATCAGTGATATTTGAATGAATATTACCAGCAAACGCCTGAAACCTATTTGCAATAAATCGTGACGGATCGCTTACGATAACTTCGCTTGTTGACTTATCAACTAAATCATCGTGATCATATTTAGCCATCGGTATCTCCAAACTCTTCAATAATATTGACCGTATCATACGCCTTTAACATCCGAAGGTCAATAGCTTCCTTCTCAATTTTATCTTGGATGTATT
>Ga0196901_1001728_pt1 | contig 10880 bp, 11 predicted proteins | sample CB_VirMetaG_FD_169099 | JGI IMG/M metagenome (GOLD analysis project Ga0196901, IMG submission 169099) | Freshwater to marine saline gradient viral communities from Chesapeake Bay - CB_1504_1 Viral MetaG (v3) (version 3) | ecosystem: Environmental > Aquatic > Marine > Coastal | place: USA... | reverse complement strand
AGGCAACACTTACAAAATTTTCGTATCTTAGTAAGGGCTGGAGAGATAACACTGCAGAGGAGGCACTCCTAGGTGTATCCCTCACGGGTATTCTTGACAACAAGATGATGAGTACCAATGATGAAACTCTTAAGAACATTCTTAATGATCTTCGTGATCATGCTGTTGCTACTAACAAGCAGTGGGCTACTGCTATTGGGATCAATCCTTCTGCTGCCGTCACTTGTGTTAAGCCTAGTGGGACTGTCTCCCAATTGGTTGATGCGGCCAGCGGCATTCATACTCGGCATAGTGCCTTCTATCTCCGGACGGTCCGGGGTGACAATAAAGATCCAATAACTCAGTTTCTGAAAGACTCGGGAGTATATTGGGAAGCCGATGTAATGCGTCCAGAGCACACTAGTGTATTTTATTTTCCAATGAAGGCACCGGATAATGCTGTAGTACGTGATGATCTAACTGCTATTGAACATTTAGACTTATGGAAAACCTATCAGGATGAATGGTGTGAACACAAGCCCTCGGTTACTATCTCTGTCAAGGAACATGAGTGGATGGACGTTGGCTCTTGGATTTGGAATAATTTTAATACCGTTTCTGGTGTTAGTTTCCTTCCTCACTCTGAGCATACTTATAGGCAGGCACCTTATCAGGAGATCACAGAGGCCGAGTATCTACAGTGGCTAGAGAAACATCCTGAACCTGCTATTAACTGGGAGGATCTCAGTAAATATGAAGCAGAGGACAACACTGCCGGTAGTCAAACCTATGCCTGCAGTGGTGGTGTGTGCGAAGCCGTGGACCTAGTGGATGAAACTCGTAGTAGTTGAGTGGGAGGACATCTACTCTGAAACCGGGTGGTGTGAGGATACTGACCTCCACTGCCCGGTCTTTCGGACTGTGGGTTATCTAGTCAAACAGGACAAGAGAAAGGTAATAATAGCGGACACAGAACCGGACCAAGGTACACTGACCGTATTCCCCCGGGGCTGCATTCTAAAGATAGAGGAAATACCGTATGGCAAAGGGAAAGACATCAAGCAAAAGCAATCAGGAACATTACAAGAATTACCGGTACGAAGAGAACCGAGTAAAAAGGTTAGAAAAACTGGCAAAGGAACAGCCAAACAATGAGCAGATTCAGTCTGCCCTAAAGAACATTCACTACCGCCGTAGGACTCCCAAGGCTAGGCAGTGGAACTCTAGGACCCGGGAACTGGCAGAGATGAACCGGATCTGTAAGCGGCAGTACACTGAACCTAAGAAGCAGAAACTGGGATGGTTTGAGGAGGCTAGTAATGGATGAATGCCCTTGGAGCCGTATAGATATTATCGGACAGAACGGTAATGATGGGGATCACTATGCAGAAATGCCCCTGAGACCGCCTGAGAAGCCCGCTAACGAGACTTTAGAGGAATTAGATACCCTAGTACCAGACCCTCCTGAAGCTGCTTAGAACCCTATTTACACAGAAGCGTAATCAGGGGTTGACATGATGAATCTACTCAAGTATATTAACAAACACTTATTAACTATTTGGGAGACTTATCATGAAATCAATCGTAGCTTTCGTACTTGGTGCCACTCTGGTTGGCGTTACCTCTGGTGTTATTGCACAGGATGCAACAACTTACAATGAAGAGAATGGATACTGGGGTAGCCCGTGCCCGGTGGTCTACGGAATCAATAAGCCGTGTGATGAGGAAGTAATTACTTTCAATGAAGAGAACGGGTACTGGTCCTAATGAAGAAACCCCGGGAAACCGGGGTTTTTCTTATCTAAAATAATCAAACTGTTGTCTGAACATTCCTTCATCTAACTGTCTTTGAAGTTCATCAAGTTGCTTCATAACTTCTTCAGGACTTTCCCCATAATGCTGACGATTCCAGCTTAATGGAACAGAGGTATCTATACGATCAGATTCTGATGGGTTCCAACCCCAATAGGATTCCTGTCCAACTGAACGGCGGGCTTGATCTAAAACCATCATTGCAGCTTCTTCTGGTGTAATTGCGGCCTGTCCAATTTCAATACCAAGGGCATTGGCAATACGATCAGCCTCGTTAGCCATATCATTACCACCCATCCCAACATTCATCCACTCATTAATATCACCAAACAAACCTGTAAGCCACGGACCATATTTTTGAGTGTATAGGGCAGCAGTCATAGCATGACGAACAGCATCACCGGGGCCTTCAACAATATCCCCGGCAAGCATTCCACCCATCTTAGAACCTACTTCATCACCAAACCAATTCTTAGCCATTAGTATTTAATTATCCTTTCAATGTCTGGGATAGGTGCCGGGGTTATCATATCAAATACCTTATCAATTCTACCCTGTGCCACATTACCACCAAGGCGTTCAATATCACCAAGGGTCGGACCTGCAATCACGTTGATCAGACCACCACCACGTTCACCAACATCCTTGAGCGTATCCATGAACAAACCAAAACCACCTGCTTTTGATACACCATTAATGAATGCTTCAATAGCAGGACGATCATCTTCAAGATCTTTCAGTTTAATCTGGGTACGGATCTGGTCTGCATAGGTACCACCAATAGCACCTGTTGTTAAGTAAGTAACCAGCGGTCCAATGTTCCCGTGAATAAATGCTTCATCCAATACATGACGCTTAAGGAATCTGGACTGATATAGACTAAATGATTTGAACTTAGTTAACAGTTTACCCAACGGAGTTTTCCAGTGGGATGGTAAGTTAATGGTTTCACCAGAAAAGTTGATCTCACGATTGAATTTAAACGTAGCATAGTTCAATTCATCTGGACGCAACTCAGCTTTCATTGGATCTTTAATACCAAACTTCTTAAGATCAGACCACAGCTTAGCTGCCTGTTGAGACTTACCCTTACCACTGTTTAGTAATTGTTGTAAATCAGAATGCCATCTACGGATCTGCCAGTTACCAAGAGCATTGGCAGCCACACGGTTAATTTCTTCCACCTTGAGGAAGCCAGCCCTACGAAGGAATTCAGTAGGTTCGTTGATTGCTTTCAATATTGGATTCTTAAAATTAACATCAACAATACGACCGTGAATTGCATTCTCAGTAGCAATACGTTGCATATCCATTTCACCAAGAACACCAGCATCATAGGCTAATTGGAAATCATTCTTATTACGGAACGCTGCTCTACGGATTGAGTTCAATGCTTTGAATGGTGCAATCAATATACCAGCACCGCCTTGTTTAGCCAGCATGGTGGAACCATTAACAAATACCTGAGTGGCGTTAAGGATCTGAGCAAGACCCATCTTACTAATTGTTTGATAGGCATTAATTCTACGGACAACATCCGAGAATACAGCGTTATTCATAGCAGATTGAATTACTTTACTACGTGGATCATTTGTATTGGTATAAAAATACTGCTCAAGAGCATCCGCTTCACGGGCTTTACCCTGTGCTCTAAGGTCTTTACTACGATTAGCAATCCACTGATGCTTATTACCAAAACGAGCAGCTAGGGATGTTCTACGCAAAGTGTCATCAAAGAACACAGTCATACGGTCTGCAAGTGGTGCCATGAATTGATCTAATTCTGGCTCCAATTCACGAGGTACTTTAATCTTACGTTTGAAATCCAAGTGAGTGGAATTCAAGACAGACCGATCTTCATCTGCACGGAAAGCAATTGCCTTCTTAAGCTTAGACGGTGCAAACTGATTGGCAATAATATCATCAATATTCTTTTCACCAACCAAGTTATTAAGTACAGATTTAACTGCATCTTTATCTTTGTTCCAAATATTTGATAAGAAATTACTTAGATTCCTAGCGCCTTCATCAGTAGTTAAGGACTGTAAATCCCACACACGGGGGATATAAGCCTTATCTGCTAGGAACTTGTCATACTGTTCTTTACTAAGTACTTTAGTTTTTAATGCACGATCCAGCATAACCTTACGTTCTGCCTGCCAGATATTTTGGAATGCACGTTCGGCATCTGTGGGATCTTTGGCAATACCACGAAGAACATCCGATAGACGTTTATCAGATACGTCTGGAACTTGACGATAAGCCTCACGAAGTTTCTGACTAATGCGGTTTGTATTAATTTCAGCTTCATCCAATGCAGCACGGAAGTTATCTAGTTCAGAGCGTAAACCGAGATGAATTAATTTACTGTCACCACCATACACAAGATCAGTAGCCCAACCACCGGTCTTATCATCAATCTTCTTAAAGATCTTTTGACCAAGCACAGTACGTGCCATTGGAGTACCGGCTTGAGATGCTGCAATACTTACAAAATCATCACCACCCTGAGCATCCTTAGCAAGAGTATTCAAGTCTTGAGATTGATTGTAAACTTCATCAGCAAACTTCGGCTTGCTTGGTGGTACCCAAGTTTCACCTTCGGCTGTTCTCCAAACTTTCGTCTTAGCATCATAGCTAAAACCTTTAAGCTTATCTAATTCTGCTAAGGTTTCTTTACGTGACCATCCCATACGGCGGAAAAAGTCATAAAGATCACCTTCATTATTAATTGAATTCTTTAGCTGATTAAGAATATCTTTACCATAGACAGCGTTACCACGTGCCGCTTCTCTGGTCATGTAACGATTTGCTAGGTTATTAAAACCAGAATGCAAGCCACTCAACATAAAGCCAAGAGGACCGCCAATGGCAGCACCAAGGCCTGTGGTCTTACCTACTTGACCCCAATCTACAGACTCCTGAAGACCGACATTGGTGCGTAGGTTTTGATCTGCCAATTCAAAAGCACCAGTATAAGTACCACCAACAATAGCAGATACAACGCCACCCTTAGCAGCACGACCAGTAGCAAAACGCATTAGCTTTTGTTTGGCCCAGTTTTTATAAACTTGCTTGCCACCTTGACCTAAAGCAGTTTTAACTACTGGTGCAAGACCAAGTGTAGTATATGTGGTTGGGTCAGTTAAAACTGCAGTTGCAATATCAACTACTTGTTCACTCAGTGGAGCACTTCCTTCCCCAGTACCCTTAACCATATCCCAAAGCATGATCTTTAAAGCTTGTTCTTTCTGTGATTCTTCATCACCATAGGCAGCTTCAATAGCTTTAGCTGTCATTACAGCAAGATTGTTTTCTTCAATACGCATCAATCTACTAAAGTCACGGCGGATAGTTTCCGGGGAACGTATCTGACCATACTGATCATACGCACCCCCAGTAGTCTTTGCCATAAACTGCAAGATTTCTGGATTGAATAACAAATCTTCTTGAGTAAGAAGTTCAGTTTCACCTGTTAAAATAGGATTGTCTTGGGCACAAGTACCGTCTTGAATACAAGAGAAGATACTTCTAGTTTCTAAGCGGCGTTGTTTTTGATAATCGTAGTAATTCTGAATCTTAGTGGCTTCTTCAAAATCACCAGCAGCATAAGCCTTTTCATATTGATCTTTAGACTTATCTGCAAATGCTTGCCACGGGCTACTGAAGTGTGCATGATAATCTACAGAGGCTTCAAGATCAGCCTTGGTTGCTTGATCAAGTTCATCAAACTGACTAAATTCATCATACTTGGTACCGTAGCCTACATCTGGATTACTTTCTGGATCACGACGTTGACCAATAAAATCCAAAGACTTTTGAATAAAGGTACGACTATCATTAACAACTTTTTCCTGTAACGCTTCAGGTGCATCCTCAGCAATTACAGTAGTGACTGGGGGATTGTATTCAGATTCTTCCAAAGACAACTGAGTGGCTGCTACTTCAGCATCACTATTATCAGAATAACGTGGATTATTAAAAGCCTTGCTCATAAACTGAGCATTCTCAGGAGTTACCTGAAGAGGATTACCAGCATCAGCGGCTTGTGTAGTTGTATTAATTACAGCCTGACTAGGTTTAACAACAACACCCGGAACACCATCAATAGGATTACCTACTACACCCGGGGCAAACGTTGCATAGGAATCTTCTGATTGTGCCGGGGCACCAACAACTTCAGGAACCTTAGCATCACGGATCAAAGTAAAGCTATCCACGTCTGCAACCAAAGCAGAACCTGCCTGACCTGTAAGAGTCTCAGGCAAATTCTTATACTCTGGTACAGGCATACCAGCAGCTACATCGGCTTCCGTAATTGGAAGCTCATCAAGGATCATTGGTTCAGCCATATTAGTACTTAAAAGTAGGTGCTGGAGGAGCGGGTCTAGTTAGGGCTGTACCGCCTTGCTGCATTAGACCACTCGTACCAGAAGTTAAAGCTGAAAGATTTAATTTACCTTCTGCCAATTGTTTAGTAACTTCTGCTGCAGAAGCACCCGGATTCATTTGAGTATAAGTATAAATCAAATCAATAACAGCTTCTTTATTATATCCTTCTGGAAGATTTGGGTCCATAAAATCAAAAACACTGGTGTCAAAATATTCATCCACATAACCGCCAATAGCTTCACGAGTACCTTCAGTGGCTTGCGGTGGACGAGTAGGGGCTTTACCAGTAAGACCTGAAGCAGCAGTCATTGCTTTTGAAAGCATACTAATACCTTCTTCAGTTCTGTCATTTTCAAGAAGATAAGAACCATACTTACGCATACTATCAATGGTAGATTCAGCAGTAGAAAAATCTAAACCAAGTTCTTCAAATTCTTTTTGTCGTTTACCTTTTTTATAACCAGTCATTAAACCTTCACCAATAGCGGTGCCAGTTTTTTCCCATACATCTGCCCAAGGATCAAGACTTGGAATAATATTTACGCCTGCCATTACTTACCTCCAAAGAAACTGAGACCCTTACCAAGGTTAGCCATCCCACCTGTTGCAATACCTCCAGCTACTGCAGGAAGAATACTACCAAGTAAGCCAGAACTACCTTGAGTATACGTAGGTTTATAAGTACCAGCAATCTGACCCATAGCCTGACCAATGCCAGTACCAGTAGTCATCAAACCAACAGGTGCTTCATAGATACCAGCCATTGCAGCAAGGTCTGCAGCTTCACGCTGACGCATCTGAGTGAGAAGGTCCTGTGCTTGGGTAAATGCACCGGCACGGCCAGCACGTTGCTCTGCAGATTGAGCACGGGCAAGTTCACCCATACGAAGAGCACCACCAGTAGCACCCAACATACCCTGTCCAAGCAGACGATTTTCCAATGCAAGACGTTCTTGTTCCTGCTGCTGCATTAGATCCGGTGCTACATACTGTTGATAGTAATCTTGTGCAGCCTGTGCAGGATCATAACCTGAGATAGCGGCAGTCTGCATACCCATACGTTCACGGAACATATCGGCCAATGCCTGCATCTGAGGATCAATGGTAGTGGAGATTACACGGCCTTCTTTATCTACCGTAGTACCACCAATACCAGCAGCAGAAACACCCCAAGGTGTTGCCTGTGCCATTACTTCTTCCATAGAAGGACCAACTTGTTGTGGTTTACTTCCAAAGATTGATTTTGTAATCCCGCCCATAATTACACTTCCTTCTCAAGTATATGTCCGGTAATCTTGTATCCGAACTTTTTAGTAAAAGCCTTTGGACTTCTCCGAGTGGCTATTAAAATTGTTTTAAGGTCTAACTTCTTAGCTAAATCAATACTAAAGTTATCCCAGTATTTACCATTTCCATATACATTTAACAATACTAACTTACCTTCATGTATATTCCAACTCATAAACCCGTGTTCATTTACTACTATGTTATCTTCATAAATGAAACTATCCCCGGATTTATCTAAGTATTTCTTAATATCCTCTTCAGTTACCATTAAAGGGGCACGCTTTGCTGCTAGGTCTTAATAATGTAATTCATTACAAGGAACGGTTGCATATTATTATGTGCAGCATCTCCACCTGTAGAACCAGTAACAGCACTGGCATTGTATTCAGCACAAGTACCACCACCACCAGCACGGTCAATAGAAGAATCTGCAGCAGTGCTGTGAGTATGTGCTGGCATTTCATCCACAGTCAATGTATGAGTTTCAGCACCACCTGTGGCTGCCAAGGTACGAGCAGTCAGTCCGCTACCAGTGCCACTACCAATAGGAGTACGACCACGGAGGTCAGGAAGATTAAAGGTAGTAGAACCATCACCAGTACCGAAAGAAGTACCGATTACTGTAAATAGATCAGAATAAGTAGTACGAGAAACTGCACTACCATCACAGGATAGCCAACCACTTGGTTCAGTTTCTGAGATATAGGGGATTACAGCACCCGTAGGAATGCTGGTAAATCCAATAATAGTACCACTCAGAGTAATATCACCGGCTACAGTTAGATCATTTACTGCAAAGTCTTGACCAGAGTTACCTACTACTTCCGCCTTAGAATTTACTGCAGTTTGTACTGCTGCAAATTCAGTCTGAAAATCTGCACCTGAGATAACTTTATTAGGATCAGAATCAGATAAGCCATCTTTACCTGACCAACTAATTTGAATGTTATAATTACTCATCGTATCTTACCCTGTTTTGCTAATAGTGTCATACTCTGCAGGCTTGCCTTATATCCATTAATAGAAGCCTTCATTTCAATTTGTACCGATTTACCAGTACGACTCAGTGGTAACTTATATTCAGTTGGATTGTACCCCGGACTAAACTTAGAAGAACCATAGAGACTAGTAGAGGCACCCCAAAGTGCTACAGTACCCGTAGCTGTCGGCTGAAGGGAGAAACTCTGAGTAGTTCCTGATACATTATAATCCCGATACCAAGTAAAATCAACATCCATATCCTTGCCGCCCACAATTACACCAAAGAATTCCTTTAGAATCTTGGTCATACTAGGGTTTCCAAAGTCCAGCCAAGTAGTACGGAAACTACCATCATAGGAACTATTGGTAGTACTCCAACATTTACTGTTAGTAGATTCCCATATATTTCCAGCAGCTTCACAGGCTACCTGAGTACCATAGGTACCAGTTACATCGGACTTAATTTGGTCATAGTAGTTACGGTAAATTGCAATATTGGCAGCATTATTATTTCTGCCCATCCACATAGTGCCATCTACCGTAGATAATAGAGCAGTTGGACATTCTCCTGAATTAAATACAAACTTACTAATACGTGGAGTACTGTCAGGATTAATGATAGTAAAATCCATGTAGTAAATTACGTGACGGTCAGGGAAGGCAAGCATATAGAAACCACCACAGAGACAATATGCAGCTTTACATTGGTCCATATCTGCAGTAATAATATGAGAGGCCAATTCATCACGGATATTCTTGGAGAAGTTTCGTAATGGCATCTTACCATCGGAGGTAACAGTACGTGCCAGTGAACGGACACCCGTATTACTGAGGAATAGAATGTCATCACCAAGATTGGCTACTGAATCACGTGCTTTCAACCCAATACCTTCAATCAACTCATCCAATGCCAGTGTAGTAGGATCATCTGGATTATTGTAGATGGCAATATTCTTAGTACCAAAGATTACCAGCTTACCCATGAAGGCTTTAATGGCTACAATTTCATCATTGCCCCAGACAGTCTTAAGATCTACCTGACCTGCCGCACCAGTATTCCACTTGTCACCCTGCAAGGTATCTGAATAGTAGATGACATTGTTCTTCTCAGTCATTCCACCTACCCACAACCTACCATAATGTCCTAGGACACAACTGGGATCAAACGTAGTAATACCGGATGGAGGATTGTAACTACCCAGATCAACAAGATCAGTCCAAGCAGTGCCAGAATAGTACACAGGAGTATGTCCATTTTGCACGCCATACAGTTTTTCATTGAAGTTTACCCATTGCCAATGTCCACTAGAGATGGTTTGAGGAGTGCCAGTACGTGTGACTGCATCCAATGTGTATGGGGTATTGGCAGTATTGATCTTGTAGATGTTGCCGTCTGTTCCACAGAACATCTCCGTAGAACCATTGGCTTTCTTATATTCTACAACACTCTGTACAACTTCCCCACTTACAGTGGTGCTTACTTGCTGAATTCCCTTACGGCTAGAAATACGTCCCTGTTCATCAAGGATAATGTTATCTGCTTTTGCCAACCATTGCGGGGGCAATGCACCGGGACTGGCCTGAGTATTTAGACCATATACACCGAGGTCATTTAATACTAGGGGTGCAAGTTGTTCAGCAGGCATAGAAGTCTACCTCTCCAACGGTACGACCTGCATCAATTTGAATGGCATCACTCAGTGCATTTTGATATTGGCCAAAGACCATATCACTCAAGGAACCACCATCCTCACCACGTTCTGAAATAGCACGTGCCCATGCTCCTAGGATTACTGCATTACTGGAGACAGCCAATGTTGAAGTAGCTGCAGTAAAATCCGGCTGAGGAGTTACATGACGGAATGTAATAGTGTAAGCAGCATCAGGTACAGCTTCAAAACCTACACGGATTAATCCATTATTGATACCTACTACTGAGTAATAACTTGGAATAGTCTGCTGTACTGAACTAGTGGGGTACTTAGTAGACTGCAGATAGGCATCATTCATTTCCTGAAGAACGGTACCGTTGCTCTGTTCCTGAGCCATAAGAATACGAGTACGATCAGTAGTACTGGAGATGTTATACTCCCGAGTACCTGCACTAGTAGTTAGATCAGTAGAGTAACGAAGGATGCTCCAATTCCAAGCATCTTCTACTTCACGTTTAGCCTCATTTACAAACTCACCAATCAGCTTCTGGTAGTCAGTTACTGCAGTAGAGTCATTCAATGCACCACTCCAGTTACTGGTGATAGTAGATTCACGGAGTCGGCGGAGGACTGAATTAATTATTTCACGATAGGTCATTTCTTTTTCCCGAAGATGAGGGTAAACAGGTTAATTATACCATTATAAATCTCCTGTGGGGAGGGCAGGAGCCAGCCCATGATCATCAATATCCACACCCACGGAGGTACTTCCTCATT
>Ga0196901_1001724_pt1 | contig 10886 bp, 14 predicted proteins | sample CB_VirMetaG_FD_169099 | JGI IMG/M metagenome (GOLD analysis project Ga0196901, IMG submission 169099) | Freshwater to marine saline gradient viral communities from Chesapeake Bay - CB_1504_1 Viral MetaG (v3) (version 3) | ecosystem: Environmental > Aquatic > Marine > Coastal | place: USA... | reverse complement strand
ATTTCCAACAAACGACGCAAGTAGTGCTATTTTAAGGATTTCCTAATCCTAGGAGATCCTTACCATGGCAGACCTACAAGGTTGGAGTAGAGGCACCTGGGGTGAAGGTGGTTGGGGAGAGTTTATTCCCGTCTCCGTCACAGGTGAACAATCAAATACAAGTGTAGGTACGCTTACAATAACTGCTGACGCACTCGTTCAACCAACAGGAGTTTCATCAAGTGCTGACTTAGGTCAAGCAACAGGTGAAGCTGAATCTATTTATCCTTTAACAGGAGTTCAATCTAATACAGCTACAGGAACTGTTACAGTTCAAGAAGGGCATGGTGCAATAGTCACAGGCCTTGAGATGACTTTTGCTGATGGTACAGAAGAAGTCATTACAACAGTCGATGCTGGTTGGGGAAGAAATACTTGGGGATCATTTGCATGGGGTGAGAATATCACTATTTATGCAAACTTGGTCGGTGAGTCGATGGCCACCGATCTTGGTACAGTCACCACACAAACAGGTACAGGTGTTGATGCACCTGTTACAGGGGTCTTATCGACCTTCAATATAGGATCTGTTTCTTTAATTACAGATCAAAACATTGCAGCTACAGGGTTACTCTCTAATGTAGTTTTACAAAATCCAACTATTATTGCTGATGGTAATGTCACTACTTCTGCTCCTGGCGACCAAATGGATTTTGCTATTGGTGCAGTCAATATTGAAATTTTTACTCAAGTAGATCCAACAGCAGTCACTTCGACATTTGAAACAGGCACACTGACAATGACAGGAGATGCGAACTTCTCCTTAACAGGCGATCAGGCAAATACAAGTGTAGGTACAGTAACAATTATTGAAGGTACAGGTGTTATTGTTCCAACAACAGGTGTATCTATTCAGTTCTCCGAAGGAACAGAAACAGTTTCAGGAAGTGCAATAGTAACTCCAACAGGAGTTGAAATGTCTGTAATTTTAGGTAATATGAGGTCAACTCCTTGGGCAAATGTAGTCACAGGAGCAAATAATACATGGACAGAGGTAGCAGCATAAATGGCATCAACTTACTCAGATAGACTTAAATTAGAGTTAATGGAAACAGGGGCTAACGCCAATACCTGGGGAAACAACACTAATACAAATCTACAAACCATTGATGCTTTTGGAGCGGGCTATCTTTCGAAATCAGTCGCAGGATCTTCAAACGTCACTTTGACAACAAACGATGCTGATCCAACAGCCGAGTCTTCTAATAAAGTGATTGAGTTCACAGGAACTTTAACAGGCAACATTTATGTTTTCATACCTGCTGTAGAAAACAATTATATCTTTTTTAATAACACCTCAGGATCTTTTTCTCTTACTGTTGCCCCAACAGGTCATTCTGCTAATGGTGTTGAAATTTTTCAAGGTTCTCATACAATTCAATATTGCACGGGAGATACAGTTGTTGATCTTTTTGCAAATTCCTTAGGCACTGTCAGTGTTAAAGGAACAGCTAACGTGACTGCAAATATTTCTCTAGCTGCTAATGGTCAAGTCACCGCAACATCTTTTACAGGTAATGGAGCAGGACTTGATGGAGTGACAACTCTAGACCCAGGAACACAAATGGTTTTTTTACAGAGTTCCGCTCCTACAGGTTGGACTCAAAACACGGCTTCAACTTTAAGCAATGCAACATTAAGAGTTATAACATCGGGTTCAGCGGGAACAGGAGGTACAAATTCTTTTGATACTGTTTTTGGACCTTCTAAATCAACCTCTGGTTCAGCCTCTGCTGGTATAGCACCTCTAACTGTCGGTGGAGGAAGTTGTTCTAGTCATACTTTATCAACTCCCGAAATCCCAAGTCATACTCATCCTTATAATAGAGGAGGTTCTCCTAGAAATGTAGCTTCAGGTGGAAATAGTAGTGCTTTACAATCTGCAGGTTCAAGTTCAAATTCAACAGGAGGAAGCGGGGGTCATAGCCATCCTATTTCAGGATCAGGAACTGCTTCTGGAAATATTGATGCTCCCTCTGTCGCATTATCTGTACCTAATATGAATTTAAAACACGCAAACGTTATAGTTTGCAGTAAGGATTAATATGGCATCAACTTATTCAGATCGATTAAAATTAGAATTAATGGCCACTGGAGCTAATGCTAATACATGGGGAAATAATACCAACACTAATTTAGAAACCATTGACGCTTTTAATGCAGGATATCTTTCAAAATCAGTCGCAGGTTCTGCAAATGTCACTTTAACTACTAATGACGCAGATCCCACTGCTGAAGCGTCGAATAAGGTAATTGAATTTACAGGAACTTTAACAGGAGATATTACAGTCTTTGTACCTGCTGTTGAAAGTAATTACATATTTTTTAATAACACCTCAGGAGCTTTTTCTTTAACTGTTGCTCCAACAGGGCATGGATCAAATGGTGTTGCGATTGTTCAAGGAGCACACACTATTCAATACTGTACAGGAGATAAAATTGTTGATTTATTTGCAAACTCTTTTGGTAATCTATCGGTAAAAAATCAAATAAAGATTGGCGACAATATAACATTAAATGCTAACGGTGTTATAGCAGCAACAACTCTTCTCGGTAATGGTGCAGGATTATCAGGCGTTGAAGAATTTGCACAAGGAACAGAAGCGTTGTTCGTTCAAACTTCTGCTCCAACAGGCTTCACCACAAACACAAGTGCAACTTTGTCAGAGTGTTGCTTACAAGTAGTTTCGGGGACAGGAGCAGGAACGGGAGGTAGTGATGCTTTTAGTTCAGTTTTCACTGGGTCAAAGACGGCTTCTGCTACGGATGCTCCTATTAATATTGATAATCTTTCTACGTCTAGCACTTTGACTGCGGGAACTCACACTTTATCAACACCAGAAATTCCAAGTCATACACACTCCTCAACAGGATTCGGTGGTACAAGAGGAAATGCTCAAGATGGAGGTCCGTTAGGAGGTTTTCAAGGACCACAAACTGTTAGTTCAGGTGGAGCGGGTGGAGATGGATCACACTCACATACAATATCAGGTGTTGGAATAAGTGGAACTTTAAGTTCTCCTATTTCATGTAGTATTCCAAGTATGGACTTAAAGTATGCGGATAGTATAGTGGCAACAAAGGATTAAAAATGGCAAGTACATATTCAGATAGTTATAAACTCGAACTTCAAGAAACTGGAGCAAATGCTAACACTTGGGGAAATAATACGAATACAAATTTAGAAACAGTTGATGCTTTTACAGCAGGTTATTTATCTAAATCTGTTGCAGGCTCAGCTAATGTTACTTTAACAACAAACAATGCTGATCCCACTGCAGAAGCTTCTAACAAAGTTATAGAATTTACAGGTACTTTGACAGGTGATATTACAGTTTTTATTCCAGCCGTTGAGTCAAATTATATTTTTTACAATAATACCTCAGGTGCTTTCACTTTAACAGTTGCTCCTACAGGACATGGTAGTAATGGTGTTGTAATAACACAAGGTTCTCACACAATTATGTATTGTAAGAATGGAGATAGCATGGTTGATCTTTTTGCTAACTCTTTAGGAAATTTAAGTATTAAAAATACTTTAACAGTGAACAACTCTGTTTTTACAGCATCAAGTGGAACAGTGAACGCAACGGCCTACTCTGGAAATGGCTCTTCTTTGACAGGAGTTTCTAGTATTCCTTCTGGATCACAAGCTCTATTTTTTCAATCTACTGCACCAAGTGGTTGGACTCAAAACACTGACGCATCGATCAATACAACCACTTTACAAGTTGTCACAGGAACAGGGGGAGGAACGGGAGGTAGCGACGCTTTTGGAACTGTTTTCTCAGCTTCGAAAAACACTGCACCCGGTACAATTTTATTTGATGATTTAGCTAGTGCTTCAGTTGGCACAGGAACTCTTGCCGTAGGTAGTACAACTCTTTCTACACCAGAAATACCTTCACATAATCACCCAACTGGTGCAGTGGGTATTCCTTATGGAAATAGAGATAGTACGGTAGCGACTCCTGGTGGTGTTACTTTAAATGCACAAGGAGGTAGTGGTGGTCACACTCATCCAATTTCAGGAGGCCTAACTTTAAGTGGAAATGGTTCAACTACAACAAGTCTTTCTGTACCTTCCATGGATTTAAAATTTGCAAATGTTATTGCGTGTAGTAAAGATTAATAGTAATATATCCTAAGAAATGCCAATATTCGATCCAGACGGTAAATGCCCACTTTTAAACAAAAAGTGTATCAAACATCAATGTGTTTGGTATAACATGCTTCAAGGCAAAAATCCTCAAACTGGGCAAAATGTACAAGAATGGGGATGTTCCATAGCTTGGATTCCTTTGCTTTTAGTTGAAAATACAGGGAAACAAGTACAAACAAACGCTGCTGTTGAGTCTTTTAGAAATGAAATGGTTAAAGCAAATATGGTCACTTTAGCTTTAGTTAATGAAAATAATAAAAAACAAAAACAAGATCCTTTAAAAGAAGTAGGTAGTATTTGGGGTAATATAAGTCAAGGACAAGATGCTCTTGCAAATGGAAAGGAACTTTCCGAAGATTTACAATTGCTTCAAGGTAAAAAAACTGTTAATAATAAGAAAGGAAAAACAAAGGTAAAAAAAGATGCCCTTAACAATAAACAACGTAACAATAAATAATCAGCTAACCATTATTAATGATGCTGGTGTCAATCCTGAAAATCCAAACAATGGACCTAAGTTCTATTCTGGTAATACTGAAGTAGACGTAAACATTGATGGATTAGCTTATTTAAATTTACAAGGTAATGATGTTGTTCCAGCTAACGTACACGCTTTACAATTTAGACCAGCCACATCTTCGGGTTGGATAGAATTTGATGGAACAGCACCCAATCAAGAAATAACAGAGGCAGAAATTCCAACTTGGGCAAATACAATGATTACAAGATGGAATGGTGAAAAAGTTTATTGGGAAACTTATACTACCACATATAATAATCTTGTTGCTAACCTTAATTCTGAATCCGCTAGCTATGAAACTGACTTAGCTAACGCTCAAACTTCTGCACAAACATCAGCCACTACTGCAAAAAATAATATTTTAGGTGCTTAATCTAAAAAAAGAAGTTTTAGAGTATTCCATCACTATGAAAAATGTGATGAAAAAACCTCTTATTAATTTAATCAACGAAGAAATATATGCTGATGTTGATCAATGGGAAAGAGGACAAATTGCAATTGGCGAAGTTCCCGATGTGCGATCAGTGAAACTTGCAGGGTTAGAAGAAAAAGACATAGGTGCTTCAGTATCTAGAAGAATCATTTTTAATGAATTAAAGAAATTTGCAAATTTAATAAATACAGAATATCAAAAAAATATATCTAACTTTTATTTTTCAAAAAATAATTATTTTCAATTTCTATATTATGATTCAAAAATGATGGATCATTATGATTACCATACTGATTACGTATTAGAGTACCCTAGAGTTTTAACAATTTTGGTTGGTTTAAATTCAGTAAATGAATATGAAGGAGGAGAGTTATTTGTTCAAAATCAAGAAAAAGGTATTAAGTTAGATATTGGCGATGTAGTAGCTTTTCCCTCTAATTTTATGTACCCCCATAAAGTATCAAAGGTGACAAAAGGTAAAAGGAAAGTTTTAGTAATATGGACCCAATAAATTATTTTAAAGAAAACAGTTATGTACACCTTAAAAGTCTGGTTAGTCCTGAGATAAATAATTTTATATATAATTACTTAATTATAAAAGCTTGTACAAATGTTGAATTTGGAGGAGAACAAAGTGATGACTATATAAGATATTCTTATGCAGATACAGCTATTGAAACGCTATCTTCAATACTTTTAGATAGTATCTCTCAAGTTACTCAAAAAAAACTATGTCCAACCTATTCTTATTGTCGTGTTTATACTAAAGGTGAAATATTAAAACCTCACACAGACAGAGAATCTTGTGAATACTCTATAACCATAAATTTTGGTGGAGATCCTTGGCCTATTTATTTTGGTGATTTAAACAAAGACAATGATTTAGCTAATGGTTATCAATTAAAAAATGAGATTATATTAAATCCTGGTGAGGGTATTGTTTATATGGGTGAAAAATTAGTTCATTGGAGAAACAAGTTTACAGGAGATCATTGTGCTCAAGCTTTTCTACACTATATTGATGTAGATGGCCCTCATTATCCAGAATACGCTTATGATAAAAGACCTAACATTGGTTATAAAAAAATTTAAGGAGAATAAATGATTAAACCAGAAGAACTAAAAGATAAGAATTTTAAAATATTTTTAGGCATGCCAATGTACGGTGGAATGCTTACAGAAAATACAATGCATGGTTTATTACAACTCCAACAATGGTCCATGGCTCGTGGTGTTGGAATGAGAGTTCAAACTATGGGGAATGAAAGTTTAATCACTCGTGCTCGTAACACTGTTGTTTCCATGATGATGGATCAAACAGACTATGTGGCGACTCACTTGTTGTTTATAGATGCAGACATTGGATTCACTGCTCAAAATATAGAACGCATGCTTTGCTTTGATAAAGATGTAGTTTGTGGTATTTATCCAAGGAAACATATCCACTTTGAAAAAATACCTCAAATATTAAAAGATAATCCTAATGCGACTCCCGATGAAATAGAGGTAAAGACACTGGGCTATAATCTAAATTTTGATGATCCTCAGAATGTTACTGTAGATAGTGGTTTTTGTAAGGTACAAGAAGCAGCAACAGGGATGATGTTGGTTAAAAGAGAAGTCTTTCGTACCATGATGAAAAAGTTTCCTGAACGTAAATATGAATCCGATCAAATTATTAATGGTAAGTCTTTTAAATCGGATAATTGTTATGACTTATTCTGTGCAGGTATCTACGAAACAAGTCCAGGAAAGAAAAGATACTTATCGGAAGATTATTACTTCTCTCGATTATGGCTAGAATGTGGTGGTGATATCTGGGCTGATATAGCCATGCCTTTAACACACTTTGGCAATCGAGCATTTAAAGGTCATGTTGGCTCTTTATTTGCTAAAAAAGATGATGTAAAGTAGGCTTTATGCCACTAACTAATTTTACAATAAAACCAGGCATTAATAAAGAAGTTACCGATTATACGGGTCAAGGACAATGGGTTGACTCCGATAATGTACGCTTTTTTAATGGCCTTCCACAAAAAATAAAAGGCTGGGACAAGTTTGTTGATACCACCATTGTCGGTGTAGTACGAGATCAGCATGGTTGGATTGCTTTAGATGGCACGAGATATGATGCCTTTGGCACCGATCGAAAATTATATGTTTACGAAGAAGGGGCAGTTTTTGATATCACTCCGATTCGAAATACCGAAGCTTTAACGGATCCTTTTACCACAAATGGTACAGCGACTGTTTTAGTGACAGATGCAGGTCATGGCTGTCAACAAGGCAGTTTTGTTACCTTTGATTCTTTCTCCACAATTGATGGACTTGATATGAATCAAGAATTTGAAGTAACTTCCGTCGTTAATACTTCTGCTTATACAGTGACTCATACTTCGACTGCAACAGGTTCAACCGCAGGCGGTGGAGGTGCAGGTAATGCAGCTTATCAAATTAATCCAGGTCCGAGCTTCTCGACTCCTGCTTATGGTTGGGGAACCGATGGCTATGGCTTAGGAGGTTGGGGTGAACCTTCCACAGTTTCTAATGTCACCCTCGAAGCAAGACAATGGTCACTGGATAACTTCGGTGAAGACTTAATTGCCACTCAATTGAACGGTGGTACGTATCGTTGGGATACCTCGAGTGGTACTTCAACAAGAGCTGCGATCGTAGCCAATGCTCCAACAACTTCACGACTCAGTTTAGTTTCGACACCTGATCGACATTTAGTTTTATTAGGTACAGAAAATACGATTGGAACACCTAGTTCACAAGATGATTTACTCATTCGATTTTCCGATCAAGAAAATATTAATGACTATCAGCCAACCGCAGAAAATACAGCAGGTTCACTAAGGATTGCCGACGGATCACGGATCGTGGCCGCTGAACGCTCAAGAGGTCAAATACTTTTATGGACAGATACTTCTCTACATTCCTTACAATATATTGGACCACCTTTTACCTTTGGTTTACGACAGTTAGGTCAAAACTGTGGAATTATCGGACAACACGCAGGTATTGATTTAAATGGTATTAGCTATTGGATGTCACAAGATTCTTTCTATTTGTTTGATGGTTCGGTAAAAAAACTACCGTGTACTGTAGAACAATTTGTCTTTAATAATATCAATCAAACAGCCTCCGAGAATGCTTTTGCCGGGCACAACGGTGAATTTAATGAAATCATTTGGTTTTATGCCAGAACAGGTTCAGACCAAATCAATGCAACAGTGGTTTATAATTATATGGAAGGGACTTGGTGGACAGGAACCTTGGCTCGTACATCTTGGATTGATCGAGAGACTTATGACAATCCTATTGCCACACAATACCTAGCTAACACTACTGCAAACAATGAAACAATTTTAGGCTTAACTTCAGGTGCCACACAAATCTATTTACACGAACAAGGAAATGATGCAGACGGTGAAGCAATGGATGCTTACTTAAAATCAGGTGCTGTTCAAATAGGACAAGGCGATGATTTCTCTTTTGTCTCTAAATTAATTCCCGATATACAAAATCAAAGTGGTGTTTTAAACTTAGACTTTGAATTTTTACGATACCCTAATGATGCGAATGCAGTCACAAAATCAACAAGCTTTACATCAGGGACAGAAAAAGTAGATTTACGAGGAAGAGGAAGACAGTTCACAGCGAATATTGTATCCAACACAACAGGCACAGCTTGGAGATTAGGTACAATGCGTTTTGATATTCAGCCAGACGGTCGAAGATAGTGTTAGAAAAAACAATAGAATTTTTTTCACCTTTAAAAGGGTATATACCTGATCCCAAACCTGCTTCTTTTTTTATTCCTAAAGAATATAAAGCTATGAAACCCTATATAACAGACTCTTTGCAATATCCCACTGTAAAAAAATGTATACCTTTTTTGGATGCTTTTATGACAGGGTATATTTTGCCTTTTTCCATAGAGTATGAATTTGTTTATGATAAAGATACAAATGAAAGACTATTCACAATACCTAGAAATATTCCATCAGAGTTTGTGGGATATTTTACTATAAGCGAACATCACAACCATCAAACTGCTCCTGAACTTAGACCATCTAACAGAACCATTGACACTGCTTTTAAATTTTCTAATCCTTGGGTAATAAAAACACCTCCAGGATATAGTTGTATTTTCGTTACACCTTTTAATCATACACTTCCTTTTGAATTAGTTACTGGAATTGTGGATACTGATCAATATGAAGATTATATAAAATTTCCTTTTTATTGGACATCTGATAATACTAAAAATGTTATTCTACAAAAAGGATCTCCCATGGCTTTAGTTATTCCTTTTAAAAGAGAATCTTGGAAAATGAAAACAAACTATAGTTTATATGATCAAAAAACAGAAGATAAAAAAATGGTAAATTATTTTAGTAATTTAGCTAATAACTATAAAAATAAAAATTGGAGAAAGAAAAGTTTTAAGTAATGAAATTAGATTTGTTTAGTATTCCTATTTGGATTGGTAATATTCAATCAAATAAAATTAAATTACAGAATAAAGAATTAAAAGAAACTTTTGAGTCAAATATAAAAACTACTTATGAAAATAGCCATCCAAATAATATTGATTCTGATTCTTTAAATTATTTCTATGATGTATCAATTCGTCTTTTAAAAGAAACAATTAAAATTCCTTTTCAATTACGTCTTTTAAATATTTGGAAAAATGTCTATGAGGATAAAGATTTTCAAGAAACTCATATACATTGTGGTTCAGACCTTTCTTTTATTATTTATGAAAAGGTGATTGAGTCTAATACAGTTTTTCTTAACCCCGCTAGTAATTTAATTTCATCTTTTTTTGTTAGAAACCCAAGAAAAAAAGAAATTTTGAGTGAAATATCCTTTACTCCACAATGTCGTGAAAATCAAATAATCATATTTCCAAGCTATCTTGAACATTTTGTTAAGAAAACAAGTAATGCTATAACCCTTTCTGGAAATTTAGAGTTAATAGTAAGTTGATTAATTATCTATTAGTCGATAAAATTAAATAATGTTTTTATTATGGCACACACTTTTAATTATTGGTTTTCTAGGAGTAGCATTTATTCTTGGATTTTTAACAGGAAAAAGATATGGCAAAATTAACTTTACAAAGATTCCCTGATCCCACCCCTGAGTATGAAGCTCAGAACTTTAATGAATTGATCAGACAACTAGAAGCATTAATTCAACAGTTGAATAGTTCTTATACACAAGATAGTTTAGAGGAAGCAACAAGAAGAGCTTGGTTCTTCAGTAAACCATAATGGCAGACGTATATAAAAATTTTACTTTAGAGATGACTACGGCCAATACAACAGTATTTACCGTACCTCAAGCAGATGTGGCTAATAACATTCCTGTATCTACCTATGTCGCTAAAACCATTTATGTAGTTCATAGTAATCCTTCTCCAACCAAAACTGCTTTTACTCTAGCTCACTATGATGCGAGTGCTAATAATACAATTAGTTTAGCGGGAGAAAGTAAAACCACCGAAGTATTTAACGTTTTAGCAGAAGGACTTTATGTCTTTGAATCTGGAGATATTCTCTACGCCAATGCCGCCGCTAATAATGAATTAGTGCTGTCTGTATCTTTATTAGAGATCAAACAACAACAATAATCCTATTGATTTCCTAGCTTTTCACCTATAAAAATAGAGCATGGCAAAAATTATAGATGAACCGGTCATCTTACGCTATGAATACGAT
>Ga0196901_1001723_pt1 | contig 10889 bp, 26 predicted proteins | sample CB_VirMetaG_FD_169099 | JGI IMG/M metagenome (GOLD analysis project Ga0196901, IMG submission 169099) | Freshwater to marine saline gradient viral communities from Chesapeake Bay - CB_1504_1 Viral MetaG (v3) (version 3) | ecosystem: Environmental > Aquatic > Marine > Coastal | place: USA... | reverse complement strand
GAACTTGAAGCAAAGTATGGTAACATAGAAGTAAATCTTGAAGATGGAACTTTTAAATTAATCACAGATGAAAAGAATAAGTAAACACATTTCTTACAAAGAAGCAGTTGGCTCTAATTATGCTAAACAAAAAGGTATAAAGAACAAACCAAATGAAGAACAAGTTGAGAATATGAAACTATTAGCTAAAGAAGTGTTTGAACCATTAAGAGAGTGGGTAGATGCACCAATTAAAGTAAATAGTATGTTTAGGTCTTTAGAACTTAATACTGCCTTAAAAGGCTCTAAAACATCATCTCATATGAAGGGTGAAGCGATGGACATTACAAGTATGGGTGGTAAGTCTAATTTAGAGATGTTTCATTATATAAAAGACAACCTTTGTTTTGACCAACTTATTTGGGAATTCGGAAAAGAACCTAAATGGTTACACGTTTCTTTTAGCAAGAACAACAGACAACAAGTATTAGTAACTAAAAAAAGAGGTGTGTACTACACTTATTAATATGGCAACAGACTACAAAACACTTTTAATTAATTTAGGCACATTTATTTTTTCAATGTCAAACGTTGATGTATTTTTAAAGATTATACTTTTACTTTTAACTATTTTTTATACTGCACACAAGTGGTACTTAATGAATAAGAACAATGGAAAAAAGTAAAAAAAAGTTTAAAGATACAAGGGTAGGTAAGTTTCTTACTAAAGTTGCACCAAACATTCTTAAAGGTGTTAGTGATGTTGTGCCAGATGCTGGTATTTTAAAGCTGATAGGTGGTCTTATAAGCAAAGATGAAGTACTTACACCTAAAGACAAAGAAGAAGCCTTAAAACTGCTTGATTTAGATATTATAGAAATGCAAGAAGTTTCTAAAAGATGGTCAAGTGATATGTCAAGTGATAGTTGGCTATCAAAGAATGTAAGACCAATGATGTTAATCTTCTTAACCATATCCACCTGGCTACTTATTCTTATGGATAGCCTAAATATAGATTTCGGTGTAAGTGTTGAATGGATAGATTTACTTAAATCACTTTTACTTACAACCTATGTTGCATACTTTGGTTCAAGAGGTATTGAAAAGTATAAATACATTTCGCAGAAATAGAATACTATACCAAAATCATTATCTTTTATTTTTAAGTATATTATTATTTTTTTTAATATATATTTTTAGATTTATATTTATATATATATTTCTAATAATTTATTTTATATATTTGAAGTAATAAAAAAGTGTAAAGTTATTACATAAATCTGACTTAAACAAATAAAAGATGGAAAACACAAAATGTATTGCAGTAAGAAAAGATTATTACCTACTAATTGTAAATGATATTTCACTTGGTGAGTTTGAAAGAAGTCAATTAAGACATATTTTAGAAGTTATAGATAATGCCATCTAAACCATCAAGAAGTAAAATAGTTAAAAAGCTGGATGCTATCTTTAGCCAGTACATAAGGTTAAAGGATGCAGACCATAACGGAAATGTAACTTGCTTTACTTGTGGTAAGGTATCACACTATAAAAAAGGTATGCAATGTGGTCACTTTCAATCAAGAAAACACTATGCAACCAGATGGTTAGAAAAAAATGTTGCGGTTCAATGCGTGGGTTGTAACGTTTATAAATTTGGGCAACAGTATATTTTTGGTAAAAAGTTAGATGAAAAATTTGGTGATGGTACTGCTGAAGAATTATATTTAAAATCAAAAGAAACTGTAAAGTTTTCTACTGATGAACTACAAGATATGATAAAACACTATAAAGACTTGGTAGATAGTTTATAAAAGACTATCTTTGGGTATTCTGTTTTGTTAAGGAAAAGGGGTTTGGCTTTATGTCAAGCCTTTTTTTTGCTTTTTTCTTAAATTATTTTTAAAATATAGTTGTGTTATTAAATTTTTTGTTTATATTTGCTTATTATTAATTTAAACTTAACAGAAATGAGAACACAAAAACACGATTTAAAAGACGAAATTAAAAGACTTGAATTTGATTTATATCGAGCAGAACAAGACCAAGATGCACTAACAGTTTTTTCAATAACTCAAAGGTTAGATGATGCAAAATCAACTTTAATAAATATAAGATAATGCAAACTAACTTTTCACAAGAAACTGCACAAACAAAATTTGACGAGTATACATATAGAATAGAAGCCTTATGTAATAGAATAGAAGAATTAAAAGCACAAATAGAAGTATCACAAATATTTAAACAAGAAACAAAATGGAATTAAAAAATTTATCAAAACCTTTGGCAATACAAGATATTGACTTTAGGGTACAATCAATTAACAAAGGTGGGTATGCTACTATATTAGCTTACAAAGATGCTAGAGTAGATATAAAAAGACTTAATGAAGTATGTGGGGTATTAGGTTGGCAACGTGAACACACTAGAGATAATAGAAATTGTATCATATCTATTTGGGATAAAGAAAATAAGCAATGGGTATCAAAAGAAGATACTGGTACAGAAAGTATGGCAGATAGTCAAAAGGGTTTAGCAAGTGATAGTTTTAAACGTGCTTGTTTTAATTTAGGTATTGGTATAGAATTATATGATTATCCTATTATACAGATTAAACTAAACCCAAATGAATTTAAAATAGAAAACCAAAAGGTTAAACAAACTTGGGATTTAAAATTAAAAGAATGGAGATGGGTAAGTGAGTTTAATGGTAATAAGTTAGTTGGTTTAGCTTGTAAAGACCAAAACGATAAAGTTAGATTTGTATATGGTAAGTTTGAAAAAAAATAATAATATAACTAAATTTGAAAATTAATAACTAAATAAATAAATTATGAGTGATTTTAAAGTAACTGGTAAAGTAGAAAAAATAATGCCAGTAGTAAAAGGAACAAGCAAGACTGGTTCGGAATGGCAAAAGTTAGAGTTTGTTGTAAAAACAGATGATGAATACAATAACATTTATTGTTTTGAAATATTTGGAGAAGAAAAAGTTGAGGCATTTAAAAAGTTTACAAAAACAAATGATATGGTTGATGTAAAGTTTAATGTAAAATGTAACGAATGGAAAGATAAATACTATTCATCATTGGCAGCTTGGTCAGTTTTTAAAGCAGAAACATCAGCAGCTTTTGAACCAGTTACAGAAACAGAAACTGTAAGCGATGATTTACCATTTTAATTAACCAATAAAGGGTGTAGGTTTTTAACTTGCACCTTTTTTTTATACATTTAACAAATGACAGAAGAAGAACAATTAGTAGTACAGTATTTTGAATACATAGATGACCACGCAAACGTAAACCCGAATGATGAAATTACATATCCACCAGTAGCATTAAGTTGTGGTTCATTTGACTTAACAACCAATGAGGGAAAAGAAACATATCCAATTCCAATCGGGACATTCGGCAACATCTCTTTTATCCAGGCACCACCTAAAACAATGAAAACATATTTTTTGAGTTTATTGGCATCTGTATTTTTAAGCAACAAAACAAAAGACAAAGGAAATATAAGAGGGCATAGGAATGATAAAAAAGTTTTACACATAGATACAGAGCAAGGAAGATTTCACGCACAGAGGGTATTTAAAAGAGTTGCTTTGATGTCTAAAGACAAAGGCAACTATCATACTTATGCATTAAGACAATACACACCTAAAGATAGATTATCTTGGATTGGTTGGAAACTTAAACAAGAAACAGATTTTGGTTTAATTTTGGTTGATGGCGTGGCTGACTTGGTGAATGACGTCAACAATATAGAGGAATGTAATTATGTTGTACAGAAACTAATGGAATGGTCAGAGGTTCATAACGTGCATATAATTACTATTATACATTCTAATTATGGTTCAGAAAAACCTACTGGATGGCTTGGTTCAGCACTTGAGAAAAAAGCAGAAACACAAATGATACTTGAAGCATCTGGTGATGGTACTATTGTAAGGTGCAGAAGAAGTAGAGGGTACCCATTTAAACCATTTACATTTTCAGTTAAAAATGATACACCATTTATTGTGGGTGATTACAAAAACAATTTAGAATTTTAATTACCAAATATGGTGCAAAAAACAATGATTATAGTTGCTGCAAAGCATAAAGAGTGGGTAGAAATAGTTTTATCTTTTGGTTGTAAACAAGAAACTGCTGAAGATATTGTACAAGAAATGTATTATAAGATACAACTGAAACTTGAAAAAGGTTTGGATATAATGTACAACGAAGAAGAAATAAACTACTACTATATTTTTAAGACTTTAAGAACATTGTTTTATGATTTAAAAAGAAAAGGTAAAAATATTACTATGGTTTCTATGGATGACATACACTTAACCACATCAGATGTAAATTACCAAGAACCATATGATAAAATACAAGAAGAACTATCAAGAATGTTTTGGTATGATAGAAAAGTATTTGAGATAATAAATGAGGGTGAAAGCATTGCAGAATTTTCACGCAAAAGTTTAATACATTACTATTCACTTTACAACACATATAACAAAGTTAAGAATAAATTAAAAAAATTATTATGAGCAGCTTAATTAGAAACAGTAAACAAGTAAGACAAACAATAGATTTTACTGGTGTACAAAGTGGTAAAATACACCCAACAGATATTGATGCTGTATTAGAATTTGATAATGAGGTTTTAATATTAATGGAAGTAAAGCGAAAAGGTAATATAATACCAACTGGTCAAAAATTAGTTTTAGAAAGAATAGCTAATTCTTGGCACACAAATAAATGTGTTGTTTTTTATGTAACACACGATTTTAAAAATGATGATAAAGATATACCATTAGATAAATGCAATGTAGATAGTGTTTATTTAGACAAGAATTGGAAATCAGCAAAGAAAGTGATGAACCTTATTGATACCTTAAAATATTTTAAAGAAAAGTGGAATATTAAAAAATTAGAATTATGAATGTATCTAAAAATAGATTTGATTATTGTAAAAAATTAGGTAATTCATTTGAAGAAGAATTTAAAAACAGAGTTGTTAAGTCTAAATTAAAATATAAAAAATCAACTAAAAAAGATGACTGGTATAAACACATAGATTGTTATGTAAATGGTTTTGGTGTTGATGTAAAAGGCAACAGAAGATTAAAAACAATTTGGTTAGAACACACAAATGTAAATGGTTTCAAGGGTTGGTTAAGAGGAGATGCAATGTATATAGCAATGCACATAACAGAATTAGATAAATTTAGTATATACAAAAGAAAAGATTTGTTAGATTATATTGTAAGTAAAACTGATGGATATACTACAGATAAAAAACATTATTTTAAATTTTACACAAGAGAAAAATGGGGTAAAAAAGATAAAATAGTAAAAGTAAAATATGAAGATATAAACCATTTAGAATTAAAACTATTATGAAAATAGGAAACATTATTTATTACATCACAAAGTATACTGGTATAAAATACCTAGTAGATAAATACCACAAATTAAGAGGTACTAAATGTGATTGTAACAACAGAAGAAAAAAGTTAAACGAAATAAAAATTGAAAGATGGTAAAATTTACTAAAGAAGATTTTAAGGATTGGAGTGACTTTAGGTCAGAACCAAAGAACACTTTACAAGGTAATGAGTTTGAACTAATATGCCAGTTACACGCAAAGTACTATAATCATAAATACCATAAACCTTGCACTTGCAATCCAAAAAAAATAAAGTTGTGGATAAAGCAACTAAACGTAATTTGGAATAATGGGCATTAAAAAAATTAATGAGTGGGAAAAGGCAGTTGTGTTTCTTTTAAATCTTGATGGTTGGGAGTTGGAACATTGCGGTGATGGTTATTCAAGATATGATGCTAAAGGAAAAACACCAAAGGGTATTGATTGCGTTATAGAGATGAAATTTAGAAACAAGTACTATGAAGATAAGATGTTAGAAAAAGACAAGTACGATGCTCTAATGGCTTTAGATGTTGTAAAGATATTCTTTGTGAATGACCCTAAAGGAAACTTTATGTATTACCTCAACACTTTAGAGATGCCAACACCAGTTAAAAAGTACTGCCCAGATACAACAATGTGGACAAAGAAAAGGCTTTTAAAAGATGTGTACTTACTCAAAGAAAATCAAGCGGTTAGAATAAATATAAATATAGAACCAAATTAGTTGTTAAATGTTTTGTTTATAAAATAGATTAATGTATATTGCGTTATATTAATTTTAAAACAAACAGAATGGAACAAAACAATTATGTTGAAATAACCAACAGAAAACAAGAAATAGTACTACAAAGAATTGCATTAAATAAAAGCAATGAAACTTGTGATGAAAGTATAAAGCAAAAAAAGTTAAAACGTAATGATGCTAAAAATGATTATGAGTTTAAGAAAGAAAATGATGGTATTAAAAAATTAAAAGAAATAATATTTAATAATAATGAAACTTTAAAGAAAATTAAGGCAGAAGAAAAAGCATTAAACTTATTAAAATCATCAAGAGATAAAGACTATCATATATTTAAAAATTATGCATTAGGTAAACAAGAAAGTAAACTACTTAATAAAATAAAAGATTTAAAAGAAGAGTGTTTAATTGATGCAAAAAATTTTAAGATAAATAAAACTGTAAGATTAATTGCTGCAGAATATTCATACAAATTAGATTTAATTATAAAATCACATAATGTATGATAGTAAACGATGCAGCTTGGGAAAAGTTAAAAAAGCAAATAGAATATCATACTGAACAAGATAGTGAGATAACTGATGTGCTTATAAACTACCAAGTAAAACCAGGTAAAAAGAATTATTTAAAACTAAACATAACAATAGACAAATGGGACAAGATAACAGAATAGAAAAATTAGAGGCACAAATAGAAATATTAAAAGCACAATTAAAGGCTACAAAATCACGCACTTACATAGGTGAAACACAAGGTTTATATTGTGATGATGGTGAACTGCATATTGATTACGATAATAACAAAAGACTTGTAATGGATGTAAACCAACTTTTTATGGATTTACCTTTTATTATTAGTGAAGTGTGTAAGGAACAAAAGAAGATGCAAGAAATGCACCTTGAAATGATTAAAGAAGCATTATGATTTTATTAGTAGATGCAGATAGTTTAATTTTTGCAAGTTGCTATCGTAAAAGAGAAACACCAGATGATGAAAAGTATTACACAGATATAGCTGATGCAAGAAATAAGTTTGACCAGCAGTATATGAAGATTGTAAATGACTTGGAAGATAAATACACCATAGATAAAGTGTTATGCTTTAGTGGTTCAAAGGGCAACTTTAGAAAGCTAATTACACCAAAGTACAAAGCCAACAGAAAGAAACAGGAACTGCCACCGCTTTTAAATGAGATGCACCAATTTGTAAAAGAACAATACGATAGTATATGGGGTTACGGTGTAGAAACAGATGATATGGTTGCTAGGTACTGGAAGCAAATTAGTGATGATATTGGTAGAGATGAGGTAATGATAGTATCAATAGACAAAGACTATAAACAATTTCCTTGCTTGATGTACAACTACCACTACAAGCATAAAGAGATATTAGACATAACAGAAGAAGAAGCTATGTTTAATTTTTATGAGCAATTTATAATCGGAGATAGTGCAGACAATGTGCAATACTTTCGGGGTAAGGGAAAAGTGTTTGCTGGTAAGTATTTTAAAGATTGTGAAACAAAATACCAATACACAAGAAAGCTATTCGAATTATTTAAACAAGAATACAAAGGTAAAGCAAGACAAAAATACACCGAGTGCTATCACCTATTAAAATTAAGAACACAATGAAAGACAAAATAGTTGAAGATTTAAAAAGAGAATTTGACATAAGAAGTTGTGTAGGAATAGACAAATACAAAACAACACTACAAGACAATAACAAAGATGATTTTTTGCAGCACCTAAAAGAAGAACTTATGGATGCAGCATTATACATACAAAAACTACAAAGTAAATGAATTACAACACAGTACCAACAATATTAGAAACACCAGAACAAGTAAGTGAATTACTTATTACTTTAACTGGCATAGATATATACAAACAAACAAGACAAACCGAATATGTTGAGCATCGTGCATTGCTTTGTCATATATTAAGAAACAAACTTGATATGAGGTGGGTAAGTATATCAGACTTTATAAAATCAAAAGGTAAATCATTTGACCACGCAACGGCAATACACGCAAACAAAATGTACCCATTGTACAAAAAAGATAGATTTGATTACTACGATAAATTAGAAAGTAACTTTATAGTTAAATCACAAATAGAGTATAGCCAGATTTCAAAGTTAGAAGTAATACAAAAAAAATATGCAACATTAGAAAAAGATTATTTCAAGGCAATAGAAAAGTTAAGCAAATTTGATGGTGGTTACACACCAAATGAAAAACAATACAGAGGTTTAGAAGAAGAACAAAAAATTATGTATGATGAACGTGCAGCTTTAGTATTAAAGTCTTTTGAATGGAAGCAAAACAATAGTGAGTACGAAATAATAAACTGTGCAACGTGATAGAGTTTATAAAAACAATATTGTGTTTAGCATTAAGTTTTGGGTTTCATTGTATAGTATGGGAAGATTACTATGTAAAATCTAAATTCTGGAAAGTATATTGGGCAATAGTTATATTATGTTTATTTCCTTTAATTATGATAATATGATAAAAAAAGAATGGCTATTTATGCAAACACCAAAAGAGAAAGCATACAACCTATATAAGAAGTTTTACAATGTAGATGGTCAAGACTTTCACAATACAATGAGTAGTAAGATAGCAAAACAATGTGCTAAACTACATATAAGCCTTATACTTGAAAACGAAATACTAAAACCATCTAACAACATAGAATACTATCAAGAAGTACTAAAAGAAATAGAAAAATTATGAACAGAAAGAAACTAATACAAAAGCTACAACAACTATTTGACAAATTACCAAAGGGTAAAGAAAGAAAAGCTATAAGAGAAAGACTATTAAAATTAAAGATGGGAAAATGAATAATGTAAAGATTGGTGAAATAGTATATTGTAATTTAACAATAGAGCATAAAGGAAATAAACACATACTAAAAGAAGTAGTGTATAAAAATAATGGTGAACTATTTTACAAAAGAAATCATTTAGAAAAACTAAAGATAAAAGAAGCAGTAAAAGTAATAGATGTTGATGTTATATCAAGATTAGGTTTTGAAAACAAGTCAAAAGAATTTACTGAAGTAAAAGCAAATAACGAAAAACGTAATAAAATAACTGGTGCATATGAATAATTTAGAATTAAATAAAATCTATTGTGAAAGTAATTTAGATACTATGGCAAAAATGCCAGATAATTTTATTGATTATGTTTTAACATCACCTCCATATAATGTTGGTCATAATAAAATGTTTGGTAAAGAAACTGCAAAGTACAATGATTATACAGATGATTTAGATGATTACTTTAATAATCAAAAAAACTTAATAAACGAATTATTAAGAATTACTAAAAAACATATATTTTATAACATACAAATGTTAGGAAATAATAAAGTAGATTTTTTACATTTATTAGGTCATTTTAAAGATAAAATAAAAGATATAATTATTTGGCAAAAGAATATGATACCACATATTGAAGCTGGTGTTTTATCGTCTTCATTTGAATTTATTATTATATTTAGCAATGATAGACCCGAAAAAAAGAAATTTTATGATGGAAATTTTAGAGGTAATTTTGGTAATGTAATTAAAACTTTAAATTCACACTCTAATCCATTTGCAAAAAAACACAAGGCTATAATGCCTTTAGATATTCCAAGAATGATTATGCAAAAATTTGGTAAATCTAATGATATTTGGTATGACCCATATATGGGTACTGGTACTACTGCATTATCAGCTTTAATGGAAGATAGACAATATGTGGGTAGTGAAGTTAGTAAAGAATATCACAAATTATCAAAAGATAGATTAAAACCATATTTAGACCAACTAACAATGTTCTAAAAACAAAGATTAAATACGTTATATAATTGAATAAACAAATTTATTTCAAATGGATAAAAGAAAAAATAACGGTGGTGCAAGAGATGGTGCTGGTAGACCAAAGAAAGCAGACGAACTAAAACTAATAGAAAAGTTAGATAACCTTATTGATAATGATGAGGTAATTAAAACACTTGGCAAACAGATACTAAAAGGTGATAGTCGTGCTATGTCATTGTATTTCGGTTACAGATATGGTAAACCTAAAGAGAGTGTAGACATAACATCAACAGATGGGTTTAATATTAACTTTAAAGATATTATAAAATTTAAGTGATAGAAGTAGACCCAAAGTATAAACCAATCCAAACATCAGATGCAAGATACTATATTGTAACTGGTGGTAGGGGTTCGGGTAAATCGTATTCTATAAACTTGTTATTGTTGTTGCTCACTTTTGAAGCTGGGCATACAATCTTGTTTACAAGGTTTACATTATCATCTGCATACATTTCTATAATACCAGAGTTTATAGACAAGATAGAAACACTTAATTTACAAGATGCTTTCTATATAACAAAAGATGAAATACGAAATAAGCTATCAGGAAGCAAGATAATCTTTAAAGGTATCAAGACATCAAGCGGTGACCAAACAGCTAACCTAAAGTCTTTAACTAATGTTAGCACTTGGGTAATGGATGAGGCAGAAGAACTGCAAGATGAAAACATATTTGATAAAATAGATTTAAGTGTAAGAAACCTAAAACAAAAGAATAGGGTAATACTTATTTTAAATCCAGTAACTAAAGAGCATTGGATATACAATAGGTTCTTTGAAGATAAAGGTGTACAAGCTGGAACAAACTCAACCAAAGGAAATACAACCTACATACACACAACTTATTTAGATAACGTAGAAAACCTAT
>Ga0196901_1001717_pt1 | contig 10906 bp, 13 predicted proteins | sample CB_VirMetaG_FD_169099 | JGI IMG/M metagenome (GOLD analysis project Ga0196901, IMG submission 169099) | Freshwater to marine saline gradient viral communities from Chesapeake Bay - CB_1504_1 Viral MetaG (v3) (version 3) | ecosystem: Environmental > Aquatic > Marine > Coastal | place: USA... | reverse complement strand
AAACAGCATCGAGCAGTTAGCCACACTGCTGGCCATGACACTGGTGGACGAGGCAGGCAATCTGCTAATCGCCACGCCAGAGGAACAGGCACAGTTGGCAGACCTCGAGTTTAGCGTACTGGTCAAACTGGCCAATGCTGCTCAGGTCCACAACAGGCTGACAGAAGATGCTGACCAGGTCATTGCAAAAAACTGAAGAAGCGTCCATTGAGGCACTTTGGCTATAAGCTGGCACAGGAGCTGGGCTACGCCAACGTGGACGCACTACTGGAAAGCCTCGACTACCACCAGGTGCTGGAATGGGTGGCCTATTTCCACCTGGAAAATACTCAAGGCAAAAGTGATTTTTCACCAGATGCCTTCCAACAGATAGCAGCAAAACGATATGGCTAAAGTTGGTGAACTACTTGTTGATGTCCTGGCCAGAACCACTGGACTGCAAAAAGGCCTTAAGCGTGGCGAAACGCAGATACAGCGTTTTAAGCAGGTCGCTGGCAACGTTGCAGCTGGCGTAGCTGCTGCGTTTAGCATCAATGCTCTGCGTAACATGATTAATGACTTCGCTGAACTTGGCGACAGCTTCGACAAGATGAGCCAACGAACAGGCGTTTCTGTTGAAGCATTATCTGGTTTGAAGTTCGCAGCAGAGCAGTCTGGTGCCAGTATTGAGACAGTTGAAACTGGCATACGTAACATGCAACGTGTTCTCCTTGATGTTCAGCAGGGATCGTCTACAGCTGCTACTACACTGCAAATGCTGGGGCTAAATATTCAGCAACTGCAAACACTGTCACCGGAGCAGCAGTTTCTACAGATGGCACAGGCCATCTCAAAGGTGCAAGACCCTAGCCGACAAGCTGCACTGGCTATGGAGCTGTTCGGCAAAAGCGGCACGCAACTATTGCCCATGTTGCAGCAGGGCGAAGCTGGCATTGAAGCATTGATCGCAGAGGCGCGTAGGCTAGGCATTGTGATGAGTGAAGAGGATGCCAAAGCTGCTGCAGATTTTACTGATGCCATGAACCGACTAAGTAAAGCTTTTCAAGGCATCGCAACACAGGTGGCATCTGTCATCACGCCAATACTGACGAAGTTGTCTAATCTGTTCACATCATTAGATGCCACAACTCGTGGCATTGTTGTGCAGATTGGTTTGTTCGGTGCTGCATTTCTAGCTGCCATCTACATCATTCCAAAAGTCATCAGTGTGTTTCGCATGTTGGTAGGTGCCTACCAAGCATTGGCTACAGCTCAAGCTGTCCAGTTGGCACTGTCAGGACCGAAGGGCTGGGCAATTTTGGCTGGCAGTGCAATTGCTGCTGGACTGGCTATTGCTGGCGTCGCGTTGGCGATGCAAGACGTTAACAAGGAAATGGCAGAGCTGGAAAGTGCATCCACAAAAGCGGCAGCCAATGCGAACAGGCCACCCACGAACGTGAATGTGGTCAATAACGACGAGATTGACAATGCAGACGCACGTGCAAAGTACCTGAACAATCAACGACGCATTGAGGAAGAAATCAAGGGTCTGCGTGGCGATGCAAAGAGCCAGGCCATTCTGAAAGTAGCGAGGTTACTGTAGTGGCAGTCACAGAGGTTATTGAGCATCGCTTTGTTGGTGGCAATTTCACACGCGAAACATACAGTGTGGAAGTTGAATATCAGGCCACAACTAATGCCAAGAACGATGGTCCTGATGTTGTGCGACGTCATCCTGCATTTAGACTTGGCAAGTCGTACAGTTTCGCAGGTGATCGCAACGCAGCGTTGATTCTGAAAACTGTATCTGTGGCACTATTGAGTGAGGGAGTACGCACGAAGTGGCTCGTCAGCTGTAGTTTTGAAAGTCCAGACCCTTCAGAAGCTGGAGAGCCAGGCCAAGGAGGTGGAGGTGGAGGCGATCCAGGTAATAAAGACCAACCACCTAGTGATGGATCACCGACGCTGCTCGATCCACCTCGTTTGTCGATTGGCTTCGTCACCAAAAGCGAACCGATGATGCGTGCCAAGTATCAGTGGGTTGAGGAGTATGATTTTAATGGCTTCAGACGTTTTCTGTATGTTAATCAACTAGGTGGGCCAGGAGGTGGTCCATACGTTGGGCCAGTTTGCAATTCAGTGTCCATACCAAAAGTGCCACAGCCAGAACGTGAGGTGGCATATCCTATCTTCAAACTGGAAGGCTGGATCACCATAGATGAGCTGAACGCGAAGAAGAAACAGTTGATGGAGGCAAAAGGCAAACTCAACGCACTGCCTTACAGGGTGCAGTCGCCACCAACTGCGAAGAAAAAGCGTTTCAGCATGGATTGCCCAACATACTCACTGCGTGTTGAAAACGTGCAGATTGGTGACATGACTGACTTTATGCCTTTGGATTGGGTGCGTGTCAGTTACGAGTTTGCCTACAACGAGCGTTTGTGGTTTCATCGTGAGTTTGATGAGAGCATAGCTATCAGGCCAGACCCAGACACGTACAACGACAGGGTAGCTGCTGGCTTGAATCCAGAACTGGAAATCATGCGTGACGAGCGAGGCACAGCTCTGCCTAGTCCAGTGCCACTGGACGGCAAAGGTGAAATAAATAGGACGCTGGTGTCTAAGGGTGGAAAAGCTGAAGCATCTACAAATCCATTAAGTTATTTTCTGGCGTTCCTGCCTGATGAAAAAGACCTTATTATCTTGCAAACACTACCTACACTCTGGAAATAAAAGATGGCTATTAGAATTTGGTCAGGCAACGACGCCACCACACCATACGACTGGAGCGTGACAGGTAACTGGCAGGGTGGAACAGTGCCAGTCTCCACAGACGATGTCTACATCCCAGCTGGCTCTGCAAAAATCACAGCAGGCCTAAACCAGTCAGCTGTGTCGTTGAGCAGCCTGACGATACAGGAAGGTTATGACCAGGACATTGGCAGCGCGACTGGCTACCTGCAAATTGGCACCAGCAGCCTTGTCGTAGACTCGTCTGGTGGACAGCAATTCATCAACTTAGGCTCCAGCAGCGTGTCACCAGAAATACGTGGGACAGGCACAGCTGGCACAGGTGAACGAGCCTTGAATCTACTGGGCAGTGCCATTGCTACACTCAGCGTAAATGCTGGCAGTGTAGGTGTTGCTATTGCTGGCGATGAAACGAGTACAGTTACGACAGTGCGAGTTCTAACTGGCAATCTACTGCTAGGATCAGGCGTGACATTAACCACGCTCTATCAGCGAGGCGGCAGCGTGGATCAGCGCTGTGCGTCGACTACATCTGAACTACAGGGTGGAACGCTGGAAACGTCCAACTCAGGCACAATCACAACTGCAAATGTTTATGGTGGCACACTGATCAGCAACAGCACTGGCACCGTCACTACACTCAACGCCTATGGTGGCGCAGTGGATTTTAATCAGTCGTCAGTAGCAAGAACAGTCACCACGCTCAACATCTATGCCAATGATCCAGTCACATTGATGGTGGACGAAGAATACATGACCATCACCAACTATAACGAGCCAACTGGTGTACCATTTTCAGCCACCTATTCGCGAGCAGTTTAATGCGTCAAGAAGGTTATGTATTCACAAAAGAAGACGCACGCACCATTCTGCGTGAGGCACGTGAAGCAAAACAGGCTGCGTTTAGAGCACAGCGTGAGCTGGAGAAGATACGCTACCAGTTTGGCTATGCCAGCAACGTCAACAACATTGAATACTACCTGCCACTGACAACGCTCGAGCCTGGTGGAAACTGCACAGCGATTTTGCAGGTCTGGGATCACCAAAACAAGACCTACAAAAATAGTGGCAAATACACCAGCGTAAAAGTCTACGACCCATTTTCATGGTGTTTTGCTGTTGGCAGAAACGACTACTCCAGCACCACAGACATCATTCCGGCTATCCAGTCAGTGCTATCTGGCCAGGTTGAGGTCATCGCTCCCACAGGCCTCATTCAGCAGGCGAAGCCAGACAGTACGATTGCAACTGGTGGTGCAGGCACGTTCAGCATTTACCAGAATGGCACCGATACGACGGTCAACGTGACTGCCAACGTTACTTGGGGCGACAATGGCGAAGGCGTGACCAGCGGCAAAGAGTCATGGATTCGCTGGAATGGCGCTGCCTGGGAATGGATTGGAGGCGACTGCGAATAATGCCATGGGGAAAACGTGGGTCTAGGTGTTGTTGTGGTGTCATTGAATGTACGCTTTGCTCAGGTGCAACACCATCACAACTTTCTGTTGTTCTTGCTGGGACTACTAATTGCGGCACATGCTCAAATTGTAGTGGCGTCAATGGTACATATGTCTTAGATAAAGTTGACGGTTTTGACTGTAGGTGGAGCAGCTGTTTTGATATCGACCCCGACATCACAGCCACGGCAGCCACAAACACAAGCTCACTGTCAATAGCAGTTGTGATTACAGATTTGTTTGGCACAATTTATGTTGATGGTCTTGTCAGTTTCTTTTCTGGTAATGCTTGCGACGGTTTCACATTAGGCACGTCAAGTTATCAATCTAGTGTTGCTGGACCAACCATTGATTGCGGTTTTAGTAGCTATGGAGTTCTTTACCAAGGAACAACTCACTACTGCAACCATTCTGGTTCAACAATGAGCATAACGGCGGTCTAAGATGATTGAAAAATGGGTTTGCGAGTTCTGCGGATTGCAATTGCGCAACGTTGTCTTGCCAGTACGTCACCGCTGCAAGTCACGTGGCCTTGGCGATACTGTAGCCAAAGTGTTGTCCAGTGTTGGCGTCAAGAAGAAGCTAGGCTGCGGCTGTGCAGAACGCCAGGCAAAGCTCAACGAGCTGGTGCCATACAAGCGTCAGGACAAGACTGGCTTGTAGATTGTCGTGGGCCTTCCTACTGATGTGACATTCTCGACTGTAATCTGTTCCATCTCCACCAGCTGCGAGATGATGTCTGTGAAGTCTTTGTTGCGAATACCTCGAGTCTTTTTACGCAGCTCTGTCCTGGTCAAATTCTTCTTTTGTTTGAACGCATCGCGTATGACCTGGAGCACTTGGTCAAGATTTCTTTCCTGTATGGACTGCCCACCTGCAAACTGTTTACTACGTGTTATCAGGCTGGCAGAGCACCATTCAGCCACAGCGATCCCCCAGGCCATGTCATCTTCGTTGACAACTAGGTCATTGACGTCTGTGGCTCGTGATACTGCTGAAACAATGGATAGCCTGGCAGCTTTCTCTGGCATACGTTTCCAAATGCCAAACTCCATCTCCTGCGATGGATCGCGATAGTTTTCGCAACGCATCTGTGCGTCCTTGAACAGTTTGCGAGCCTCGGCTGTGCGTCGTACTTCGTAGGGCTGTATTTTGTCTGGTGCCTCGTCAGGATCGAAGCTAAACACGCCACCATAGTTGAACCAGTAGCGTACCTGATCCACCAGCTGCTCTGGTATGTCGATGAAGGCTTGTTCCTCGTTGAGTTCGCTGGGCATGTCTGTCATGTCAAACAACAGGATGCGTGCTAGGAAGCCATCTGTCAGGTTATCGTCTGTGACTGTGGGCCAGAACATGCGTGGCGTGGTCCATCCTGAAAGGCTGCAGTTAGGCTGGCTCAGGATGCGTGTCTTCCTGTCGTCGCTTTTGGTCTTGCACTTGTGGTAATTTCCAGCACGTTCCCATAGTTTCATCAGTAAGCTATTCACGCTGTGCAGCCAGGGTGCTTTGGCCTGTCCTCGCCATTCGCTGCCATACTCGTCTTTCAGGTACAACATGCTGGAATGCCTGGCCAGGTCGTATTCTATGGCTGTGTCACTGGTGGCTTCTTCGCCAACTCGCTCGAGCAACTCAACGTTGACTTTTCCGATGATGTCCTTGATGGCGTTCTGTGGAGTGCTTTTGCCTTCGCCAGTGCCTGCCAGGTTGACAATGTAAAGATTGGTGTAGGTTTCCATTTCGTCGCACACCCTGCGAGCTACTGCCAAGGCGACCAGGCTAATAGCAGCACTCATGGCCAAGACTGGCTGTGTGCGATAGCTGCGTGCGTTGATGTAGTCACATATTTGGCCTAGCAGTCCAGTGGTGGGTATCAGGTGCTCTGGGAACGTGTGCTTCTGCATCCACATTTTGTCGTCGCTGGTGTACCACTGGTGGAACTCAGCCACACCAGTTTCGATGGTCTGTAGGTCATCAGCGTACATGTAGCCACGCTGTTCCTGTGATCCTACTTTGACAGCCTCAGCTACTTTGTGCTCGAGTTCTTTGGTAGTCCAGGGTGGATCGCAGCGTGTGTTCCACTTGTCCAGAATGGGCCACAGTTCGTCTTCTGTCAGGTCAAAGCCATTGAGTATCTTGCAGCAGAAATGGAACGTCCTGCCATGGCCATCCTCGCCAGATATCGCAGGTGCCATAGTCTCAGCGTATCGTTCAGCACGCTGGACAGCGTTTGCAGGACGTTTTCCTGCGCGTCTGGATGGTTGTGGCTGTTTGGTGTCCAGGTAGCGTGATACGACGTTCTCGAGGGCTGTGGACGCATCCTGGAGCTGGGTGGAAATATTGGGCAGGCCTTGGCCAGTGAATGTGAAATAGCGACCACTGGTGTACAGCTCGAGGTTCTGCCTATCATCTATTTTGCAGCGTCTTCCTGTCTCTAGTGCTACCCTACCTCGGCAAAATATCTTGATGCCATTTCCACTAGGCGACACTTCTGCATAGCTGCCGATGGCACGCACAATCGCTACAGCCTCTTGAGTCAGGATGCCATTTTCTGTGCGGCAGTGGTCTATGTCGACGCCACATATGTCATCCTCAGCTACAAAGACAAATCCCAGACCACTGTATTGGCTGTCACGCGCAGCTTCGACAGCGTCCATAAAGCTGCACCAGTCCTCTGGTTTACTGACACTGGCACGCTCTCCAGTTTTTGCGTTGTATGGCACTTTGGCTGGCTTGCCATTGCCTTTGACTTCGTATTTCCACGCCACCCACCTATCTAGTTCTGCGAGTTCTACTGGGACGTTTTTTAGGTGTAGCGTGGGCTGCTGTCCTTCGTCCTTGGGTGTTGTTGCTGTCATAAATGCTCCTTATCCTCCTTCTGATGAATTGGCGAGTGAGTGGCTCGCCAGCTCTGTTGGTGTGTCCTTTCAGGTTTAAGGACTTTGCGATTTCCAACGATGACATGCCTTTGTCGTGCATCGTCTTAATGGCCTGAATGACACGTTGCTCCTTCTTGTTTTTGACTAATCTTGTCTTGCCCTGTTGCATTCCCCAGGGTATCTGGCCATATCTTTTGCCAGACTTTTTGCGCTTTTCCCATGCCAGCTTTGACATCTCAGTCATGTCCATGGTGTGTATCAGGCCATGGCATTTGCGACATAGTGGAATCGTGCGTTTCCCTCCTCGGCTGCGTGGCACAACGTGATGGTTATGGTGTGCCTGCTTTTCACACTCGAAGCATTTAATCCTCATTTCGCCATCCTAGTTTGCTGAGGTTACGTGCTATATCATTCGCAGCCTGGCTGATGTCCTCCTCGTCGATATTCCAGAAGCAGGCATGCAACTGCTCGTGAATCAGTACCTCCAGCAATAGTTCGCCAGTGACGTCTGCGTCAATGATGATGCGTTTGTTCTTGATGTGTGGTCCTTCGCAGATACCAACACAATCGTGCTTCTTTCTAAATCCTCGCTGGAAAACCAGCCTCCACACACGTCCACACAGTTTGAGTCGCATAGCATCAGTCCATTTCCTGCTCCACGAGTAATCTGGCCACAGCTCGACGTTTGAGCATGCTGACATGCTGTTTGCTAAGATTTAGCTGTTTGGCTATTTCACGCAGGCTCCAGCCATGCAGCCAACAATCGCAGATGTACCTGTCCCTGGGCTGCAGTAGCTGTAGCATGTCGTCTATTTCATCGAAGTCAGTTGGCTCGCCAGGCTGACGCAGTTCACGTCTGCGTTGATTCCAGCGAGCCTCCTTCCTCATGTCACGCCAGGCGTGGAGGTAGGCATACTGGTGGACTTGTCCCATGGCGCGATACATCGCGATGGTCTGTCTGGCGTCATCAAATTCGACGCCTAGAACACGACTTATTTTTGTTGCTCGGGCGTCCAGCCAGTGTGCGTCATCCATGCGTACACGTGTGCTCTTTAGAATGGTGTATCGTTACCAGTCGCAGAGAATGTCTGGGCTGGCTTGTAGTCAAAGTAGGTGTTAAGGCGATCCTTCGCATTTTTACGCTGTGTGATCGTCGCTACCAACTCATGACCTACGAGGCCATCCAGGTCGCTAACATTCCCTGCGATACCCATACATTTCATCATGTGGCCAAGTCGTACTCGTGAGTCTTTGACCCAGCTTTCAGAGGACTGGTGCTTTATGCAGAAGTTGTCCTGCACTTTGCGTCCTGCGTATTGGCCATCAGCTATTTCAAAAATAATGTCGATGACCTGGCCATTGGTGATATCCCTGAAGGCTGCACTCATGCTGGCAATGCGATAGTCTGCCTTGGGTAGTGGCTGATCGTTGCGCGTGGGTGCAGATTCAAACTCAGCGTCCTGTGGGTTGATGGAGAAAATGTCAAATTCCATGGCTATGCTCCTTTAGGCAAAAATTTAGAAAACTCGTTCCAATCAAGTGCAATTTCATCTGGAAGGCCAAGCCTGTTTTTGGCTGTGGCTGTCGGCCTGTCGTTGCATCGCAAAATGCGAGGTGCAGTAGAAATGGCCTTTGTCTCTGTGCGTCCAAATCCAGCGTCTACCTGTTTTGTCCTGGTTTGATACCTGGCGAACAGTACGTTGTCTGACCATTGCACCAGGTAGGCCTGCACGCAGTCGTGCATAGCTGGCACAAACTTGTCATAGGCTTCTGTTTCAGGATCGTCATGGCGTTTCGTCTTGACGTGTGCGAGCAGCATGCAGCTGATGCCTTTCTCGCAGAGGATGTCCAATGCGTTGGTGACTCGATGCCAAAGGTTGAGCGTGTACACTCTGCCTTTGCCATATGGAATCTTTTCGATGTTATCCACGCCATTCTCTGCTGCTGTCTGCTTGTCGATCAGGTCTTGCAGCTTGGTGGCTGTATCAATGACCAGCCATTTGTAAGGCACCTGGTTTTGAATCAGGTAGGTTAGGGCAGCTTCCACGTCGCTCCATTCCTTCAGCAGTTCTGTTTTGTGGACATCGAGGTGATCAACGCCACGCTCGAGCTGTAGAAACAGGGCGTCTGGTGCTCCTGCTGCAAATGTGCTTTTGCCTACGCCAGGCACTCCAGTGATTAGGCATCGCTGTGGGCCAGGCTGTGGTCCCTTTGTAATTTTCATGTTGGCTCCTTAAATGTGATGAACACCTTCAAAACGTGTGATCCAGTTATCTGTCTGTTCTGCCTCCTTCCATTGCATGATGTATCTGTCTAGGTCATTCATCGCTTCCTGCATCGTGCGTACACTAACGCAGAAGACTCCACACACGTATGGAAATGCCTTTTCTACAGCGATGAAATAGAAAAGAGCCTCTGGCATGTGAGGCTGTACGATGCGTTTGTAAAAAGCTGCCTGTAGGTTGTATCGCAGGCTGTAGAACTGCTTACGAAACAGGTTGATGTTCTGGCAGGTCTTCAGGTCACAGATGTACCCATCGCCCAGCCAGTCGATTTTGCTCTGCACTGGAACGCCATCAAACGTGCCTCTGAAACACACCTCTGGTCTGCCATATTGAAGCAGCTCTCCAGCTTTGTCGTGGCTGTGTACGCTACTGGAGAGCTCTAGTGCCATCTCTGCTTTATTGGCTGCGATGTGATCAGTGCCAGGTGGAAGCGAATCTATCCAGTCGATGAAACGCTGGCTTGTTGGGCCAAAGGGCTTGCCAGTCTTTGGATTGATTGGCTCGCCACCAACATTGAATCTACGCAGAAACTCGTCCTTGCCTTCCAGGGTGCAGACATGCGCTGCACGTCCAAAATACAGAGCGTCAGTGTCCTCCTTTGTGTCAGGGTGTCGTCGCTGAAAATCTGCCAGCCAGGGACAGTCTGCAAATGTCTTAAGCTGGCTGGCTGTCAGATACTTGTCGTAGTCTCGGTAATACCTAGCGTCGTCCACATCGTGGATTTTGCTCGTGGTACGTTCTATCTTCTGCTGCAACATGCACACGTCTGCCTTTTTAGAATCCAGCTTCAACTGACCATCTGGCTAACTCAAAAATCACCCATGTCGTGACTGGTGGAAACAAAATAATTAACGTCAGTTTAAATGCTCTCATAGACTTCACCCTTTCCTTTGCACGCTCGGCAAACGCTCTGACTTAGGTCGTCTGGGCCTAGTGGCTGTCCACCTGTGCCAGAGCACTTGTTGCAGATTTTGGCTTTAGCCTGACAGTCATCGCACTCAGATGCAAAGCACCACTCGCCACAGCTGCCACACTGTTGGAAGTCTGGATTGCGTTCTATGAAGCGATCCAGCTTATCCAGCTCTGATTCCATCCTGGACAGATGGTTGTCCAGTTTGTAGTAGGCATTCGACAGGTCGTAGTTTGTCTGCCTGTTGTGGTCTACATACTCAAGATAAAACTTGCGTGCATCACCTCGTGCTGCACTTGTCAGCTCAATACACAATCGCTCGTTCATTGTTTGCTCCTTAGAATAGGTCTTCGTTGATAAGGTCCAGGATGATGTCTGTGGTCAGCGACCTCGCAGCATCTGCGTTTCGACGCAGTGCCTCCTCCACCAAGTCATCTGGATAGCCTTCTGAAGCCAGGCACCCTGCCTGGTGGCTGTTCATGGCCATGTCGATACCGACAGTAATGCTGGCCAATGTCCTACGAGATGGGCTGTCTATTGACTCGCCCAGTTTTTTGATTTGGGACATGATAGCTGCTTCGATGCGAGCTGCTATGCAAGTTGCCAAGTCCCTGTCAAAGCCAGAACTGCCGTAATACTTGGAAATGC
>Ga0196901_1001716_pt1 | contig 10907 bp, 17 predicted proteins | sample CB_VirMetaG_FD_169099 | JGI IMG/M metagenome (GOLD analysis project Ga0196901, IMG submission 169099) | Freshwater to marine saline gradient viral communities from Chesapeake Bay - CB_1504_1 Viral MetaG (v3) (version 3) | ecosystem: Environmental > Aquatic > Marine > Coastal | place: USA... | reverse complement strand
CTTTATAGGTATGGTTAACAGCTAGCATCGGAATGTTCTTCATAGTCAGATAAGGAGTACACATACGGAACAAGCCTTTAAGAGCTTTCGCACGTGACATATCTGCTACTGACTTTTCGTTCATAGCATCTTCAAGTTCTTTCTTAGATGCTAGGTTACCAATAGAGTCAATAACAATAATAACATTATCTTCACGATCAATCTCTTCTAGCTGAGCAATCATATCGAATTTGAGTTCTTCGATATTAGCAATAGGAGTATGAAGCACACGAGATACATCAATACCAAATTGCTCAAAATAAGATTGAGGTGAACCAAATTCACTATCATAGAACAACATTACAGCGTCAGGATGAGACTTAAGATAAGCCCCAGCCATCAGCAATGCAAATGATGTCTTAAAGTGTTTAGATGGACCTGCTAGTACAGTAAGACCGGGTGCTAGACCACCGTCAATAGACCCCGAGAGTGCCACGTTAACCATAGGCACATCAGTTGGGGTCATATCCTTTTCATTGAAGAACTTGCTCTCGCTCAGCACTTCCGTTGACGCGATTTTGCTGTTCTTCTTTAGCTTTGCCATAATTGACATTGTTGTCTTTCTCCCGATCATCGAGCTCAAAGTTAGAGCGAATACGATTGTTAATCTTAATAGCTTCTTCAAGAAGTGTCAAACTATCTGTAGATAGTGTAAATGCTTTTGTGTCTTTAGGCAAGCACGCACCACCAAAACCAGGCTTTCCATCATAGCCAGGCACCTTAGTATGACTAATACCAATACGAGGATCAGCAAGGACACCGCGCATTACCGAGTTATAGAACACTCCAAAATCACTACATGCATCAGCAATCTGATTAAAGAACGTAACTTTAAGAGCCAGGAAGCTATTGATAGTATACTTAGCAATAGATGCCTCAATAGCCGACATAGTAATAAACTTATCACAAGTAACATTACTAAAGTCATAATACAGATTTTCTAGCGCTTTACAAGCCCCAGCTTCACCACCAAGGATCATAAACGGCTGATTAACAAACTGATCATATGCGTTCTTCTCAGTAAGAAATTCAGGATTGTATACAAACCGGTTTAGATATTTCTTATCTTCAGTAGAAATAGAATTGAGAATACGCTCAATAATATCTGGTGTGACTGTAGACTTAAGAGCTACTCCACCACTGGTGTGATGTAGTACTTTAAGAATAGCATCCTCAGCAATAGTAGCATCTACTTTGCCGTTCTCTTTCATCGGTGTAGGAACACAAATAAAAGTAAGGTTGGGCTGAAAGTCTACTAGATCGTCAATATGATTACCATATTTAGGATCAATAAGCATCATCTTGATAGCAGGATGTCTAAAGCCAAACTCTACAGCTCTACCAACAAATCCATGACCAACAATAGCAAGCTTGAATTTAGCTTCTTCTTTAATTTTCATTTTTAGTCTTCTCCATATTAAATACACGATCTCTTAAATCACTTGTTGAGAATCTATGATCTCTTTTATTGAAGTAAATTTCTATTCCACGAGCAGCACATGTAGCTCTTCCTGTAAACCTACCATGCTTATACTCATCACCAATAATTCTAATATTAAACGAGAACAATTGCAAGATGTCTTCTACATCCTTCTCTATCTCGTACGGAATAATCTCATCCACATACTTAACGGCTTGGAGTTGTGTCCATCTCTCTACAAGGCTTTGTACTGGTTTATTCTTTTCTGGTCTATCTAAAGAGGGGTCGACCTGAATACCACAAACAAGATAGTCACATTGCTCTTTTGCTTCTCTTAGCATAGCAATATGACCAGCATGTAGTAAATCAAATGTAGAGAATGTTACACCAACGATTTTAGAATTTCCCAAGTCTCTTTCCACCCTCTTACAGAATAAACCCTACCATATTCTCCTCGCATCAGAACAGCCTGTGCAATCGAATAGTCATTACCACCTTCTTGACAGCTATCACCGAAGAAGTAGACATTGTCATTATCTTTAAAATCTTTTAGGATGGTATGTTTACCATCACCTTTGTACATAATATCAATACCTATTTCACCGGCAATAGATGCCTGATAGTCTGGAAACTTAGCATTAATCTCTGCAGCAATAAGCTTACGTTCATTACATTCACTGTCGTATAGATGATATTGTAGTCTACCATCCCAATCGATATGTCGACCAACAACAGAGAAATTAGCATTACCAGACCGTACATCGAGATGACCACCGGCGCGGATAGGGTAATCTGATTTTAGTAGTTTCGCTTCAAGAAACTGTTCTAGTTCTGGTGATATTTTAAAATCTACTTTACGAACATTGTTAGACCGCTCATACACATCATTACCAGAGCAGTTATAAACACGTAAAGCCAGGTCATAGATATGACCCAGCTGTTCTACTGTCTTTGGACGGTCACTACCTGTTACAAGAATAACGTTAAACAGAGTAGCAAACTTTTCAAAATATTCTGCAAATTCTTTGTCTATTACTTGTCTACTATCTGTAACAGTGCCATCTACATCAAATACATAGAAAATCTCAGGCATTTCCATCCCAATCATCAACGTCTTGCAAACAGACCATTGCCTCAAAAGTATTGTGAATTAGAATCTCTGCTTCATGCATATCGTAAATACACTCTTCATGTGTTTCGTATACACCGAGTAGAGTAATAGGAACATCACCTTGAATTAATTGAATCCAGAATAAAAGCCACATTATTTGTGTCCTACCGTCTCTCGCTTAATATCATTGTGGTTAAACTCAGCCCAGTACAGCTCATAAGCTACACCGTCAACTAGACATTCGAATTGATGATACACACCGGGCTTGACTTTTGTGTAGTCACCAGCATTCAGAATAGTGGTATCAACTAGATCATAATCTTTCTGCCATACACGAATGAGCAACGTGCCAGATTCTACATAGAAACCATTCCATTTAAATTCATGGAGGTGCTTTGAGCACGTACCACCTTTATTCATTTCAATACGATGAAACTCTAAAGCACCATTTGCTTCAATCAGTTCAGTCGTACCCCACACTTTTCCTGCGATCATTTCCCATCACCTTTCAAACATTTGCGAACATGCTCGATCTTATAATCACGATCCCAACCCTTTAAATAGTCGTTGTCACGATCAAAGAATGTCAGCATTTCATCTTCAGTGCATTCGTAGTGATCTACGATCTGTTCACCAAGCCATTCCTGTGAAAACTCTTCACACTCTTGCATAGTTACTGTATCTAGTGCCCAATCAACTAGATCTTTTTCGGTTGGGGTAACATCTGTATTCAACTTACGCAAATCATCTTTGTACATCACATAACGCACACAATGTGTCGAAATAGCTGTTACTACAATATAATCATTATCCGCCATAGTAATCAATCACCCTGTTCAATGCATGAATATCCAGGACTGCGCACTTCCAATCTTCTTCTTCGTGAGGTAGAAGTTCACGATTGGCTTTAATATTATCAAGCCGTTCACGTTCAATGATACAACTATCTAGAGAAGATTTTAACTTACCCAGAACCACATGATCAAGAAGGTCATGCATAGCTTCTGTCTCTAGTACATCTCCGAGTAAATCAATCATTTTCATCTGTTACTCCGTCGATAATCCAGTCCCAATCTTTTTTGATCCAAGCTTGATCTTCAAGCATTTCTACTTTATCGCCATAACGCTCTTGAAGTTGTGCCCAGATATGAGCATTGTTCATACGCAAACAATAACTATCAACATAGCACTTATAGCAACTACCACTAGATCCATAGAAATACCAATAGTCACCATCAAACTCGTGTCGAGTAATGCCACTGTTCATACGCCAACTGTCACCATCTAAGTAACCACCAGACCATCCAGCAAGCACACGATAATGTGGGTCATCGCCTTTGATTTTGATAATCACCCAGTTGTCAGGATTGTAAGTCATTCGTCCATATCTACTATATCAAGAACTTTGTTATATTCAATCGTATATCCACAGGCACGAAGGAAGTTCTGAAACTGTTCAAGCACTTCATCAAGTGTGCTATAATCAGGGACTTCTATCTCAACCTTAGTCCCGTGATCATTCCATCTACTGAATCTCATTCATCTTGCTCCCAATATCTGCAATAGAAATGATTACCACAAGCATCAATCTCTGACTGAGGATAGCCTTCGCTCAACAGCCAAGGGATAATACTTTCCCCTTCTGGATAATCTGCAGGCAACGGTTTAGGAAATCCATACTTCCATCCACTAGGTGGATCTACCATTGTTACTTTCATTTCTGAAACCTCTTCCATAAGGTGTGTAGTATATAAAACCAAAAACCATTTATAATAGGCTCAACAAGAGCATCGACAGCGGCTAACTGTAGTTGAGCACCTGTAATAAAATAATTACATGTCATAGCAATTATAATATGGCCTAGAGTATAAGTCAAGGCAAGAATAGCACTATTACCGCCAAGAATCTTTCTTAGCACATTAAATATGCCATGTCTAATTTCAGGCATTACGAGCTTTCCAAGCAGCTAAATCTTCTTCGTTATTGATCTCAACACCATCCCATTCCACACGAGCAGCACCAAGACGGATGTTATTGTCAATCCAACGCACCTGTTCTAGATTTAAAGAATATTCACGTGATGATAGCTGTGAGTTATCATAGAGGATTTTAGCCTGACGGGTATATCCATGGAAACCAGTTGCAGCATAATTAATTTCGTTAGGTGTCCAACCATCACGAGAATAATTATAGATACGTCCGTTGTTAACATATGCACGTACAACACTTTCACGCCAGCTAGCTGGATCCTGAAGAGCACGAACAGCATTGACTACATATTCATTGTCAAGTTCACGTTCTACTGCCAGTACGACATCAATAGTAACATCAGGGTTGTCGCCTTGAACGTTAATATATTTGTCAAATGGTGGAAGGCTATCAATAGCTTTCATAATACGGTCTGTACCATGAACAGCATCTCCTGTCATTACAGCATCAGGTCCAATAATAGAAGCTACTTTCTTAGAGTCAGTAACAACATAGGTTTTATATCCATACGCTTTGACCTTATCATAAACGTATTTGATCATAGGCTTACCATTCAGGTCAATAAAACATTTATCAGGTAAACGAGTGCTTTTCTCCCGAACTGGAATACAAATGCATGTTGACATTATTTTCTCCTTAACAGATAGAACTTTGTGCTAATATCAGCAGGGTTTTGTTCTTTTGTATATGTGACTTTTTTTGTAATTATAGGAACTAAACCTACTTTATCAAACAGTTTTTCTAGCTCATCAAAAGTAATATGTAGACAGTCTACACTATTAGGTTTTTGATTTGTATGGTCTGGCCAGACAGAATAGTCTACAGCTACAATACCATCTTTAGTAATTTGTTCTTTCCAGATTGTTAGTGTTTCTTCTGGTTTATTAGAGTGGTCAAAGGAATTAGAATATACAATATCCCATTTACCAACCCAATCATTATTACGTATCTGAAAATCCCAGACAACCTGATCAAGGTAGTTTGTAGCAGTGGGTGATATGTCTGTCCCCAACACAGTAGCTTCTGGCAAATGTTTCTGGAAGTATTTTACTTCTGCTCCGTTACGAGAACCATGACAAAGTACACTAGTAGGTTCTCTAACCAATCTAGTATAATGTCTGATAATAGAAACAACGGTTCCTTCCCACGCCCAGACCCAATCAATCTTGTGTTTGTTAGCCATAATCTGTTTCTCGCGATACTGATTATAGTTTTTATAGTTATGAATCTTCAAGCAAGGTTTCCATTTTTATAAGCATACTCTAACGCATTGTTAGCTTCTACTTCCATCGGTCTATTCTCATACCACTTACCTGTATCAACATCAAACTCTCTACACAGGTTAACAATCTCTGTAGCGGTAATAGGATAGCCTTTCTCAATAGCTTTACCAGCTATAGCAATCATTATACGATACATCTGACGATACCAGCCAGTCTCACTGATAGTCATATATTCTGTAGCTAGACTCTTAGGCCAGAACGGACAATCACGATAACCTGACCAGTTAAAGTCAGTGTTATCTAGTTTACCTTTTCTGTATTCTATTACCTGCTCTCTAAAAGCAGCGGGTAATCTATCTATAAACGATTTACTATTACGTTTATCGTCATAAGGCCAGCGAGCTAGAAGATAGTCGATATCAACAGTACTACCAGAGTTAACGTAGAAAAAGTTGTTAGCACCAGAGTACGTTGCAGGCGTGTAGTACATTCGAGCGAGGTCTTTAGTCTGTTTATCTCCAATGTCTTCGAGCTCGCTGTTAAGGGCGTACCAGAAGTGCCTGATTCGAGATTGTTCAATTTGACCGCTAAGTCGTAAGACGAGTCTAAACTTAGGATGATCGACCGTACTACTAGCAGTACTATAACAGATGTAGTCCCAATCACCAAACCTAGCCCTAAGCTCATTCTCTAGATCTCCACTGAAAACATAATCGTCAATATCAACAGCAGCCCAACCTGCCCAAGCCAGTACATTGTCGTTCTTTCTTGTAGCATCAGGTTTAAATACAGCTGGCGAAATAAGTTCAGCATCTTGCTTACCATTTAACTGCCTCGTACTAAGTTGATAGAGAAAGTCTGTAAACTTCTCCCATGTGTTAAAGTCCATGCGACGGTGAGTCTTATTATCATAGACAAACCGCTGCTGCTCATCCCACCATCTAGGTGCTTTGAATACTGTCAGGCTGTACATGATATAGTCTCAGTTGATTCCATTGAGGTTTATTATTCCATTGAGAGAAATATTTAAACGTAGTTAGTAAGTTATAGTCACTACCATTATAGCATGCATCACATGCTTGTGCAACTGATTCTCTCTCGCAGTTATCTACAAGAACATAAGGCACTCTCCAGCCCTTTGTTAATTCAAGATCCTGCAGTGCAATGTCATAGGTGTGATTACCATCAATCAGAGCAAAGTCAAAGCCATCATAATCACTGAGCTTGATTGTCTGCGACTCAATACGATGAACTGTGATTCTGTCCTTGTAATGTTCCTTCATATATGATGCAGCTTTAAGCGATACTGTAGAAACACCATATGTAGTAACATGGCTATTTGGAAATATCTCTAACATATATGATGTAGAGTGACCGGCATGGAATCCAATCTCAAGAATGTTTCTTGGGTGTGCTATCTCTTCAACAAAGGTAAATGCTGTAAACACATCCGTAATAGGAGGAAGATATCCCCAGCCAGATGTTGGCCAGTCTAGGTGATCTAGATTCATCCGAAAAACGCCTCCAACGTTGCTTTAGGTTCTACATCCCAGTTAACTGCATCTAGTAGATGCTCTAGAGGAGACACAAAGGCTTTTTCATACTGGGTGTTGTAATCAATGTACCGATGCAGGTCAAACTCCTTAGGTAGATTCTGAGGATATGAGATAACATTCTCTTTGATACCATTAGGTGTCTTGAGATAACAGAACTTAATCTTCTCACCGTTATTAATCATCTCATATTTCTTCTGGAGTCCTAGCTGTTTAATAAGATGGTTATACATCAGAGCACCTCTAACGTGAATAGGACACCCTTTCTTATATATTGTCTTAGAGTCAGACCATTTATCTAGGTCGTTTACTCCCCGAGGAAAAGATACGTCTTCTGGTTCTAGATTACTAAACTCTTTACGGAAATCAGCAATAAACTTCTGAGTAGCCGTCTCACCTTCATCAATAATAACCTTGAAGATCTTCTTAAACTGATCGCGACATACCTGAGGTGTAGATGAACGTACAGCATCTACACCCATCATCTTCATCTTAGGTTCGGCATACTGAACACCTTCGTTGTTATGAACGTTAAGAATATAGCGCTTCTTAGCAATCCAAACTCCACGGTTAGCAATAACCTCCCGAGCCATCTCCATACGGTTCTCATACACCTTAAGTTGATTAGCTAAGTCAGCATAAGCTCTAGTCAACAGAGGTTCAAAATGCTCTACACAGATCTTATCGAGAAACTTTACAGGGTCAGCAGGATTAAACTGCTTAACTAGCTTCTTCATATTAACATACAAAGAATCTGTATCGATAGCGATCACATAGTCTTCATCTTCTGTCTTGAGGAGTTTATTCATCTCCTTGTTAATAGCACGCTCTGCCCAGCGAATAGACAGCTGACCAGATAGAGTAATAGACTCAGCCACCTGATTATTAAAGTAGCGGAAGTGTTTATTACCTAGTGCGCCATACAGAGAGTTCATAAGAATCTTAATAGACATCTGCTGATTCTCAAGAATCGTGATCTCGTTCTCTAGCTTTTTAGTCTTCTTCTTTTCATACTCTTGTTTAGCTTCAAGCATACGTTTCTTGATCTGTCGGCGTTCATCATAGTATTGAGTAATAATACGAGGAATAACGCCTTGTTGATCTTTACGGAAACGAATACCAGATGCAGCCATAGTAACGTTATCAGGCAGCTCAATGTTAACTTCGTTCTCAAGCATCTTGATAACGTTTACACCTACTTCACGTCCAGGAATAACTGTCTCAGGAGACATGTTATACTGAACAATAATGTTAGGGTATAGAGAGTTAAGGTCAAAAGATACAACCCAGTCATGCATACCACGCTGGGGCTCTTTTACATAAGCACCTTCTAAGTCTTCTTTAGTCTGAGAGATACGAGGGGGAACAACAATCTGTTCTTTGAATAGCATCTGATACAGAATAGAGTCCCAGATAGAAGTAGTACCAAAAGTCTCTGAATAGTTAACACCACCACGATAAGCCATAGTCATAGCTAGGGTGATCAAGCCGAGCTTTTCTTCGAGACGATCCACGAGCTGCACGTCTTTGATGTTATAGTCAATAAACTTCTGGAAGTCTGATTTGTATAAAGTGTGAAGAGAACCATGCTCATCGTAGGAGAGCTTACGTTCTCCTAGTACAACATGGGCGATGTGATCTAGCTTATACGATTCCTGCATACCATACGTGTATGCAAACTTCTTAAAGAGATCATAATAATCTAGCTGCTGAATACCGACCATCTCATAAGCAATATTCTCACGACCAGCAATAAAGATATTACGTTGATCAACTAGCCCCCAGGGAGAGAATTTCTTATAGACATCACCGCCAATAATATTCTTAACCCGGTTAATAAGATAGGGGAAGTCAAATAGACGAGTATTCCATCCAGTTACGACATCAGGAGCCCACCGAGGATCATGCCACCAAGTAAGCCAAGAAAGAAGTAGATCGATCTCATCCTTACATTTAACGTAGTTGATAGCATCAACACCGTCCACAACGCAGTTATCCGGTTCGTAGTCATAGAGTCCCCACACACGATAGATGTTGTCAATATTATTCTTCATAGTGATAGAGATAACAGGATGTGCGGCTTGTTCCACAAAGGGAAAACCGTCATCAGATGCAACCTCGATATCAATAGTAGTTACGTTAACTTTATCACGATCAAAGCTAGGTGCTGTAGGAAAGCGATCGTTGATAAACTGAGTAACGTAGTTGTTAGTTCCATAGATAGGAAAATTATCTACACCATCATACTTCTTAATGAAGTCACCAGCGTCCTTCATAGTATCAAAAGTGACAGGTTGCACAGGTAGATTCTGTAGATTGAACCAGCCAGTTTCTTTAGTAGATGGGATGAAAAGAGTGGGCATATAAGGTATCTTCTTATCGACACGTTGCCCAGCTTCGAATCCTCGATAGAGGATGTTGTTACCGTATCGATTGACGCTAGTGTAAAAGTTCATATTCCCTCCTGACTTACACAAAGCTTATTATATTATACTACGAATCAAAAGTCAACTTAGAAAGTACTTCCGCTATTCGAGGATCTTTACCCCACTTCTTCTTGAAGGGGCGGTTGCAAGAGCTACATGGATTGAGTGATCTCTTTCTCTCAAAAAGATCTTTCTGATATTCAAGAAGACGTTTGTTCTCTGTAATATACTCAAACATAGACTCAGTTTTGATATTACCTAGTACTTGGATATCTTCCCAGTCATTGCAGCAGAGATTATAATCTCCATTCCAATTAACGTAAATAATAGAGAATGGTTTCTCACACATCAGCCCAAATTCTGATCTCAGCAAACGCTCCATAGGAACGTAAGTAATATCAATAGGTGCTGATCCTGCTCTATTGTGATATTTTACATTTTCTGGTTCTTTACGAATAGTATCTACTCGTCTGTCATGGATTAGTAGATTTAGATGACCAAACTGCTCTTCAATTTCTTCTCTTGTGAGCTTGGTTTCGTCATAGATGCTATATTCAACTCTCGTGATAAGACGAGCAACATGGTCATACTTGGCAAGATTTTTACCGTTAGTGTTTAAATTAATCTTTAAATTTGGACGGTGATTGATCTTAAACTCATATAGCTTCTCTATAAGATATTCAAAATCTTTATGTAGGGTGGGTTCACCTCTACCTGCAAGCCATACTTTGTTAATGTTGGGGATATCTTCTAATTGTTCTACAATAAGGTCGATTATATCTCGACTCATATGGTAATTCATATTAGGATAGTCAAAAGCACGGGGGCAGAAAGCGCATTTAAAGTTACAGAGCTCAGTCACATTCAGTTCTACAGCGTAGATTAGTGATGATCTCCATTTCATTACAAATGCGCTTTCTTTTAGCTATTACTTCTTGTCAGCCACAAATTCATATAGCTTTGTAGCTTGAGCTTTGATCTCTTCTGAAGTGTACATCTTGGGAACATACTGTTTGTATGCTTCCATAGCTTTTTCAGCATTGTCTCTGTACATATCCATCATCTGATGAGCGACAGCGAGCTGGGTGTCATACTGACGATCCAACATCTCTTTTGCCATCATAAGCATTTCCGAACGAATTTCAA
>Ga0196901_1001715_pt1 | contig 10911 bp, 10 predicted proteins | sample CB_VirMetaG_FD_169099 | JGI IMG/M metagenome (GOLD analysis project Ga0196901, IMG submission 169099) | Freshwater to marine saline gradient viral communities from Chesapeake Bay - CB_1504_1 Viral MetaG (v3) (version 3) | ecosystem: Environmental > Aquatic > Marine > Coastal | place: USA... | reverse complement strand
GCTAGACACTATTATCGAAGACTTTCATAAGCGTTTAGAAAGAGAAGCTGCTCTAAAGAAAAATGCTAAGGCAAAAGTATTCTCTGAGCAGGAGAAAAAGAATATTGCTAATGCTTACTTAGCTGGTGAAACACAATCTGCAATTTCTAAGGATAACTTTATCTCTCCACAGAGAGTTAAGAATATGCTTATTGAGATGGGTGTGCCCATTAGAGGTAGAGGTAAGAAATCAGAAGCAAAAGTAGACCACATTATCCAAGATTTGGATAGTGTATTTAAAAAAGGTGATAAGGTATTTCTTGCAAAATTTAATGGATTTGGTATAATTGATACTGTCTTCGATGAAGAATATCTGGAATACTTAGAAAGCGGTAAACAGCGCTACGTAGAAACTTACAGATTTAAGCCTGATAAAAATGGTATGTCTGGTAAATATTTTGAACCTGCTGAGGGAGTTCATTATGAAATTTACTGGACGCTACCAGACGGTACTGATATGAAGCTACGCCCTATGCAAACATTACGAAATAGAATTATGAAAACTATCGAAGAAACAGGTAGGGAGTACTATTTAGTATGGCGCGAAGGCGATGAAGCAGCATTTTACTATTTTCAGCGCGATCAACTTTACCCTATTAAGGTAGCCTAATGGCAATAGATTTACAAAAGTTAACGCTGCGTCGTCTTTTAGATACGCAGAGCAACGACCTATACTCAAAATTGTTAGATAATTACTTTAACGGGGTTAACTCGGTAATTTTTAATAAAATCAAGGCTTTTTATAAGGCCAATACACGTCTACCCTCTACTGATGAGATTCTATCTACTAGAAAAGACCCAGGATTACAAGAGTATATTGAAAATCAGATATACGCGGAAGAGAACATTAGTGAGCAGATTAGTGATCCTTTTCTAATAGCCCAGTTACAAGATTATTATATCAGAGATGAAACTATTAGTTTTGTAGATAAGCTACTAGATAATCTTGAAAATTTAGAAAAAGTAGAGATTGTAGATGCTTTTCAGAATCATTTACTAGAACTAAACCAAGCAATCCCTCATGATGATGAACTATATGATGTGGCAGAAATTGATTTCTTCCCAAGCGAAGACGATTTCAAAATTTACCCTTCTGGCTTCTCACACGAGTTTGACTCTGTTAATGGTGGTTTTGCCACACAAGAACTAGTGCTACTAGGCGGTCGTAGAGGTTCTGGTAAATCTATTATATCACTTAATCTAGCTCTAAATAGATTTTTACAAGGTAATACTACTGCGTTTTTCACTATTGAAATGCGGTATAAAGAAGTGTATGATAGAGTACTTTCTATTATTTCTGGGGTTCCATTCCTTGATATTTTTAGAAATCAGTTGTCACTAGAACAGCGTATTCAGATCGCTCAGTCTAAATTTGATACTTTTTATCAGCCGTCTACTATTGCCACACAATTAGTAGCTGATCTAACTAGTACTAGAGATTATAAAACATTTGAAAAAAGAGTTAAAATAGAAAAGCCGCCGCTACTAGACCATAGGCTATTTATGATTGATGATGAGGCGTTAACTCTTAATAGAATCGACCACTATTGCAATATGTTCGGGTCTAAGTACCCTAATTTTAATATGGCAGTAGTTGATTATATTAACATTATTAAACATGAAGATCAGAAAGATTGGAAGACACAGATCATTATCGCAGACCAGCTTAAATCATTAGCTAGAAAACATGATTTGACAGTTATTTCCCCTTACCAAATTGATGCGTCTGGTGAAGCTAGATTTGCTAAAGGTATCTTGGACTCCGCTGATAGAAGCTTTAACTTCTTTCCACCAGCAGAAGAAGACGAAAATAAGTCTAAGATTACGGTACATACTACAAAGATTCGTAACGGTAAGGCTATGAGTTTTGACGTTGCGATGGATTGGTCTTGTGTTAAGATTAACCCTAATGTATCGGAAGTACTAAACGAGAGGCCTCATAGAGCGGCTAGGTTTGGTACAGATAATGAAAAACAAGGGGCTAGAGATATATAATGAAGGAGTGGTTATGAGATTATTCGATAAAGCAAAAGACGGCGGACCAGAATCTCCAGTAGATGGTTATTTTATAATTGAGTTGAAAAGTGTTTTCTCTATAGTATTGCTAAAGTTTAATAAAGGGCGTAGAGAGGCTTACCACACTCACGCATTTAACGCTTTTACTTGGTTCCTTAGTGGAGATTTAGTAGAGGAAAAGTATGATGGTACTTTGTATAGGTATAAGTGCAGTCTGCTCCCAAAATATACTCCTAAAGAGAATAATCATAGAGTTTTAGCTTTAGAAGATAGTTGGTGTTTGAGTTTTCGGGGCCCTTGGAGTAACACTTGGACAGAGCATTATGATGATCAAATTACTACATTAACACATGGTAGAATAGTTATACACGAGGGTAAAGATACTTAATGGATTTACTAGAACTACTAGATAAACGAGGTATTCCGTATCTTACTACTAACAACCCTAACGAGATTGTAGTATCCTGTACTAGTGGTGAGCATCAAGATAAAAAACCAAGCATGGCTTTTAACCTCGAAAAAGAGATGTTTCATTGCTGGAGTTGTGGCTTCGGTGGTGGAACCACCAAGTTTTTAGCCTCTATTGGTGAGACTATAATATTAGATTATGATAGTAAGCAGCCTTATAGAATTAAGAAAATTAAAGATAAAATATCTGGCATTTTAGAGACTAATACTTTTAAGCTACCAGACGATAGAAAACTATATAATGAAGATTTTAAAGGTATTGATGCAGCAGTACTTAAAGAATTTAATGCATTTACAACTAACCTACTAGACCTGAAAGATTATATTTGCATACCGGTGTATCAATATGGTAAATTAAAATTCATAGAAGCTAGATTAAGTAAAGCACTACATAACGAACCAAAGTATAACAGGCGTCCTTTTAAGGCTGTAGTAATTGATTGCTTATTCCCATTAGATAAAGTTAAGAATACTAATAAAGTTATTCTAGTAGAGGGTATATTTGATATGCTTAATATGTGGCAACTAGGTTACCATAATACGTTATGTATATTTGGTGCTACTAGTTTTAGTAAACAAAAATTAGATATTCTAGATAGAATGGGTGTTACCAGCGTAGATATTATGATGGACCCAGATAGAGCAGGTCAAGCTGCTGCTCTAAAAATATCATCACAACTAGATAATAGAAACATATTCTCTAGAACTATAGTACTACCAGCAGGCGTTGACCCTGGAGATTTAAATAAAAAACAAGCGGAGAATTGTTTAAAATGACAGACTTATGTTTTGTATTCGCAAGCACTAGTGATAAAGACGCAAATAATATTGTAAAAAAGTACTTAAAAGGTGTAGAGTTTGATATTAAATACCTATGTTCTACTGATAAAGAGAAAATCCTTAAAAAAGACGTTGATCTTGACTTAAAAAGTCTTGATGCTTATAAGGTTATCTGCCCTGTAGGAGCAGATTCTTTAAAGTATGCAGCAGGTATGACTGGCATTCAGAAGTATAATGGTGTATTTATTGAGAAAAGATACATTCCGATTATGCATCCTAATATCATCATTATGAAACCACAGTTAGAAGAGGATATTAAGAAAGCTTTTGCAAATGTAGTAAAAGCAGTAAACGGGCAGGATTTTAATAAAGTTGCTGATAAAGATTATTGCTTTGTAGAAACAGACAAAGACTTTCAAAGATATAAAGCAGAACTAGAAGCAGCTAGTATACTAGTAGCAGATATTGAAACCACTAGCGTAACACCTAGAACTGGTAATATTTTGGGTATCGCGGTTTCTACTAAACCACACCAAGGTATCTATGTCTCTATTGAGATCGTTAATAAGTACAAAAACTGGTTCTTTAACCTATTTAAAAACCGTAAGTGTATTTTCCATAATGCCAAGTTCGATATGGGCTATATGGAGTATGAATTAGGGTTTGAGTTTCCAGACTTTGAAGACACAATGCTACTGCATTACACATTAGAAGAAGCTGTAGGTACTCACGGTCTTAAGCCTTTAGCACTACGTTTTACAGATTTAGGTGATTACGAGCGTGAGTTAGATGAGTATAAAAAGACATATGCTCGTCAGAATAAAATTAAGCTTGCTGATTTTAACTACGGCATGCTTCCGAGTGCTATTCTAGCTCCCTATGCTTGTAAAGACGCAGACGGTACCTTCCAGCTATATACAAAATTTAAGCCACTAGTAGATAAAAGTGAAGAGTTTAGTAGACTTTATAATACTATTTTAAAGCCAGGTACCTACGCACTAAAAGTGCTAGAAAATAATGGTGGACCCGTAAATAAGGACCAAGTTACTTGGCTAGCAGAGCAGTATCAAATTGATGTAGAAGAGTGCTTAGAAGAAATTTATAAGCACCCTGCTGTAGAAAGATTTGAAAGAACTCAAGGTAAAGTATTTAATCCTAATTCTACTTTCCACCTTAGAGAGCTATTCTTCAATATCCTAAATATTAAACCTGTTAAGAAAACTGCTACAGGCGCCTGGTCTGTTGATAAAGAAGTTCTACTAGAAATGGGACATCCTCTATCGGAAGCTGTACTAGAACTACGTGCAAAATCTAAAATGGCAGGTACTTATATTAACAATATCAAAAGCGGTATTGATAATGATGGTAGATTACGTAGCGGTTTTAATATTCATGGTACTACCTCTGGCCGTCTAAGTTCTAGCGGTACTATTAACTATCAGAATATCCCGCGAGATAATAAAGATATTAAGAAGCTATTTAAAGCTAGACCTGGGTATAAGATTATTCAGTGTGACCTTGGTACTGCCGAAGTTTATTATGCTGCTGTACTTAGTGGTGATAAGTTTCTTATGCAAGCGTTTATTGATAAGCTTGACTTCCACTCGTATGTAGCAAAGCAGATGTTTAATCTTACTTGCGCAGTAGAAGAAGTTAAACAACTATATCCCGCTTTTAGACAGTATGCTAAAGCTATTACCTTTGGTATCATGTATCAAGCTGGGCCTGCTAAGATTGCTGAAACAGTTAATAAAGACGCTAAAGCTGGCGAAGAAATTACTATTGCACAAGCCAAGCAATTCATTAATAAGTACTTTACTGAAGCTAGAGCACTTAAGAAGTTTATTGACTCTTCTAACAAGCAGATTGAAACTTGTGCTTATATCTACGCGTTCTTTGGTCGTAAGCGTAGACTTCCAGAGGCTAAATCTAGCAATCCAGGGGTATCTAAGCACGCTATTCGCTCTGGAGTTAACTTCTTAGTACAGTCTGTAGCTTCTGATATTAACATTCTAGGAGTTATTGATTTAATTAATTGGGTTGATAAAGAAAAGCTACATGACGTAGTTATCCCATTCACAGTGGTACATGACTCTATTGTTTCAGAGGTTAGAGATGACTATGTAGACATGTATGTTAAGCATACTCGTGGCTTTATCCAACAAGACAGAGGTCTTTCAATTCCTGACTGCCCTATTAAGGTAGATTTTGAATTGGGTGATAGCTGGGGCGAGCTAGACGATTATAAGTTAGCTGCTTAAATAGTATGGTAGCGCTAGTAGGTGATATAGCTTATCCTATATTTTGTATGGCTAAGAAGCCTTATGAAATAATATATAGTATAGATACTATCAGTATAAGAAAGACACCTACTAGTCACTTAGAAACAGTAGATAATAAAACCTTATCTGGCGATTTTTTCGCCAGATTATTACAGCTAGAGCATAGAGTAGATTTTGAGTATACTTGTAAAGATATGCAAGATATAGTGTATTGTGGAGCTAGGTGGGGTATAGACTGTAAAGCTATACCACATGAGATACCGAGTATGCATCTTTATGAAACAGATGTTCGTAGAGTTGAGCGAATATCAAACAATCTACTATGGGTTAGAAAAATTTCTTATCCATTTAGAATACCTACGAGAGAAAAAATTAGTATACATGAGGATTTATATGCTAAAATAATAAAAATAGGAAATGAGTGGTTTATCCGAGATTTTTCCTATAAAGAAAACGGATTTAGTAATACACTATGAAAAAAGCACATGTAAAACAAATAACTATAACAGATAGAATATACATTAAGAAAGAAGATGTAGAAGACCCTTCATTACTAACTTCTCTTTTTACTTACGATGTAGGTGATGAGTTTGTATCTAATATTAGAGAGTCTGATACTCACTATATTATACCTTCTAATAGTTATTATAAGCTTACGTGGGATGATATTATAGATAATAGAAATTTTAATACTACAGACGCAGATTTAACGTTTGTAGGTAGTCTAAGGTCAGAACAAGCTGAAGCAGTAGAACAATTCTTTTCTAAAGGCAGAGCTAGAAGTGGACTTCTACAAGCTCCTTGTGGTTGGGGAAAGACCTATTCAGGATGTAGTATAATTTCTAGGAATGGCACTAATGCCCTAGTAATGGTACACACAAAGTTGTTATTTAGACAATGGATAGAAGAACTAGAGAAACAGATTCCTACAGCCAAGATTGGTAAGATAGGGGATGGTATGCTTGATGTACAGGATATAACTGTAGGTATTTATAAAAGTATATATAATAACTTAGATAGCTTAAAAGATAAGTTTTCTTTGATATTAGTAGACGAAACGCACTTAGCACCAGCGGAGATGTTTTCAAATACATTAAATGGTTTAAATGCTAAGGTTAAGATAGGTATAAGCGCTACCCCTAGAAGAAAAGATGGTAAACATGTATTTTTGCCAGACTACTTCTCTACCTTTTTTGTAACTGCTAAAGATAATAGAAAACTAGATAACCCTTCTATAAAAATTACTAAGACTGACTTTAAGTTTAATGTATTAGACCCTAAACGTGATTGGGCTAAGCAAATAAATAAGATATGCAGTAACCAAGATTACTTAAAATTTATAGCACAGACAGCTATAAAAGATATAGCTAATGGAAGACGCCCTCTTATATTAGGCGAGCGTGTACAAATGTTAAAAGAATTACAAGCTCTTATACCAGGTAGTATATGTGTTATAGGTGAGACGCTGGAAGAGGTGCGCGTAGACGCACTAGCAGGACTAGGTGAAAAGTATACGGCCATACTATCTACTAAACTATTTGATGAAGGTATTTCCTGCCATAGATTAGATACTATGTACCTAACCTGTCCTAGTAATAATCCTATTAAGTTAGAACAACGTATTGGTAGAATCATTAGAGAGCACGAAGATGCTCAAAAGCCTTTAGTAAGAGACTTTTGGTTATCTGGGGGTTTTGTAGCAAGACAACAACAGAAAAGATTAGAATGGTATAAGCAACGTGGCTATAACATACTTTAATTGGGCGGAGATTATATTATTAGCACGTAGAGATCCTGCTGCGATTATTATCTTGGCATATGCCCAAACTTCGTTATATAATGAATTTGTAGCTAAAAACTTAATACAAAGATTAAATATTCACCACGTACCGAGTAGTTTATTCTCTGATAGGTTATTAGTTCAACATAAGAATTCTTTAGAATGTACTTATAAGACTAGGGAGCCGTTGAGTTATTTTAATAACCCTGATTTTCTATTCCTAAATGTATCAGCTAAAGAAAAGGTCTCTTACTTACGGGCTTTGTCTATGCGGCGTATCTCAGATACGTCTAATTCAATACCTAGAGACTATTTCAATAAAGTGGCTAATAACCACTTTTTAAAGGTAGATGAAGATTATATTCATTTCCCATTAGAGTCCTCGGTTTCGAGGAAATCCTACACAAAAGAACCAACGTTCACACAAGGAGAAAACAAATGGTAGCATGGGACAAAGCAAAAGGCAAACAGTCATCAGGTAATAATGAGCGTAGAGAGATCGAAAGATATACTCTTAAGCTAGGGGATAACAGAATTCGTCTTATTGGCGATGTTATGCCTCGTTATTGCTACTGGGTAATCACTAAAGAAGGTAAGAAATCTCCTGTAGAGTGTCTACAGTTTTCTCGCGAAACTGAAACATTCAACAACTCAGCAGAAGATCCTTTTAAGCAGATCGATCCTGATTTATATGCAGAGAAGCCTCAGTTCTCATATGTATGTAATGTAATCGACAGATCAGATGGTAGTATTAAGCTACTAGATCTTCGTTCTACTATGTACGCACAAATTGTAGATTACGCTACAAATCCTGATTATGGTAATCCAGCCTCTGCTGATGCAGGGTATGATCTTACCATCAAGAAAGAAAAAACTGGCCCATTACCGCAGAATATTAAGTATACGGTAATCCCAGGACGTAATAACTCACCGCTTACTGAAGATGAGCAAGCAGCAGAGTTGTTTGATCTAAGCAAAATCTATAAGCGTCCTACTTTTGATGAGCAGAAACAGTGGTTAATTGATAATACAATGTACTTCGCTGGTGATGTATCTGACGAGTTTAAACCAACAGAAGAGGCTGATGACTTAGCATGAAGAAAACACTAGCAGATTTTGGTATAAAAAAAGCTGCTGATGGAAAAGAGGCACCAGAGCATAAAAGCTTTGGTGCTTTTAAGTCTGTCGACGGCGACCAAGCAACCATTGACTTAGATATGTTAAGAAAACATAATATTTTCTTTGCTACACCTTGTTATGGGGGTATGCTGACGGATCAGTACTTTTTAAGTATGTTTCGCGTATCTCAAACATTAATGCAACACGGTATTAACTTTAGAATTACTACTCTACGTAATGAAAGTTTGATTACTAGAGCTAGAAATATATTAGCTGCGATGTTTCTTGAGAGTGACTGTACTCATCTTATGTTTATTGACTCTGACATTGAGTTTCAGCCAGAAGATATTCTAAGAGCGCTAGCATATGATAAAGATATTATTGCAGGTGCTTATCCTAAAAAAGCACTACCAGTACAGTACGCAATCAACTTTAAATTTATGGATGCTGAAAGTAAACAGATAAGAGTAGAAAATGGTGCTATTGAAGTCCTAGATGCTTCTACAGGATTCTTTATGATTAAAAGAGCAGTATTTGAGAAAATGATGGAAGCTCATCCAGAGCTACACTATCGTAATGATTCTAATATTGATCCAAAGTTTAATAAGTATTGCTATGCATTATTTGATACTATTTTAGACCCAGTAGATAATAGATATTTATCTGAAGACTATACCTTCTGTCGTCGTTGGCAGGCACTAGGTGGGGAAGTTTGGTTAGACCCTAATACGAAACTTAACCACGTAGGTAGTTATACTTTCGAGGGTGATGTTAGTAAAATTATTAACAGGTAAATAACGTAGAAGGCTGTTAATAAACGGCCTTCTACCACTCTAGGAGCGTAGATGACTGATATAACTAAAGTAGAAACCTTTACCAAAGAGTACGATATTGAGGTAGAATGGGATATAACTTTTAGATGCAACTATAGTTGTAGCTATTGTGCTAGTTATAATAACAATAACCCGCTTAAACTTAAAAGTTTAGAAGAGTACTGCAAAGCTGTAGATTATCTAATTAGTTATTTTCCAGACAAGATTATAAAGATAAATATATTAGGTGGCGAACCTACCTTATTTAAACACTGGGTACTACTACTTGAATATATTGAAAGTAAGGGTCATGTACCTACTATTACTACTAACTTATCTACCCCAATAGCTACGTTAAATAAAAAGATATACAATACTAAACTAAAAGAATGTGTAAATACCAGTTTCCACCCAGAGTTTGCTGATGAGAATGACTTTGTAGCCAAGGCTATATTACTACGTAATACGGGCTTATTAAAAAGTATAGGTATACTAGCGCTCCCAAGCCACTGGGATATAGCTATACGCGTTCTTAATAGACTTAAACATATTCCTACTTGTGGTCTATGTGTTATAAAAAATGAAGATACTAGCTCCACGGCTATAGCAGATTCAGTAATAAGTTACACAGATGCTCAACTAGGTATAATAAACGATAATACTATTTCCAACGCACAAACTAGAGTTACTAGAGTTACTCGTGGTAATACTGTAACTGAATATAGCAGCACAGATGCTATGTTGTCTGCTAAAGAGTACAATTTTAAAGGTATGTTATGTAATGTGGGAGTTACCAGAATACATATTAAAGATACTGGAGATTGTTACCCATCAGCTTGTTTATTGAATAATAGAAAAGCTTGTATGGGTAATATATACAAGCAGGATTTACGTAAAATAGCTAAAGCTATAGTATGTCCTTTTACTTTTTGCGGTTGCGGTCCTGACCTAAGAATAACCAAATATAGGGCACAATAGTGGCACGCACATTTAGGCAACTCCGTTGCCCTACTAGTGAAAAATAGATATAAGCTGTATCTAGCTGTGCGATAGCGGTGAGACCATTGTTCCATAGCTATTCACCTGCGGTGTTAGGTAATTCACTTACAAATATATACTAGCACAGATTATTAGCAAAGGCAATTATTAATGATTCGAATATTGAGTTCTGCCGACTGGCACATCAATCTACACAAGAAAAAAGTACCATACGATTGGCAATTTAATAGATACAATCTTATGTTTGAGAAACTTCTCAGCTATGAAAAACAGTGTGATGTACATGTTATAGCTGGGGACTTATTTGATGATAAACCTGCTACTGATGAAGTGTGTTTACTTTTATCATACCTTAATAGAGTCACTATACCTACATTCATCATTCCTGGTAATCACGAGGCTACCAGCAAAGGGAAATCATTTTGGGAGCACTTTACACATGACAATGCAATCAATAACGAAAATGTTAAAATCTTTACTAGAAACTCTCGTTGGGAGTATAACGGGGTTGGATTTTGCTTTTTTCCATATGGATCAGTACAAACAGAAAATACACCAGAGTATGTTAAGAATGATATCCTGGTTACACACATTAGAGGAGAGGTACCTCCTAATA
>Ga0196901_1001712_pt1 | contig 10915 bp, 8 predicted proteins | sample CB_VirMetaG_FD_169099 | JGI IMG/M metagenome (GOLD analysis project Ga0196901, IMG submission 169099) | Freshwater to marine saline gradient viral communities from Chesapeake Bay - CB_1504_1 Viral MetaG (v3) (version 3) | ecosystem: Environmental > Aquatic > Marine > Coastal | place: USA... | reverse complement strand
AAACAATCAGCGACAGTGATATTATCCCATGTCGAAAGTTCATTATTACCAATCACGTGAACGCCGTCTAAAGGTTGGTTGGTAATAAAAACATCAACAAGGCGAGAGCGGCTAATGCTTGCGCTATTAGGTACATCGCCGCTGCTAAGCAAAACGCCATGCGCCAAAAGTCCCGGTGAAACGCTATTCAACCGCTCAGTTGTCGCTGCAATTTGCACACCTTGAAGACCGGCAGAACGGCCCGCGATGGTTACAACAGGGCCAGTAAGGGCAGTTCCACGGATAACAGACGCGCTAATAATTCCACCCTGCCCTTCAATCACAACACCTTCGGGTATAGTAATAGTTGTTACGCGGGCAATCCCAGCGGGCATATATACAATCCCACCGCCTTGAGCAGACACAGCACCTATAGCGGCCTGAAACGCAGCCGTATCATCCGTGCTGTCATCGAGTACCGCGCCGTAATCCAGCACATTGACCGGAGCGCCCTCAATCATCGAAAATGTTGCTTTGGTTAGGGTCATGGTCAGTCCTTATTTCGAGAATGATTGCACTTCAGCATTGGTTATGCGTTGCGGCCAATACATAAATTTGCGAAAGTGCGCAGTCATGTACGCTGCGTTTAATACGTTCCTTCCCAATTTAAGATTGTCTACGGTCGGAACAGTTCCTGCCGTATCCGTACTTGTTGCAGCGGCGTTGGTCGATGTTGCAAAACTGTCTTGCTTGTATGCGCTTACAATTTTACAAATGCCGCCAGCCGTAACAACACCATTCTGTGTTAGGGATACTTGATCGGTAGAGTCTACTATTCTAAATAATGTATTCGTCCCGGGTGAGTTATACTGAGCCAACATACGTGCGCCTGTAGTTCCACCGTCAACGCTATATATTGATCCGGTTGACGGAGACCCAGAAGTCTCGGCATAAAACGTGCCTTCGCTGGCGTTATACCAATCGCTGAAGTTCGTCCCCGTTATCGACACAGCGTCAGCATTGCGCGTCACGGTGCTGCCAGCAGTGTATATGTCGCTGGTTCCAAATGCGCCCAACTCAAGCTGGGAGTTGTAAATGTCCACCTCATCGCCAGTTGTGTAGACCCGAATATAGGCGCGGATCGTTGTGGTCGAGGGAGTAGAGGTCGTGACGGTAAACCGCTTCCACGAGGACGTGAGCGTTTGCGGGACATAAACGCCATTAGTGTCCGTTATGGCGACGGTGCCAGTGCCTGTGCGGCGACGCATCCAAACGCTAAACGTGTAGGGTACGCCTGCCGTGCCAATATGGACAAATGTAAGAAGCCCGACGCCGCCGCTGTTAGTGATGGTCTGCGCGTCCGTCAGGCCAGATGGCGACGGATCGGGACAGGCGCTGACGGTAATAGCCGTTTTACCCCAAGCCGCCGTGCTGTAGTCGCGGGACTGCGTAATGAGGTTGGTGCGGGCTTCTTCGATCAGCAGCCCCTTGGGCGCAAGCGTGGCAGGGTCATAATCGAAACGCGGCAAATCAGCGTTTACTCCCTCAAGAAAGCCGCTGCTATTGATGCGGGTAGCCGTGTTCAACGCCCGCGTGACAGTGACGCGGGGGTCAAGAACGCCGGTTGTAAAGTCCAACGCCAAACGCGGAAGAACGCGCTCCGTAGCCGTCATTGCATAGCCCGGCGTGAGCATCAGAAGTTCCTCCAAGTTTCGATCCACGCGCCGCTAAACTTTTTGAACCCAACCATGTTATTGGCCGAACCGCCTGCGATGTTAAGAGCGCCTTTTGTGCGAATGGTGCTGACGCCATAAACAATCGTGGTGTTCACATCCAAGCGAACCGTGATTTCTTGGTTTTCGAAGCTATCATCAAAATTTGTGATCGACGTTGGCGCGCTGTTGTTGCACTGATACAGCCGAGCGTTTGCAATCCCGCTGTTTTGCAAAACACTGGGCGTCGTATCCCCATCAGCAAAATTAATTTCTTCTGCAACAAGGCCGATGTCCAACTGCTTGTTGTCGGCAAAATACGAAATTTTGTCGTTCCAAGTCGCGCTGGTGGTCAACGTGTTGGCGCTAATTTCGTTGTTGCCCGGATTAAAATCACTGTTTGTAATCCGCAAATCCGTCAAAAAGCCCGCAGTCTCTTCAAAAATATACAGGTTCGACGCAATGTCGGTGGCGCTAACAACCGAGTTTCCGTCAATCGTAATGTCGCTGGTTTTGGTGTTGCCTGCCGCCGTGATCTGCGCAACATAAATGCCCGCCGTGCTACGGCCAGCATACCCAGCACGGATCGTGTTGTTTTTGATGACTACGCCCGTCATGTCGATAAATGACCAAGCCGTATAGGGCGCGGGAGGCGGCCCATAGTTGGGGCGCGAATAAACAGCGTTTGTAGGGCGCGGATTTTTCCAGTCGTTTTCAACGCCGATGGCTGCAATGTATTGTTCGCCAATGTCATTTCCGACGATAGTCGTATTAATCGCGTCCGTAGCTACATAAATGCCATAGTTTGTGGCCGAGCGGATTTTGTTACCTTCGATCAAGTTTCCTTGCGCGCCAGTGTTGATGTTAATCGCCGCCTCATTGGAAATGCCGAGCGTACACTCGCAGTAGTTTCCAACCACGCTGTTGTTGCTTGAGCCATAGCCAAGCAAGACCGCCGAACTGCCAAACTCGCGAAGGACATTGCCAGTTATGGTGTTGCCCCACGACGCATTGGAAAAATAAATGGCGCGGTTTCGTTGATTGTAGCAATAGTTTCCTGAGACAGTGTTATATTCGGAAGCCTGTATGCTTACGGCATAATTCCCGTTGACAATCACATTTCCAGTGATTGTGTTGCCAACAGCAGGAAACTGAGCGCGGCTGACAGTGCCGTTGAAAAAGCCGCCGTAAGGGAGCGCGGTTCCAACGCCGCCGTACAACGCAATGCCAAACCCGCGCTGGGCAGGCGTGTTGAAAAGTTCGATACGATTGCCAGACCAGACGTTACCCGTGCATGGGCCATCCATCCAAAACGCATAATGATTTAGCAACGGGTCGTCCACGAACCCGTAAAACAGGCCGTTGGTAAACGTGCAGTATTGCGTGTCGTAGCCTTGGACAGCGCGAAGATCGCCGCTCGACTGATCCATCTTTAGCGTAAAGCTGGCGTTGGTTACGGGGCTGCCCGCAGACCCAAGAACAAGCGTTGCTACCGATGCGGTGCCTTGACCTTTGACAATGCCGACGCAAAAAATGCCGCCGATGCCGTCAACTGCCGTGATTTCGTCAACGCTATAAGTTCCGTCGGGGAAATAAGCTACCGACCCGTTCGCGGCGCACGCGGTAAAACAAGCCTGCACCGCCGCCGTGTCATCCGTCACGCCATCGCCAACAGCGCCGAAGTCCTTGACCGAGACGTATTGCTCAAGGCGATCCTGCACGGTCTGGCCCACCGCGCCGACAGCGGGATAGGTATACGTCACCAAGCTGGCATTGGTCGAGCCAATAACGCCGGTCTCGTTCGTAATTACCTCAATGCTGGAACTTAGCGGAGGGGCAACACCAAAGGTCAGGACGTTGCCGACTACCGTGTAGCTGTCCTTTTCCTGATACACGCCGTTGATGAAGACATTCGTGGCAAGCGCAGTGCTAGGCGTGGCAGACAGGGCGAAGATGGTCGTAACGCCGTCGCCAACGTAATCGTCCTTCGTCACAGCACCAGCGACCGCCGCAGGATCAAAGCCATACCCCACGGGGCTGTACAGCACGAACTCGTTGCGCTTGTTGCGGATGGTGATCGAGAAGTCACCAGAGGTGTAGATCAGCGCGGGAGTGCCATTGCGATAGGCATAGCCGTTGCTCGTGCGGATCGGCTGCGTGGCAGGGATCGTCAGGTTCGCATCCCAATAGACCTGCTGCGGATTGGTCTCCGGGTCGTCGTTTGCGTCACCAATGTAAATGTAGCCGTCATCAAGCGGCGTGCCGTCCAGATCGGTGAAAATCGGGTAAGGGCCAGTGATCTGCAACGTGGTCATTATTTCTCAACCCCTAGCGTTCTGGGTTCTATATCAAAAAATATGCGTCTGCGAAAGGTCATCGCGGCATCTGCGGTGTGGGCTGACCCGGGGCTGACTCAGGGCCAACTGCTCCAGACAGAAACTGCACAAGTGCGGTCTGCCCGCCCCTAAATCCAATCGCCTTCGCATACTCGCGCATCGCCTTGCTTTGCGCCAGCTTGCGGATCGGGCCACGAGTGTCTTCGCCGTTACCGATCTTCTCAATCAGATTGCGGAAGTTCTGACTGCTCAAAAGATTGTGCAGCTTGTCGGCATTGTTCTTACCCATACCCTTACCGATGAACTGAGCGGCTTCAGTAAGCCCACCAGCCGCAGCAGCGCCAACAGGGCCACCAGCCAAGCCGCCGACCGTGTAAGCAGCCAGACGGCCACCAGCGCCCTTTACAACGCGATTGACTAGCCGTTCAGCCTCCAGCGAGTTGGCGAGCGCCTGATTGGCCTTGCCAGTCTTGAGAACCTTGCTTTCAGCATCAGCCATGCGGCGCGAAATGGCATAGAGATCGGTCAGAAGCCGGTCGCCCTGCGGCCCCACAGCCGTGGCAAACTGCTTGTAGACTTCCTTGTTCGCACGAAGGTCTCGATAGATCTTGGCGAAGTTCGTGAAGCTGAAGGTCTCCTCAGCGCCCCGTGCGCCAGCCCGCGTCTTGGCCGCATTGAACAGCGCGGACGTAAGCACCGTCCCACGCATATCCTCAGGCACAGCCGAGACCAGTTCGTTCAGAGCCTTGATGTCGCCCTTTGCGCCAGTGGTGATGGCACGGCTCATCAGCGGGGAAAGGCTCTTGGAGAGATCCCGACCGAACACGCTCTGCATCTGCTCGCGGTTCTTGTACATCTCTTGGAAGAGCGTATTCGCAGCGCGCTGCTTGTCAGCCACTTCCTTGCCAGCAACGTCCTCGATGAAGTTGATCTGGTCGTCAGCCAAAGCGCCGTACAGTTCCTTGACGCGGCGCAGGTTAGAGTCAGACCACGGGCCAGTCCCCTTTTCAAGAGCCTGACCGATCTGGTCGCGTGCTTCGTTCAAACGGGCATAAGTCGGTTGCCCCTTTGATACGACACCCCACAGTTTCTTCTCTTCAGGGGACAGCGCAGCAAGACCTTCCTTGCCACCGCCAAGGTCATCAATGCGTGACTGAAGCCATGCACGGGCGCGATCCGCACTAACGCGATCCGTTTTGCTGAATGTCTGCTCAACCTCTTTGCGCAGGAGGGACGCCTGATTGCCAAGTGCATCCTGTGCGCTGTCCAGTCGGTTCCTTACGTCATCCGAAACCTGAGCCAAGTCAGGGATGGCACCCAGTTCGTCCATTGCCTCGTGAGCGCGGCGCACAACCGCACGGGAAGTCTCGCCCCATGCGGTTTCAGCAGCCGATCCAACCTCAGAGCGGGCCAGACCAGTGAGCGAACGAAGCTGCGCGTTGTCGCTGAGAATATCAACCGGCAGATCCAAGCCAAGACGCTCGGCAGCATTGACCGCTTCCGGATTGGACTGTGCAATCGTCGCAAGCTGGCTTTTGGCTCTTGCGGCACCGGGGCCACGACCGACCGCAGTGCGGGCCAAATCGCCAAGCTCCTGCGGGGTCATCTCAGCCGCTTCGGTAACGACTTCCTGAGTGGGCCGAATTGTAAACACAGGCTGGCGACCACTCAAGTCTTTAGCGCCAGTCTCAAGGAGAGGTGCAGCCAAACGCTCCTCCCGCGTCAATGTAGTAATGCTACCAGATGGCATTTCCTGAACAGCTTCAGACTGGACTACATCGTAACCTTCACGAGACAATCTATTCCAAAGAGCGCGGCCCTCTGCGGTCAAAATGCTATCAGAAGAGACCGAGCGACCTTGCGCAAGATTTTCGTCTATGAATTGCTTGTACGCCTCGGTACCGATGCCTTGACCTTGAGTCGAAACATCAGTCCGAAGGATTTGCACGCCCTCGCGGGTCGGCTGGAATGTAATCGCCCCGACTTGCTGCCCATCAACATTGATGGAGCGGACATTCGGAGATACTTCAGAAAGAGAAACTCCGGGAACACTAGGCGCAGCCCCAGCCGGAGGCATACCGCCAACCGGAGGAGCTTCAGGGGCCATGCCGCCAACCGGAGGAGCTTCAGGGCCACCAGTAGGTGGAACACGCCCGCCAAGGAGGCGTTGCGCCAAGCCACCCGTGGCCCCGCCAGTCAAGGCACCCGTAACAGCACCGGGCAGTCGCTCGGCTAGGCCAGCTTCAGGCGGGGCTTCACCAGCACCGTAGAGACCGCCGTAAACCGCACCACGCAGAGCCTCGCCGCCAATCGTCCCTGCACGACCTACGCGGGCCAGAGGCGAAATGACACCCCCAAGGACTTCTGCACCAAATGTGGTTCCCGGAAACTCTTCTTCAGCGTATTCGCCAGCAGCCTGCAATTTCGCCGCCGCCAGAGGGTCAAACTGCGCAGCGGCTTCTTCAGCCAGAGCAGCCGTGTACCCACTCAGCAAGCCACTTGCGGCAGCGCCAAGTTGTCCCGGCTCGGCACCAGCCGCAACCCCAGTGGCACGCGGTTGCCAATTGGCTTCGCGATTTACGTCAGCCCGCAAGCCCTCAACCGTGGCAGCATTCAGCGGCTCGATGTTATAGCCAGCCAGAATGTCGTTTACCTGCTGGATGGCTTGATCGAACGGAAGCCCACGCGAGCCAGCCCATGCCTGTTGAATGCGATCCCGAACCTCAAGGTCACGGGCGGTTAGCGTTGCTTCGCCTTCCCGTGCAATGTCAACTTCAGCCGCAGGAGTAGGCTCCGGAGCGACCAGCGTGGAAAGATCCGGCGCAAGCGTGATGCCCTGTCGATCAGGATCAGCACCCGCGTCAGATGCGATAGTGCGGAAGACTTGGGCGAAATCGTTGTACGACTGCGCTCTGGAACCATAAACCGTCAGAGCGGTATTGGTAATGTCCCTGCGCTGGACTGGCGTAAGGCGCTCGCCACTAATCAGCTTATTGTAAGAGCTTCGGATAACATCCGGCACGCCAGCGGCATTCTGCGCCGTAGCGAACTCACCCTCACGAACCACGGAACCGGGATCGAGGGTTTTCATAAAGGAAATGATGCCCGCAATATCACTCATTGCGGAGCCTTCGCCCTTCATTAGATCAATAATTTGGCGAGTTGAAGTCTCAACCTCTTTGAACTTCTTGAACTCTTGAGAGCCACGGAAATCATTCCGAATGTCGCGGATGTCCTTTTGCGCACCACGAGCTTCTTCACGAGCAGCACGAGCCGCAGCCTCTTCAGCAATCTCACCACCGCGAACCTCACGTGCCTCTTTGGCGCGACGAGCAGCCTCCTCCTCAGGGGTCTCACCGCCAAGAATGGGTCTGATTGCAGTGATTGGCACGTTCGTAGGAACGGGCCTGTAGTTGCCATACTTCCGCAGGAAAGCTTCGTCGTCTTGAGTTGCCATGTTACTTCCCTACAATCTCAACGTTGTTCCTGCGAAGCCAGTCCGCGAACCCTGAGGCACCAAGTCCTTCGCGAATTCGCATTGCCTCACGCTCGGTAATTGTCTGCGATGCAGGAGCAATCTGCCCCATGTCCCCGCCGCCCAAAGTCTTTGCAGCAGCACCAGCGCCAAACACCCTGTCAAAAGCTTCCGCAGAAACACGGCCAGCCTTCAAGTCATTTACTGCATCAGCAGGAATGATAGGCATTACATCCACAGTGGATTTCCCAGCCGTCTCCGCAGCCGCAACAGCGCGTTCAAGGTCAGAACGCACGTAAATGGCGTTGCCAGCCACAACCCACGGCTCGCTCCGCTTAAACGTGGTGTCGTAAATGCGCTTACCCTGCTCACCGCCATGCACGATCAGCGCCGTGGCAATAGCGGACTCCTTCGCCTTTTCGTCAAGGTTCGGGTCAAGGTATCCAGTCTTGAGATCGGTCAGCATTCTGACCATCTCCGGATTGCCGTCATAGGCCCTGATGCGCTCATCAATCAGGCTCACAACCTGTTCAGGCCTTTTGTTCCGGTGTGCAGCAAGCGCCAGAGCCGAAAGGTCGGTCAGCATCTTGCTGTCCGTATCCGAGTAGAACTTCTGCATCTTCGAAAGCTGCTCGAAGGCTTCCGGATACTTGGCAATCAGTTCATTGAACCCATCAGGCGTGGGATTGCGCGTCCATGCGGAGATTTCCTCACGCATCTTAGCGGCCTCCTCGGCCTTACGGCGCTTTTCCTCTTCCTCAGCACGCTCTTTCTCAATCTGGCGACGAGCAGCACCAATCTGCATCCCCTGCGAAAATGCTTCAAAGGGTGACGGCAGGTTGAGGCGATAGTCAAAAGGCTGAACCATCGGTAATTCCCTAAGCTCTCAAGCCAGCACTGGATGGCAGCATCATACCTCTAGGAGCCGTCCCTGAGCCTCCGAACAATGACCCAAAGCCCGGCTGTCCCGCACCGTAAGCCAAGCCCGCAAACTGCATCGGGAGGGACAGAAGATTGCCCCAAGCCTGACCAGAGCCGAGTGTAGCGCCCGCACGAGCCGCACCAGCCTGACCAAGCAGATTGGCAAGTGCGCCAGCCGTCTCCATGCCAGCAGCGCCAACACCCGCAGCCGATTGCTGCCCCATCTGCGCTAGGCCACCTAGGCGACCAAACTGCTGGTTGATAAATTGATTGAGCAATCCCGGACGGAACTGAAGGAGCGCACCCTGAAGGTTCCCGCCGCGCACGCCACCCGTGGCCGATGCTTGCTGCAACATGGCTTCCTCGCCCTGCCGAGCCAAAGCCTGAAAGATTGGGCTTTGCTCTTGCATCTGGACGAACTCAGCCTGCGCCTCTGGCCCAGCCAACCCAAGCGCAGCCTGCATCTGTTGCAGCGCCGGAACGCCAGCCTCCGTGTAGGGCTGGAGAAGCCGACGAAGCTCTTCACGGGCCGCACGGGCTTCAGCAGCACCAGCTTCCGCAGCTTGCACCTGCTGCTGCCCTGCTTTCTTGGCGGCCTTAGAACCAATGGCGGCAGAGCCGATAGACGCACCGGCCACAATAGTGCCAGTTACTGGATCAGGCATTGCTGAATTCCTCCATGTAATCTTCAAGGCTTTCGCCGTAGAGCTTCAGAACCGATTTGCCGATTTCCATCGCAATGCTTTCATCATGCACATACGAAACTACGGCTAGGACAATATCGTAATAACCCGCACGCCAAACAAAGCTAGTGGCGCAAGGATCGAAATCTTTCTCAACGTCATCCGATGCCTTCCACTTCAAGATCGCCGTGTGGATCTGCGGAAGCAAAAGATGCGCGTGCCGCAGATAGAACCCATTTTGCGGCATCCGAACCAAGCAGCCCAGAATGGCTCGGTTCAAGTCATCGCGGTCAACTGGGTCGCCATCAGCGATGTCGTCAAAGACTTGGATCACGTTCCAAAGATCAAGCAGCCATTCAACAGCATCTTCAGGGAGCGCAAAGGTTTCCCTGAAGTGCTTGCCAAGCCAGAATACTACGTCTTCACGAATCATTGCAGACCTTCAGAATTTGAGCCACTGGCTGCTCTGTCTGCTCAGTAGCTCTTCATTACCATTAATCGTCTTCAAATTCAAACTCGCGTTCTTCCCATGCCTGACAAGAGCGCAAATCGTGACAGATGAAGTCGAACTTAGTGCAATGCCCACGGAAGCCAGCGCCAACATCCCACTCGTTCCACGGGATCTTGTCCATCTTGGCCTGCGTCAACGTGCTGTTGTCATAATATTCGCAGTTGGAGCAGCGACGACGACGGGCCTCAGCCTCGTCCACCTGCATCGCCTTGCCAAGCGCACGCCAATAGGGCGCATTCGCACCACGCTCGTTGCTGGGGTTTTCAGGGCCAAGCATCCAGTCATCAATGACGACCTTCGTGTTCTTCTTGTTCTCAGCAGCGGTAAGGAAAGGCTTGCTCTCCATGATGCCACCGAAACCCTCAATGATGAAAGAAGGCTTTTTCATGCCGTAACCTCCCGACCGGATGCGCGAATGGTGAGCGAAGTGGCCGCACTCGCAATGGTTGAAATAAAGCTCCCGCTTTCCAGAACCTGCCCGACCAACTCCGGGAAGGTGTAGGTCTCGCCGGGAGCAAGGAAGCGAGCGTCAACGATCAAGTTATTGTTACCCGCTACATCGCCAAAGGTCACGAGGTTCACACTCAGGCTCTCATTGCCAGTCGAGATGTTTGTGGCAGTGAACTTGTCGATGATGCACTTGGCATTTGTCGCCGTGTACTGAGTGGTCTGGACGTTCTCAGCCTCTTTTGACGGAATGATGTTCTTCGGTGTGATCGCCATCTCGAATTCCTACTGCTGTACCTGAATAACGCTCAATAGCGCACAAGGCGCGGAAGGAGCAAACGCCGTGGCCGCCACAGCGACCGGCTCCAAATCGGTATCATCAACGGCCCACATGATTTCAATGAAGTCGCCCGCCGCCAGCGAAAACACCTCATTGTTGGACATCACCAGAAAACCGTCATTGTCGCTCAGTGACCCGAGAGCGGAACTGTTTGCATAGTCTGTAGTGCCGTTGAGGCGATACCACACCCATGCAATTTTGGTGTTTGAACTGCCCGACTCAAACTGCACGCGCACATCAAATTGATACAGCCCAGCTTCGGTTACGGTGACTTCCGTGTCGTTCGCGCCGCCGATGGTCACACCCTTGGCGATCTCGACGTTGTCCCACTCCATCGCGTAGGCAGTATCTGCCGCCAGAGGCGTTGCGCCGGTCGTGTTGGTGAACTCGCCGTAGTACTTGTCTTCGGTGACCGTCGGGCGCACCATAATCTGCCCGTCCGTTGCGTCCACATCCAGCACCGCAGCCACCGAGATGACGTTATCGGGCGCGGTTGGCTGGACGTTGGTCA
>Ga0196901_1001703_pt1 | contig 10944 bp, 14 predicted proteins | sample CB_VirMetaG_FD_169099 | JGI IMG/M metagenome (GOLD analysis project Ga0196901, IMG submission 169099) | Freshwater to marine saline gradient viral communities from Chesapeake Bay - CB_1504_1 Viral MetaG (v3) (version 3) | ecosystem: Environmental > Aquatic > Marine > Coastal | place: USA... | reverse complement strand
GATCTCGTCGTAGCCAAGCACGCCCTGACCCATCATGCCGGCCTTGAACTGGCGGCTGATCGTGTCAACGGGGTTGAAGAAGCCCTTCATGCCTTCGACCAGACCTGCGTTAGCGGCAGGGTTGACCGTGGCATAGCGAGGCGACATACCGGCAGCGGCTTCGTTCAGCTTCTGCTGACCTTGGAGCAGTACCAGGGAGGAAGCAGGGGTAGTACCCGGCGTACCAACGGAGGCGTAGATGCTCTTGTATGCGTTAGCAACGTCTGCATCGATAGAGGCAGCAAGCTGGCTTACGCGAGGCTTCAGTACACGCTCTGCGAAGTCATCCAACTGCATGGTGAGTTCTGCGGAGGTGAAGTTGATGCCGATGTGCTTCTGGCTGGAAACCGTCAGCGTGGTGAACTGTTCGTTGTCGTCCTGAACTTGCAGGGCGGCACCGTCAGTTACCAGAGCGCGGTCTGGCAGACGAATACGCAGGGTTGAACCGATCTTGGCACCTTCGACGGCAAAAGAGTCGTCGTAAGCGCGGTTGACGTTGCGGGTGATCACCAGGTTGTTCTCCAGGATCTGGAGGGCCTTACGGGTGATCATGTCTATAGTAAGCAATGAGTTAGACATTGATGTCTCCTAATTAGTAGCGTTGGTTCTGCAACTTCTTCATCATCCGTTGGTTTTCGGCCTCGATCCATTCTGACGTACTCATGGTCTTTACAGACCGAGGGTCAGTAGTGTCGTACCGTCCACCGCCACCACCCGTAGGGGTGATCGGATTGATAGGAGCAGGTGCAGACGATGTTCTCTTCGCAGGAGGATTGGACTCTAACTTGAGTTCCAACTTCCCGATTTCTTTAGCCTGCAAGTAAGCCGGAAGCTGACTGATCCGGTGTGCTTCCTGCGGGTTAGACCCGAGGTAGTACGCCAGATCCGGGCCTATATCAGAACCACGGATAGTCTCAGCCATGACTTGGGAGATCGGGATATTGGGGTTGTATGCGACCTGTTTGTAGTCGTCATACTTCTCCATAGCCTCTTCTTCCCGGTCGAAGTAGTGGCGCATTGCCTCCTGCTCTCTCTGTTGCTGCTGTCTCTGCGCCAACAGTTCCTCAGCCTTGCGAGCAGCCAATGCCTCGGCATACTCTTCAACCGATTCAAACTTGTCAGCAGACGGCAGTTCTTGAGGGGCTTTGGGCTGCTCCTGCATACGCAGTTGCTGTTCGCGCTCCCACTTTCTCTGCTCTCTTGCAAGACGTTTTCCAACAATGGCGTCCAGTTCCTCTTGGGTGAAGGTCTTGGTTGCCTGCTGGTTGTCCTCCGGCTTCTGAATCTCGGGTGCCGATACTGCCGTCTGTACCGGTTCCTGCGCGGTTTGAGCGTCCGCTACGCTTACATCATCAGACATTGTTGTACCCGTAAGTACCCTGGTGTTCCCCGCCAGTAGGGTTTTTCATCAAGCGTAATAACTAACATTCAGCTTGGCGCTTGCACCAGTCTGAATGAATTTAATCTTGTTAAGGTCGCCATCATAAGACAACACGTTGTTCTGAATGAGGATCATACCCACAGACGCCGTGGGGTTTGTGCCATCATCCCGCCACCGAATGTTGTTGCCCTCAGCCACGATGAAGGCTCTGGTAGGCATAACCTTGTTGCCGGCAATATCCACCGCAGGGACGGTCAAGCCAACCGCAGAAGACAGGTCGGTGATCTGCTGATACCCCAAGTTAGAGGTCGTATTCTTCAATCCCATGAGTCACCTATGCCAGAAACTTGAGTTTGTAAAGGGTAGTAAGGTACAAATTGACGATTTCGTCAATGATATTGTGGATAGAGGTATCCTTTTTGTCTACCACCTCATACCGGATGGATTCTATCTCATCCAGTTGGTCTTGAAGGAACTCCACAATATTGGTGGTCTTCTTGGCAGAGTGCAGGGTAATAGGGCCGATCAGCCCATGCCTACCCTGGTACGCCTCTGCTAGATCGTCAGCCAAGGGGATGATGCCCTCATAGAACTTCTTGAGGGCTTTATGCTTGGCATAAGACCGGGTGTTCAGGTGAACGGAATGGGTTACATCCCGTGCCAAGAACAACATGCCTATGAACTTGTCACACGACATGGATCACTCCTGCGGAGGCTGAACCTGCGGTTGGGCTTGGGTCTTGATCTTCTCAACCAAAGGGAACACAGCCTTGTAGGGCAGTTCACCAAGGGCTTGAAGGAGGAAGTTTACTTCTTCAACAGTAAGGTCAAGCTTGATCACGCAGAGGCTCCTTGCGCCCATGGCAGAGCAGGGCTAACGATGGGTGGGTTGATTTGGTTGTCGATTTGGGACTGAACAGCCGCCTCGGTAGCGTCCTTGTCCACACCATTTGCCCAACACCAGCCCAGTACCTGATCCAATGTCAGGTCTTCATAGGGGGTGAAGTCGCCTTCCGGTGCAGGGAAGGAACAGGTGGCATAGACAGAACCAGTGTAGTTCTCATCTACGCCAGTGCAGCGCCAGTGAGCGGTAACAACTACGTCAGTGTAGTCGCCCTCAGACGGTTTGCAGTTCAGTTGTGAGATTTCCCAAGTGATTACGGTTGCCATGTGTGGCTCCTTATGCGTTTGCTATGGTTGTTACGGTTCCAGAAGAACCACGATATTTGAGTGCGCCACCTTCAACGTAAAGGATACCGCCACCCGTTGGGTCTGTAGTTGGAGCAGTGGTTGCGTTGGCAATGAACATCACCAATGCGCCTGATCCGAACGAAGTGCCGCCAATTCCAATATCGCCGGCGGAAGTAATCCGCATAAACTCTGTGCCAGCGGCAGCGGTGTTTCTTCCTCTGTTAAATACTAGCGCGTCTACTCCAGCAGGCTGACCGATAGCCCAATTTTGTATTCCAGCTTGTGTAATGCCAACATACGCGCCGTTGGTGTTGGTGTTGATAAAATCAGTCACCATCCCATTAGTTCCACCAGACGCTACAAGCTTATTGCCATTGTCTGTTGTAGTCCCCACCAACAAATTGCCGCCACTGGTAATCCGAGCGCGTTCGGTCTTGTTGGTGCCGAACGACAAAAAACTGTTTTCCAGATTCCACAAGTAAAACGCAGAGCCGTTTAGCTGGAACAGCGTACCGTCGGTACTCGTTGAACCCGTAGTGCTGTTAGTTAGCTTTAACTCAGTTGCGTTAGCGCCTCCGTCAATTTGCAGTAGGCGACTGTTAGCCGTGTAAACAGCAGGCGAACTCGTACCAATCCCCACGTTGCCGCTGGAGTCAACTGCAAGTTTTGTGCTGTAACCGCTACCGGAAGTCTGCAATTCAAACGTACCGTTATTGCTACCGAGATACGTTGATGAACCGGAAGAATCTTTCAGACCGATAAACGAGCCTGTTGATCCTGTGCGCTCAAATATGGCTTTCGTGCTTGTACTCGATGAAACATGCAGATCGACACTTGGCGAACTCGTACCAATCCCGAGGTTCCCACTCGCATCCAGCGTCATCGCTTGAGTAAAGCTGATGGTGTTACCTGCGGTGCCGGAGGGGGCGTTGAAGAAACGGAACGCACCGTCTGATTGCTCAAACATTGACGCTTCATCAGTCGCCATGTACCGATAAAACCCCGAGGCGTAATAAGCGTTGTTAGTGAGCGTCGAATAAACGCTACTGCCTAATAGCGCCGCCCGATTGCCCACTTGCAGCATTGGGCCACCGAACCCGGCGGGGTTGTGAGCACTAGGTGTAACCCCGAGGCCGAGGTTGCCCGAGGCGTCGATAGTGGCGCGAATAGTTCCAGCTGTCAGCGGATCGCCACCAAGAGCATTGCTTTGAACAAAACACAAATCACCATAGCTATTGAAAGTAGACGCAACAGCCCAGTTCCGAGTTGCAGCATTTGAATCGTCGCTCCATAATCCAAGACCAGAGTAAGCGGACACGCTTTTAATACGCGCAGATGCTCCCGCTACATCCAACTTATAACCCGGCGAACTCGTACCAATTCCTACGTTGCCTGCGGAGTCGAGGCGCATACGTTCGGCGCCGTTTGTATACCAAGTTAGCGCCCCACCAGTAACTAAGTTTGCAAAATATACATCTGTAGATGAATAACTAATTACGCCAAGTGCCGTTCCGTTTCCAAATCTAACGTCGCCATTTACATGAAGTTTCGCACCCGGCGAACTCGTACCAATCCCTACGTTGCCATCGCTACCCTGCACAAACAACGCATGAGTGTTGGTGTCAGACTCGACGCGGAAGTCGTAGTCAGCGCCGGTGTCGTTAAAGACGGCTTCGGTGGTGGAGAGGCGCAGTCTTTCAACCGGCGTAGCCCCTGTTGAAATGGAAAAAGTTTCACTGTTAAGGACTGTGATTCTGGCGCGTTCAGCAGCGGCGTCCCGAAAGAAAATATAGTTGGATTGAGTATCCCCAGCTTGAGTTTCAAACGCCGACCAGTTGTCAGAAGTCGCTGTGACTTTTATGGTTGGGTTAGCGCTTGAAACCTCTAATTTTTGCGTAGGCGAAGTCGTACCAATCCCTATGTCACCCGCTGACGTAACGCGAAGTCGGTTGACGCCACCAGTAACTATTGCAATCGCATCTGCGCTAGGGAAATAAAGACCGGTGTTGGTATCCCCAATGTTTGTAATGGAAGGCGATGCCGCTAAGCCGTCAGCAAACTCTGCCGTTCCCGTGACGCTAAGGTTTACAAAGTTGCCATCAGCGCCGCCTTCAACCCGTTGCCATACGGAACCGTTGAATACCGCCCAATCACCCACTCCCCAGTTGGTAATACCGTCAAGATTGGTACTACCGGCAACCGATACAACGTAGTATTCACCCTGAACACCCACTCCGGATGTCAGCGTAGGGGTGTTGGTAAAAGCATCCCAGGTACCTTGATATTTCAAAGCCCCCAAGGTAGCCGCATCAACTTGCAGGTATTGCTCTATGCCTCTCATTACATGGCTCCTTCAACGGGGGGTTCGCCCATCAATTGTTGTGTTTGGATTTCGGGCATCATGTTGCCCACGGAAAGATCACCGCTCTCCAAGGCCGCAAACAGCGTACCCTGTACAATGTCCTGAATCTGCTCCGGCGTCATGCCGCTAGATACCGCAGAGATCCGCTTGGTCTCTGCATCGTACTCTTTGATCTTGAGTTCCTGGGCTTCCATGCTCTGGTTGACGTTCCTGAGCATCGACGCCATCTGTTCCATCTGCTGACCCATCTGCTGGATCTGCTGTTCAGCAGCTTGCAGTGCTGGCGGCTTGTCATCATCCGAGACAATCATTGGATCAATAGTCTTCTCAAACCGCTTAGCCATTTCCTGAGCGCCCGGCCAATCCATGTTCTTGACGAACAGATCCCCTGCCACAGCCCACAGTTGCGGGTTGCCTTGCAGCAGTTGCGCCATGCTCTCCAAGGCCTCTTGGCGCTTGGTCATGTAGTTCGGGCCAGTGGTCACGACAACATCGTACTTGCCCACGGAGGGGTTGTAGATCTTCTCAATGACAGCACCGGTCTGCATGTCCATGATCTTACGCACCGGCTCCTGCTGAGTCGGGTCGATCTTTGCCATGCTGGTATCGCCGTCAACCCCGATGATCCGAGCCACCCGTTGGGTGTCGTAATACTTGGGGATCAGGTCGATGATAATGCGGGTAACATGCCGGATGGCCCGAGCAAGGTTATCCACAAAGTGATAGGTGCCGGTATCTGCTTGCCTTTCACGGGCGAGGATAGCCTTCCCGGAACGCTCATTACCGGCCATGCCTAAAGAGGCATCATATTGGCCTGTGGTGGCCTTTATATCGTCAGAAGCACCCATTTTAGCCTGAATCAGGCCAGTTTGTGGCATGGGTGGCATAGCACGTTGGGGCAGAGGCAACATACCGCCCTGGGCATCGGTGACATCAGGGTTCACCTCCAGGTACGGCCAGTTGTTGGTATTTGCGGTCTTCCACTGGTATTCATACCCTTCAAACTGACCGCCGTACCCAATAAACGGTGCTTTAGGTGCCAACGCCAACATTTCGGTCTCTTGCGAAACCCAATAGTTGTACATCCGTTGGGCGTCCTTGGCATTTCGCACAATGCCAGACACATACAGCTTGCCGTCTACCTCAAACTCATTGCCCACCACCCGTACTACGGGGATGTGCTTACCAGCCCAGTCTTGCGGGCCTTCCAGAAACTCAAACCCGTTGGTTTTGCCCCACTTCACCATCCGGCGGGCAGATTCACGGGTACGGATGGGCTTCAACCCCATCGCTTCAATGCGCTTGGCCTCGGGAGAGCCTGCAAACGCCGTGATGTTGTTGGGATACAGGTTCAGGGTGGCCTTCTTGTACTCAATCCAGAAGTACTCAGCAATCCGCACCATATCCTCATTGATCCAGTCCGAAATAGACGGATCGCCCACCCCTTGGGCCATGATCGACGTAATGGGCGCTGCATCAGGGTACAGACGCTCATACTCAGCCTTGGTGATGTCTTGAGTAATCAAGCACCACTGGGCATCAGCACCACAAGGGTCTTGAATCGTGGGGTCCATGTAGACCGAAAAGCTGTTTCTGATCCGGCCAATTTTGATGTCCTGATCAAAGCTAGTCTCATCAATGTATTCGGTCAGAACTCGGATGTAGCCCTCACCATACGTTACCTGATTCTCGCAGGCAGTGTCATAGGCCACGTCAGCGTCACTGATGTACTCAATGTGGCGCACAATTCCGTTCAGGATCTCGGCCACCTCAAGGTCAGCCTGGTCGTTGGCAGGGATAACCTTGCCTGACGGACGGTGCTGGCGCTGATCGTTGGTGACCTGACGAACGTGTTGGGGCAACTTGTTGATGGTCAGACAGGGACGGGCATTGATGGTCTGCCCCTGCACTGCACCACGGGTCTGGAGTACGTCAGCCGGCCACTGCCACTGATTGTCCGGTGAGCCAGCATAGAACCGGAGGTCGTCCAATTCATCCTCACGGCTTTCGGAGAACGCAGCAATAGCCACCGTCAGGCGATGCCGCATGGTGGACAGAACATTCTCGCTGCTCTGCTTCTCTTTGCCCCCGTTGGAGACTCTGCCTGCGGTCTGTATGCCTGATTGGTCAGCCATTTACTTGCTCTTCCCTTTAGGGGCTGCTTTTTTGCCTTCTGCCTTGCGCTTTACCGAATAGGCAATCGCCACGGCCTGCTTGATAGGCTTTCCGGCCTCTTTTTCAGCCTTCACGTTCTCTCGGAAGGCCTTTTTGCTAGGCGATTTGATTAACGGCATGACTTTTTACCCGGTTTCTTAGCAGTCTTGGCCGATTCTTTAAAGGCCTTGTCGGTGGGGGCACCTTTCGCACCCGGCTTCCGCATCTTTTCACCGGAACCTGCCTTGATTCGCTCTTTCTTAGCGTTGATGTTTGCGTACAAACCGGGTTTACTTGCCACGTTTCTTGTCTCCAAAGAAAGGCTTAGCCTTATTGAACATCTTTGTGTCCCGCTCCATGATCTCATGCATACGCTTTTCAGCCGCCAATGCCGTCTCAACGTCATCGTAGGTCGGAAAGTCAATGTTTGACCGCATGGCAAACCTGATCGCATCCCTCGGGCTGCGAATGTCGCCACCCCAGTAGGTAGGGATGATCATGGTTCCCTTGCCTGTCTTGGGGTTATCAACCACAGAACCGTAAAACGTCGTAATCCCACCGCCTGGCTGACGCAAGAAGGTGTTGTTGATCAGGTTAGCACGATGGTAGTTCAGTGCTGCCTGTTCTTGCGGGGTGAACTGTGAAATGTCTTCAAAGTCCATCTAGCATTTCCACCTTTTACGGGCCTGTCGGAGTCTGGAATTGGGGTCTTTGGCCGCCTCGGGGTGCTGTTTCATCTGCCCCGCCGACCTTGCACAGTAACTCTTGCGGCGCTCAGCACGTTTCCCCGTAGGGTTGTCCTCAGTCACCGCTGTTTGAAGTTTAGAGCCAGGGTTAGCCTTTTTGTAGGCCTCAACCCCTTTCTTGGTCATGCCAGCGCCTTCCTTGGTAGGACGGTAGTTGGCACCTTTACCCTTGGTGGTCTTGGGAATCGGCTTGTCGTGTTTTTTCTCAGCCATTTAACAGCCCATCCAGTTTTCAACATGGTGGGCTTAACAGCCCATCCAGTTAGTCGCTATCCCACCACCGCCCTTATGATTGGATGATACCCGGCGGCTTTCAGGCTCTTTGGACTTCCGTGATGCTACGGGGAAGGCAAAGGTGACGGCCAAGGCATCAGCCGCATCAGGAGAAGCCAACCCACGGGCTTTCATCTCTTTCTTCCCCTCAAGGAAGATAGTCCCCGCACTGTTAGGCTTTTCCATCGGGCCGGTCAGGTCAGCCTTTAGCTGCCTGTCTGCTGGAATACTAGCAGACCTTAGCCATTCACGCATCTGGCCCCACATTTCTGCCCTTTTATTCCCCCAAGACACCTGATTCTTGGCCTTCCAACCAAAGTTCACCCCCCGAACCTTGTACCGCTGCTCAACCAGGCGATCCAAAATCCCGTACCCAAGGCCTCCTTCATCTATAACAGTCAGCACCGGGTGGTATTCCTCTATCGCATCTATCACCCGGCCAACGATGGTCATGGTGTCCTCGCCCTGGTAGCGCAGAAGCTTGACCAGATCCCTGCCTTTCCTGACCGCTATAACCGTCTTATCAAGGCCGCCGCGAGCAGGGTCAACACCGATAACGACAGGAGCATCAGGATCATTCCATGCAGGTCGCTTGGCTGCTTCATCGACGAGTACTGGGCTGATAAACTGACCATCGCCAGCAGCAGGGAACTCACCATACACCTCTACCCTCGCTTCCCGAGAGTCCTCCCCGTATTCCTCTATGATCTGCTGGTAGGTGTTCTTATCGGTGTTCTCCACCGTCCGGGCATCCACCTGCCGGCCAATCCAGAAGTCCCGCTTGCTGTTGAAGCACTCAAAGAAGTACCCCTGATTGCGTCGAGGGTTGGAGAAGGCCATCCAGTAACGGTCAAGGATGTTCTCAGTGAAGAAGCCTGCCGCTACCGACCATATGGCATCGGGTATACCGCTGGCCTCATCAAATATCACCATCATGCCGTCATGGTTGTGCGCTCCGGCATAGCCATCAGGGTTTTCTTCCGACCACAACTTGCCATCGGCAGACCAGTAGCGGGTACCCTTCTTTAGATCCCGCTCCACCAGTTCACACAACCACTGAGCCGGCATCAGACGGGTAGCCGAGATCTCCCACCAATGGCTGTTGATCAGCATGGCCGTCCACTTGTTCAACTCACCCCAGGTCACATGCCGCAACTGGGCCTCGGAGTTAGCACTTACAATCACCGTAGCACCGATACGGGTACTCATCATCCACAGGATCAGCCAGCTAACCAAGGCAGACTTCCCGATACCCCGTCCAGAGGACACCGCTTCTCGGAAGGTGGTCATGTCTACCTTGCCCTGGTTATCCTTTATATGGGTGGATATGTCCTTCAGCACCTTCCGCTGCCATTCCCTCGGCCCCTTGTACTTCTCCAGCGGGGTGTTGGGCTGTCCCCAAGGAAAGGCCATCATCACGAAGGCCTCTGGATCATCGGCTATCCTGGGCGACCAAAGGGTAGCCATCAGCTTCTGTTCATCAGAGGCGCTATACCGTGGCTTTTGCATTACTCATCCACCTCTTCTGACTGCCCTTCCAGCCAATCCTCAACCCGCTGTTGGGCTTGTTCCAGCGCAGCAGTAATAGATATGTTGGTGGTGATCTCCACCTGTGTCTTTTCCTGCCAGCCAGCCCTGGTCTTCAACCAGAACATCATGGCCTTCACATCCCCATCCATGCCGGTCTGGTACAGCGTCCTTGCCATGGCAAGGTTCTTGTCGGTCAGGGACTTGTTCAACAGGTCAGGGTAATGTCGCTTTAGGGTAGATTCGGCTATCCCAAGGTAGACAGCAATGTCCTTCTCCGGCGTACCTATGGATGCCAAGGCTTCTACCTTTGCCGCATCCTCATCGGTGGGCAGGTAATGGTTAGCCTTAACGGGGGCAAGTTTCTTGGGCTTCTTCTTATGGACAGTGGCAGGCCGGTACCCTTCCAACCCAAGGCCATCAAGAGAGATCTTCTTCATCCTCAACCTCCTTTGGTTTGAACAGGGTTTTCCAGCAGGCATTCGTCACCAGGACTGCCAACACCACTATCACTATAGCCCCCAGGACTATCTTGTCTGCCAGCCTCAAGATCATCGCCAACACCAACCCTGCTCAACCGAAACTGATTCTGAACCTTCTTGGAATTCTCCCAATGCCCAAACGTATAGGCAAACGGATTCAGGTAATACACGCCATTCAGCCCCGGCTTCCTGTAGATCAACCCTTCCCGGTTCATCACATACAGATAGTTCTCCAGCGTCCTAGCTCCAATGCCGCACTTACGCATCAACTCTTCCCTGACATCCTTGCTCAGCAGGATCTCCCCTTCCCGCTTCACATACACCATCAGCCGGAAGTACAACTCAGCCTTCCCTGTAAACGAATCAGCCACCATATCCATATGCACCCAATGCGCCTTACCCCACGCCGGCTCTGCATCAAACGCCTTCAACTGACGGGGCTTTAACTTTGCATTACCCATCACTTCACCCGTTTCCTCATCTACAAAAAACCGACTTTTCCTTTTCAAATCAGTAACCTCCACAACATACATAAAGTAACCCCTCCGTCATCGGTCATTTTGGGACAACTTGTGCATCTACTCACAACCCTATAAGTATAACCTCCCCTGCACACTAAGTACAAAAATGACACCTTTCCTAACAACATCAACTACTTAACTGAAGTTGTCTATCTATCTATTCTGTAATTCATCAGTCTTTCAGTGACTAGTGACTATTGCCAGAGACTGGTGACTATTTTCATTTCAAAAAAAATTCTGTCAGGGGGGTGTACAAGTACACATGCCC